>Ga0209936_1000514_pt1 | contig 23412 bp, 25 predicted proteins | sample SalPonR1_A_D1_MG_FD_185694 | JGI IMG/M metagenome (GOLD analysis project Ga0209936, IMG submission 185694) | Salt pond soil microbial communities from South San Francisco under conditions of wetland restoration - Salt Pond MetaG R1_A_D1_MG... ... | reverse complement strand
TCGCCGTGTTTTCTTCCGAGATTGCCCGCAGGAAACCGACGATTTGCAATACGAGCACCGCAGAGAACGGGATGGCCCCAAGCGTCGCCATTGCGCGCGCCACCTCCACGGATGTGGACAGTAGCGTCGCGGCGGTGATGATCGCGGCAAGGCTGCCCCAGATGATCTTGGCAGAGGCCGGCGGCTCAAGCTGTCCGTCCGTCGTCATCATAGATAGAACGAACGTGCCGGAATCCGCTGACGTAACAAGAAAGATGAAGATCAATGCCAAGGCCGCCGCGCTGAGGGCTCCCGAAAGCGGGAAATAGCCGAAGAACGCGAAAAGCGCCTCGGAGACATTATCGGCCACCAGCGCTGAAAGCCCGCCGGGGCCGAACAGCTCTACATAGATGCCTGCGCCCCCGAATACTGCGAACCACAGGATCGAGAACAGCGTCGGCACAAGGATCACGCCAGTGCAGAATTCGCGGATCGTACGCCCTCGCGATATTCGAGCGATGAATACGCCTACGAAGGGTCCCCAGGCCAGCCACCAGATCAAATATGTAAGCGTCCAGCTAGCTGACCACTCGGTCAGGCCCTCATAGGGGAACAGGCGAAACGAGAGCGTCACAATCTGAGAAAGGTAGGCGCCCAGCGTGTCCACCGCACTCTCGAATATGAAGGCAGTTGGTCCGACCAGCATGATGAAGAGCATAATCGCGAGCGCGAGCACCATGTTGATGTTGGAGAGTAGTTTCATACCCTTCTCAACGCCCGTGAGCGTCGAAATCATGTAGGCCGCATAAAGCACCGCGAGGATCGCGAGTGCGACGCCAATCGTCTCGGGCACGGCGATCACGCTGGCAAGCCCCGACCGCACTTGAAGGGCCCCCATCGCCAGCGACCCAGCAAGGCCGAAGACCACTGCGACAACCCCGAGCACGTCCGCCGCAACCAGCACACCTCGCTCCGCCCGCCCGCCGATCAGACCGATGAGAGGGGTGGAGATCAGAGGTTTGCCACCCCGCCGAAAAGTGAAATAGGCGATTACCAGCGCGCAGATGCCATAGATAGACCAAGCGTGCAGGCCCCAGTGCAGATTGGTGATGACCATCGCGGCGCGCGCGGCCTCCGGCGTGCTGCCCTCGAGGCCCGGTGGCGCAGCGAAATGCGTGACGGGTTCCGCCACGCCCCAGAACAGAAGGCCCGCGCCCATCCCGCCTGCAAAAAGCATCGCGATCCACGAAACGGTCGAGAATTCAGGCCGATCTTCATCCGACCCAAGGCGAATACGCCCCCATGGCCCGATAGCGAGAACAGCGGCAAGGATCACAAAGCCGGAACAAAGCGTAAGCCACCACCAACTCACGCCAACCATGAACCAGGTCGTGGAACCGAGCACGGCATCAGCCATCACGTCCGGAGCGACAACGCCCCAGAGCCCCACGGGCAGGCAGATCGCGAGTGCGAACAAGAAGACGGGGTTCTTTCTCATCTGGTCGGCCCTTTTTTGACAATGCGTCAGGGTTTGCATGTCATAGGTCTTGCAACAGTGCTCCGTATCAGAAGACCGGTGCTGATGTCTTTTCACGAGAGGCTGAATGCCGAGTTGCAATCGTTTTCCGCAGCACCGGCATATCCATACACTCTTCAGTCGTGGACGTGGTCCTTGCCGAATTGTCGGGTCGTCATGTGGTAGACCACGGCGGGGTACTTGCTGCGCCCGGCCATCCTCTGGCTTGCCCTAGCCCGCTCAATTGCATCCATCAGGCCCGGGCCGTCTGAGAGGCTCCGTTTCTTGATCGATGAATTATGCTTACCCGTTTCCAGTTCATCGGGCTGCCTCGCGGCGACGTTGGCAGCACCGGCATCATAGATCGACAGTCCGCGGCCAATGTTGATCTTGGTCCGAAGCCCAATGTCCGGCACAATGCCGGATTTATCGCGCAAATCATCGTAATAACACGCAATCAGATCGTCTGTCTTACCCATGGAATTCTCTTCTATTTGGGGAAAACCGGTCATGAACCGATATTTCCAAGTGGTCAGTTGTTGGACGCAAGTCGGCCTGATTTCATCCGTGACCCAAGCGTTTTTGGCTCCGAGCAGCGTTCGCATCCACCAGATCGACCGGATGCGGTGAGATCAGGCCGTGTACCTGTGACGCAGGCAAGAGCGTGGGGTAACGGCCAAGGCATCTCCAATGCTTTGTGGTTTCTGTGCATTTCGGTTCTGTCATCACTACCGACATTGAAGTGCTTCATTTGTGGCTTGACGAGCGACAACCGTCGCTCGTCAAGCCACATGATGACGCCCCGCCGGTTACTTGAAGAAGTTGAACGGCGGTGCCGGCGGCATGCCGCCGTCGAGCTTGCGCGGCAGCTCCTCGCGCATCGGCTTGTCGAAGCCGCGCGGGATGTAATACCAAGGCACAATCATGTTTTCGTGATAAGCACGGCCCACAATCGGCCCGTCGAGCGAGCCCTCGTGCAGATACATGGCCCCTTCCCACAACGCGGTATAATCAGCGAACCCGATCGCCTGTTGGGCCGGGTATTCCGGGGCGACATAGAAAGTGCCCTGTGGGGTCTCCAGCTTTCCGTAGAGCGGGAGATCGACATTCTCGACGACATTCGAGGGCCAGGACTTGATCGTGGTCCAGGTTACGGACCCGCCCAGAGCGTACTCCATTCGCCCATCGGCGTGGATGTAGGCGTAGTTCGTAATCTCCTCGGCAATCGAAAGGTCGGGCTTGCGCCAGAAACGCAAACGGAACATGTCGCCGTTGTCGAGATAAGCATTCTGCCAGATATAGTGGCCTTCGAGGTGATCAGGCGTGCGCAGGTTGCCCCACTGGTGCTCCCACCAGGCGAGGCCCTCGACCTCCATCTCATGGCCATCCACCGTAATCGGACCTGAAATCATCATTTTGGGCGCAATGGTGTAATACGAGATGCCATAGACAGTTTCAGGGTTGTGGCGACCCGTGCGCGAAACATCGTAGCCTTCATTCTCGAGGCCCCAAGGCGTGTTGAAGATGTAACCGGGCGCGTAGACCTTGCCAGTAATGTCCATACTCATCGGCACGGAGTTACGCTCGGGAACTGCGTTCACGACGCTTGCCTTGAAATTCCAGGTCTCGTCGGAAGCACGATAGCTTTCTTCCTGTTCGCCGTGCTCCGGCGTGCCGACCTTGTAGCGAAACCAGAAATCTTCTTTTGGCGCATCACTCGGTGACCCTTCAGCGGTGAATTCACCTGGGTAAAGTGTGACAGCTGGCTTAAATTCACCAGTTTTCAGGTTGTGGAGCGCGAAGAACATGTTTTTCGTAGGACGCTGCAATCCTTCATCCCACCCGGCGAAAAGCGTCATCCAGAAGATTGTGTACGGGTCGCCCGTCGCCTTGTCATAGACAAAGGCGCTGAAGTAGTACCACTCGCAGTATTCCGGACCATGATAAATGGGACCATAATGATAACGATGATCACGCGGGAACTTGAAAAGCTCGTGCCCACTTTCCGTCTCGATGCCGCTCAGTGCGCCTTGACCAAACGGCGTCGCATTGCCGCTGCCTGCGGGCGTAGGGGGATAGTCCGGGAAGCCCCATTCGTAAGAGCGGGGAGACGTTTCCCCCTTCATCTGTGCCCAAACAGTGGCAGGTGCGGCAGATAGTGCCGTACCGGAAGCGAGTAACTTGAGCATAAGCCTGCGGTCCATAGCGGCTCCCTTCAATTGATCGAGCGGGGCATCCCCCGCGCATGTTATATGGCCACCACGCTTTGTCCTGAAATAACGGAAAAACATAAGTAAAAAGGTGAGGACGGACAAAAAACACGAAGCGTCGAGCACTTTAGATAACAAAATACGAGAGAGTCTAATGCGTTTTTGGGTGGCTGTGATGCAGAGGAACTTACTCCTTGCAATAGCTTTCGATAATTGAGTTTTGGTCACTCTGACCTACCAACAGAGACTTACAGCATGCCGGAAAATCATCACCGTGTGACCTGCCGTTTGCCAGATTGCCGCCGTCACTTCGGAACATTTCGATGGCGGACTGGTCATGCAACGGCATATGAAAGCGCCCGTTCAGAGGCGCGGGCGCTGGCAAAGGCGATCCGCTATGCCCCGGTACGGATGCCGAAGGCGCGGCCCTATCTCAGCAACGGACATCTGGAGCTGGATAACAACACCGCCGAGCGCGCCGTCAAACCGGTGGCCATCGGGCGCAAGAACTGGATGTTCTCAGGCTCCGAGGGTGGCGGTAAAGCCATGGCCATGGCCATCGCCTTCACCCTCATCGAAACAGCCAAGCTCAACAAGGTCGATCCACAAGCCTGGCTCACATGGGTCCTCGCCCAGATCGCTGATCACAAGATCACGCGGCTGGACGATCTGACGCCTTGGCGTTACGCTGCTCAGGCAGCGTAACTGGCCGCGTCGGACAGGCGCCAGAGCGCCAACACCGAACGGTCACGATTGATCGCCAACGTCGCTGCAATTCATTGGACTGAACGACTACCGGCTGGCGCCGGTAGGATCAGCGATGTGCTGTTCCAGGTACTGAAGTACGATGTCTTCGGTGATGGCACCGTTGGTGGTTGAAAGTACCCTCGCCCCCAAAACCGGCAGCCCCAGTAGCGCTTTCGGATGGCTGGAAACTCCCGTTGAACCTTGTGGGACGAACGGCCCTTCATCTTACGCACCAGATCCGAGATGGCGAGCTTCGGCGGCACCGAGACGAACATGTGGACGTGATCGCTCGACAGCACCCCGCGCAAGATGTCGACCTCGTTCTCGCGGCACACCTGCCGGCAGATGTCGCGCACCCGCAGTCGTAATGCCCCGGTCAGCACCTTGAAACGGTATTTGGTCGACCAGACGATGTGGTAGCGGTGATAGAAAACGCAGTGTTTGCCGGTGTCATATTGCATGATCGTACCCTCAGAAAAATGAGCCTTCGACCCGGCTGCGGCTCATTTTTCTGAGGGTACGATCATAACACGATTCTTTCACGCTAAAGCGGGTCCGACTGGAAGTCGGAGGGTTTGCTCCAGAGCGTGGATACTAAAACGCCCATGAGCGTTGATTAAATGAAGCTTGAACCACCACGGGAAGCACTTTGAGACCAGTTTAATGAGTAGCAAAAAATACTATGGCACCCTTGGCGGGACTGGCGTCTCTCATCGCTTCACGGTAATTTTTCATCGGCGTCAATGATCAAGTCTTTTAATTTTGATGCATCTTCTCGCGCCTTATCCAGCAATATAAGGAAGACCTCGTCCCCTAAACCATCGTCAGTACCTTCCGGCGTAATTTCAAAGATAACATCTAACAGGATGCATAATGAGGTCAAAAGTTCCTCGGCTTTTACCTGCTTGTCTAGGCAGCCGACTCATAAAACTCGATCCACAGCCTGACCGATGCCAATTTGATCATCGACAGGAAATTGCGTGACGTTTTCTCGTATCGGGTTGCGATACGGCGGAACGAGGCTTTCAGCCTGCCAAAGAAACGCTCGATTTTGTTGCGCTCCCGGTAAAGCTCGGCGTCAAATTCGGCGGGCAGTTTGCGGTTGGCCTTGGGAGGGATCACGTCGATAGCGCCCTGTTCCCAGATCATGTCCCTGATCCAGCCTGCGTCATATGCCTTGTCCGCCAGCACATGTTGGCCGGGCTGCAGGTTTTCGAGCAGCGTCTTGCACGGCGGTGCGTCATGGGCTTGGCCCGGCGTTAATTCATATCGGATCGGTAACCCATCCTGATTGGTAAGTGCATGTATTTTCGTTCCTAATCCGCCCCGTGAGCGACCTAAACAGCGGCGCGGGTCTTTTTTTGAGCGTGGTGGCAGAATGATGCGCGCGCACGCTGGTCCCATCGACCATCACCATGTCCACGTTGTGTGCGTCGGCGATGGCCTCCATGATCCGGTCCCAGTGGCCCGCATAGCTCCACCGGTTGAAGCGGTTGTAGACCGTGGTCGGTGGGCCGTATTGCTCTGGTAGATCAGCCCAAGGGATGCCGGTGCGCAGGACGTAGAAAATGCCGTTGATCACGCGGCGGTCATCAACCCGCTTCTTGCCCCTTGTCTTGTTGGGCAAGACCGCCTTGATGAATTCCCATTCAAGATCGCTCATGTCTGATCGCGCCATTTGTCTCCTCCCGCCCGATGTTCGCCGGGAGTGAATCACAAACCTATGCAGTCAAACAAGATTTAATGGGTGTGCTACCTAGTTCGTTCATTTAGAGCGTCTTTATGAAAACCTGAATGGGGGCGGCCATAATAGGCGCACCCCTAAATTGGGGTGCGCAGTGTCAATCCAAGAACCTCGTTTTATTCAGCTTGGAGCTTTCTGGTGCATTCGCGCGCTTCATAGATGGCGTTGCGAACACCTCCGGTCAAATCAACCGTCACAGTGTAGGGAGATTCGGGAAACACGATCATTTCGCGTCCGCGTTCAAGGTCAAGGCGAACTTGCTTGTCATTCGCCAATATGTAGCCACCCTTGTAACCGCCAGATGCACCTTGAACAACTTTCTGCGCGGTTCCAACATAGAGAGTGTCGTTGATGAGGACCCTCACCATTTCATCATCTTCAGTCATGTCCGCATCTTTCTTGAAGATTCCAATATACCCATATTCGGTATTCTTGGTGAGGCCCATCTGAACAAGGTTTCCAGAGTCGTCTGCGCGCGAGATAAAGCATGTGCCGCGCGTCCGGTTCTCGTGCACCGTCCATTCGCCAACGTTGCGATACTTAGCGATCTCGTCGCTACTCCGGGGCAGAACATTCTTGTCTGCTGCGAGGACGGGGGCCGCTGCCAGAGTTATAACGGCAGTCAATGCTTGGCTGAGCTTGTTCATAATTCATCTCCACTTTGAAAAGGCTGTTTTGTTCATGATCAAGCAAGTCGCTACTTCCATCTCGACACGAAGGCTTGACGTCCAAGGAACGATGTTCCCGCTCACCACGAACCTTGGACAGGATTAGTTTAAAAATTCGAAGGCTGTCTAATGCGTTTTACGTGCCGTGTGATGCCAGCTTGGAAGCAACCTGGCTCATGAACAAGATTGATTTGGTGTGGGTGGCATCTTTCGTTGAGACCACCAACATTACAAAATATATAAAAATCATATATTTATAAGAAATTCAGCACATCCAGTGCATTGCACAACACTCACCAATTACAACAAATTTCTAACCGGACACCCGATTTGCAAGAGGAAGACGTCTATGCAAGCGTTTTTACTTCGTCGGGTTGCACAGATCAGTGCGACCGGTAAGAAAAGTCAGCAGGTGCTGCGATGCAACTTATTTTGACCGTCCTCCTCACGAGCTTACTGGCAATGACCTCGGCAGGCAATGCGGAAACCATAACGGGTAAAGCGTTTTACAGCGAGCAAATCGCGGCCCCGCCGGACGCACGCTTTGTTGCCGTGTTGCAGGATACATCGCGTGCCGATGCATCGGCGATCGAACTGGGGCGGGTCGAGAAGTACAGACCCGGCAATCCACCATATGAGTTCAAGATCGAATATGACGCGGACACGATAAAGCAGGGGCATACCTATACGGTGCGCGCCTCGTTGCTCTCCGCCGAAGGGCAGCTTATTTTCGTCACTGATATGCACACACCCGTGATCACCCGTGGTGCTCCGAAAGAGGTCGAGATCATGATGAAGCGCGTCACGCGCGCACCGGTTCCAGCCACATCATCGGTCGGGGCGCACGGATTGCGTCTCCCCGCGAGCTTCACCGGAACACTGCCTTGCGCCGATTGCCCGGGGATTACTTACCACCTCGACCTATGGCCCGATCAGACCTATCAGATGCGGCGAGTCTATCTTTGGACGGACGACTGGCGCGACGGTGATCAGGGGGGTGAACTGGGGTATTGGTATGCCGATCCCAGGGGCAACAGGATCATTCTTAACGGTGCATCCGAAATGCCGCTCTATTGGGAAGTGAAAGGGACTGACCGCCTTCGCAAGATGGACATGCAGGGTAACCCGATCGAGTCGGAGCTGAATTACGATCTGACAAGCGATGGAAACCTGACCCAAACCGATCTCGAGGGAGTCTTTCTTCTTGGCGAGATGACCTACATGGCCGATGCCGCGATGTTCAGGGAATGCATCACCGGGCGCAGCTACCCAATCGCGCAGGAGGGGGATCAGCACGCGCTCACAGATGCCTATCTCGCCGAAGCGGACGGGCCGGGCGAACCATTGATGGTGCATGTCGAAGGCAGCCTCGTGATGCGTCCCGCCATGGAGGGCCCGGACCGGCGCAGCCTGGTGGTCGACCGGTTCATACAGACGCGGCCCAGTGTGGGCTGCGAGCGCCAAGACGCCAGCGCCGATCTGATCAACACCTATTGGCGAATCGACAGGCTGCGCGGCGAGCAGGTCAAGGGGCTGCCAGACAGGCGCGAGCCACATCTGGTGCTGCAGGATGCGCCCTCGCAACGCCTCAGGGCGACGGTCGGATGCAACTGGATGTCTGCCTCTTATGAACGGCAGGCCGACCGTCTCACCATTGGCCCACTGGCAGGCACGAGGATGGCATGCCCGGCGCCCCTCGACAGCCTCGAAGACGCGCTCGCTCAGACCCTGGGCGCTGTTCGCGGGTACCGCAGGACCGGCAACAGCCTTACATTGCTGGACGCGGAAGGCGAGAAAATCGCACTCCTGACGGCAGTGTACTTCCGGTAACGTCGTTGCCCCCTATGACTTGGAGCGGCACGATTTTCAACTTTCCGGAAATGTGGGATTTGCAGCGCGACATCATGTGGATTCACCTGCTCGCCTTTTGAGTATCGCGGTTCTCTAGTGCTTGGCCGCCGCAGCATGTTTTAAGGGGCGTGAGGCCAGTGCAGCAATCGGAAGAAGCAGAAGCAGTGTCAGAGAACCGTAGACCGCAGCCGGCGTCGCATAGATTGGAAAGGCTGAAGCCTCGTGCCAGATTATTGCGCCAATCGCTATTCCAAGGGCGCTGTTCTGCACTCCAATTTCAAAGACAAGGCTAACACGCTGCTGGATGGCGATCTTGCACAGTCGGCCTGTTACGATGCCAATCGTGAGTATAAGGCAAAGCAGCACGAGAAGTTGCCAGCCGAGTGCAATCATTGACGCGTAAAAAACATCGATACTTTTTATGATACTCCATCCCATAATGAGGACAAAGACCATCAGCGAGATGCGGAAAAAAGACTGCCCGTGACGCTCTGCGAACGTCGGGGCGATATAACGCAGAAACATGCCCAGAAGCACGGGCACAGTGCCGATCAGCGCTACCTGCAATGTGATGTCCTGGATTTGGGAGGCGTTGACTTCGGTCCCCACGAAATAGCTAGCGGCCAGCATCGACAGGGTGGGCAGTGTCGCAACTGACAAGACGTTTGTGAACGCAGTCATGGATACGGAAAGCGCAACGTCACCACCTGCAACCTTTGTCAGGATATTGCTGAGCGCACCGCCCGGGCAAAGCGCAAGGATCATGATACCCAATCCGATCTCCCTCGCTGGTTGCAGCAATATCAGAAAAAGAAAGACCGTCACCGGTATCAGCATCAACTGGGCTGTCACACCTACCAAAAAGGCTTTCTGTGCCGCAAGCGCGGCGCGGATGTCGTTCCCGGTCACGCCAAAGCCTATGCTGAACATGATTATTATGACCGCGACAGGAATGGCTACGTCAATGATTGCATCCATAACACTCAACCTTTGGTGCGTTGCGCCAGCCTGAGGCTAGCGCTGCGGCAAAATATTTTGGCCAGCCCCCTAAGAAAGAGGTGCCCTATTGGTAAAAAAATACCTACTAAAGCTTTCCGGATAGGCCCTTAGCCCATTCCGGATGTTCATCACAGTAAGGCTATTACGCATTGGACAGATCGCCAAGTTTAACCGACAAGCTCAACGAAAATTTCCACGTCTCGACCAGATATTCAGACGTATCTGGCAGCGGTAACCCAAAAGGCAAAAGCTCCGACATGATCAGAAGTCATCAATTTATAAAACGCTGGTCAGTCGCCCTGCTCCTGCCGCTTTTGTTTGTGTTGACACCACTGTTGGGACAAGCCCAGACACCCGAGTCCGATGCAAGCGCACAAGGAACCGGCGAAGCCTCCGCTTACCCGTCTCGCCTCGACGATCCAGCCATCGGGATCGATGAGTTCCGGCTGCGCCTTCTGCCGCTCACGGCGGATGAACTCAAACCTCTTGCCGAAGCATGGCGCGACAACGCAAGGGACGCCACGCAGGCTGTGGTGGAACAAATTGTACAGATACGTGATGAAGGGGCTGAAGCGACCGAAGACCAGAAACAGATCCGCAGCGCGCTTGTGGAGCAACGCAAGGCCACTTTCGACAGATATTCCGCCGTTGTCTCCAGCCTGGAGAGAAAGGGAGGCGATCCCGCTTTGGTGCAACAATTGCGAACCTACCAGAGCGCGATCACTGTTGAGGAAAAGGCCAATCTCACCGCTACCGAAATCATGAATGACGTGCTCGACTGGATCGTTTCGCCCGATGGCGGGATTCAACTCGCGTTACGGATCGCCGTGATCATCGGGGCCTTTCTGGGATTGCTGATCGTTGCGCGGATCGCACGGAGTTGGGCACGGGGCCTCTTCGCGCGCGTCCCCAATCTGTCTAAGCTTCTACATGGCTTTCTTGCCATGATGGTGTACTGGCTCACCATCGCCATCGGGCTTATGATCGTTCTGGCTGCGCTTGGCGTCAATATCACACCACTCTTCGCGCTGGTCGGTGGCGCCTCTTTCATTATCGCCTTTGCCATGCAGGACACGCTGGGCAATCTGGCCGCCGGCCTGATGATCATGATCAACCGGCCCTTCGATGAGGGCGATTACGTGACGATCGGCGGCAAGGGCGGCACTGTGCGGAAAGTGTCGGTCGTCTCGACGACCATCAACACGCCAGACAATCAGGTTATCATCATTCCCAACTCCAAGGTTTGGGGCGATGTGATCACCAATGTCACCGCCTCGGATACACGGCGCATCGATATGGTCTTCGGGATCGGATACGAGGACTCCATCCAGAAAGCGCAAAAGGTTCTGGAAAGCCTGATGTCCGATCATCCCAAGATACTGTCCGACCCAGAACCGCTCATCCGGGTCAACGAGCTGGGCGAAAGTTCGGTCAACTTCATTGTAAGACCTTGGGTAAAGGCCGAGGATTACTGGGAGGTCTACTGGGACATGACAGCAAAGGTGAAGGAAGCTTTCGACGCCCACGGCCTCACAATTCCCTTCCCCCAGACCGAGATGCGTATCAAGGGAGACTCGACCGGAAACATGGTCCCGACCTCACCGCGTTAGCGACAAGCCGTCGCGAGGTGGAAACCTGACATGCAGTCAGGGCGTGAACGCCCGGATCATGTCGAGAAATCAGTGTAGAGCGACTTTCTTTGTGTTTCTTTCAGAGTTTTTACAAAGCTGCTCAGGCTTGCGGACCAAGTTTGATTACGTCGCCAGACCAGCCCGTATTCCATGGTCAGCCAAGGCTCTGAAATGGGCAAGGTAACCAGATCGCCCCGTTTGATCTCATCAGAGATGAACGCGGTGGGGGCCACACTAATTGCTCGATTTTGTTTGACGGCCGAAACCATGGCCGCGAAATTATCAACGCAAATAGCAGGTACGAAATCGCCGGTAACAGAGTCGACCCGCCCCGCCGCCCCAAGGTTTCCGGGGAGGAAGTCAAGCCATCTCGCCTGCGCTATGGTGGTGGCCCATGGAAAGCGCATCAAATCACTCCAGCGCACCACCTTTTGCTTTGCAAGTGGGTGCTGAGCCCCGCAGAATAATTGGGCCGGTCCACCGCCGAGGGTTTCAGAGGCGAGTTCCGGATACTCCCGCGCGGAGCGCGTATCGGTAATGGCAAGCTCGCTGCGTCGTTCGATCACGTCCTCAAGACATTTGCGCCAGTCGCGGATAAAAAGCGTACCATTGAAATTACGATTAGAACTGGCATGAGTGGAGAACCCTAATAAACCTATCGCTTCGGAAGCGTAAGGCCCGACAGATACATGAATGCCGCGCTCGTATTCATGGCGCTTGCCTTCTATGGCTTGCACCATGTCATCGAACCCTGCGATAAGATCGTCAGAGCGCTGTAAAATGAGTTCTGCATAAACAGTTGGGACGACGGAAGTGCGCGTGCGCTCAAACAGTTTTACTCCAAGCATTTCCTCAATGCGTACCAACGCTCGGCTCAATGCGGACTGGCTCATAGAAAGTGTCGCTGCAGCCCTCGCGAAGTTGCGGTGAGTGTCTAGAGCCTTCACAATTTTCACATGTCTGATGTCCCGCATCAATACTGCTCCCCCATAATAACGTAGCATATAGCTCGATAGCGGTAAATACGTATTCAGAAACGGGAATTTACTGCCGAGGATGCAACGTGCGAGTGGCGCATGGATTCCTTTCATCATCTCAAAGGTTCTTGCGCTGGCGTCGCAGGTCGCGCCATGCCCGCCCGTGCCTATCTCACCATAACACTACGGAAGCACCTGGAGCGGTTTATTCAAAAATAGTGCCTTCAATATCCTCGCCCGTCATGCGCTTATAGATGTACTGGTTCCAGTAAGGGGTCCAGCAAACGAGGAGCCTGCCGGTTCCCGAGTATACTCGCATGCGCGACTGGCCTGAAAAGAGGTTGCGGGGGAAACGCGCAGCGCGCTCGGAACTGAACTTCAGACCATCGGTGCGCCCGAGCACCAGACGGCCCTGTGCCCGAAACTGCGCATTCTCTACGTCAATAACCTCGACAGGGCCAGGCGCGTTGATTGCCACCTGCCCAGGGCCCTGCATCGTCGTTTTCCAGACCAGCATTCCATCACCTGCCCAAAGGCTCGGCCAGAACCGTTCACGATAAAGGCCAAGGTTCACACCGCCTTCGCTGGCCCAGTAAACGCCCGGCTCCAGAATCCAGCGTTCGCATGCTGTCGCTTCGAATACGTGATATCCACTAAGAGAAGGTTGCAGAAAAATCCGCCCAGAGCCGTTGTAAGATGGTCTGATGCGCGACTCCTTGCTGAAAAGCGTTCTCAGAAAGTATCCGAACTTGGGGAGTCGGGGCACAAAATCGATGTTGCCTTTCATATTGGACAGCGCACCGTTTCTCGCCCTTACAGTCTCATTCTCGATGTCTATGACGACTTGGCGCATGCCTTCGACTTCACGGGTTGAAAAAACAGCCATCAGCTGACCTCGTCATCCCAAACCATCTGTCGATCCCACATTAACACGAAAGGTTCGGGATCGAGCCCGGCCTCACCGCGCAACGGATCATCCAGAACAACAATGACGAACATTATGACCCCGAGATAGAAAGCCGAAATCGTGGCCAGAAGCAAATGCTGGTGCAAACGCATCCTCAGCATGACAAGGAGGGTCACGTTCATTGCCGCCCCAACCAGCACTGCATACCAGAGAACGTCCGGTATCTCGATCATTACGCCGGTAATTCGCTCTTGTCTGGCAGCCGAAAAGGCCTGAAAGGAACTGATCACTGCGCGATGCAAAATGGCGTTCCCTTCGGTTTCTGGTTCGAAACGGGAAAGAACAGTCCTAATCGCATCGGCACGTCGGCTGCCACCATCCAGGAACTGTCCCTCCCGGTGCGCGGGCCAGTCGCGATAAATGGTGAAAAGTGTATAATCGCGCATCAGTGACTTGACTTCGGACCGCGTCGGTTCCGGATAGCTGTTCAGATCCGAATACAGCGAGCCCAGCAACGCGGCCTCCGACTGTATCGCCTTTGCCACTCGCTGGTTGTTCTGATATGCTGCGACTGTCAGAAGGCCAAGCAGCAAACCGTAAAAAAGGTTGAAGCCGGATCCGCCAAAGCTGACATTATGGTTGAAATCCGGACCGGTCCCAAAGAATATGCGCAAGGTGGGTTTGACAACAATAAGCCCGAACAAAGCTGCGATGACGGCGACCGTGGAAAAGTAGATCGCAAGATCGCGCAGCGGTATATCGTAAAGGAATTCTGGCATTATCCACTCTTGGCCGAGACATCTTAGCCTTTGTCGCACAAAGCGGACATGAGTGCACGAAATCGATCATGAAAACGGGCCTGCGAACCTTGTATTTAAAAGAAATCCTTGCCCTTGTGGCTTTTCTGTCAGCCGTTCCTGCCATGTCGCAAGATATCTCACAAACAGACCTGCGCATTGTCACATTCGGCGCTGGCCCAATCGATGGGGCCTATTACGAAGCGGCGAATGCGATCTGTGCCCGGTTCAACCAAAATCCAATCGAAGGCTACCGGTGCAGTACTGACCCGACCCCCGGATCGCTCTACAACCTTGACGCACTCAGGCGTGGCACCCTTGATTTCGCGCTTGCACAATCCGACCTGCATCACGCGGCGTCTAGCAGGACAAACTACGGGTCCTTTAGCGCGAAGCCGTTGGAGCTCCGAAGTGTTATCTCGCTCTATCCGGAGCCCTTTACTATCCTAGTGCGGAACGAGGCGGATATCTTTTCCTTGGCAGATCTTCGTGGCAAACGTGTGGATCAAGGACCTTCCAGTTCCGGAAGGCGCCCGTCCGTGGAGCGGATTTTCAATGCGCTTGGCCTCGACAATGCCGATTTTGCCGAGCTTACACAAAACGCGATGCTGGTTGCACTCGACGAGCTCTGCGCGGGACGACTTGATACCGTGCTGCTCGTTATCGGGCACCCGAACAGCGCGGTCGCAGGCGCGTTGAAAGACTGCGATGTGCGGCTGGTCAAAGCGTCCGGCACTGATGTCCGCGAATTCGTGGCCGATAACTCGGAATTCGCCTATGGCATCATCCCAAAAGACGCCTACCCCGAATTGGAGGAAGATGTCGCCACGTTTTCTGTCATGGCAACGGTGATGACTCGCAATGATGTCTCCGACCAGCTTGTTGCAAAGATGGCGAACACGATCATGGATCATATGAAAGACCTCGGCCAGACGGCGCTTCCCGAAGGACCCGGTGCCACTGATGATCGCTGGACCTTGGGTTTGACGGCACCGCTTCACCCTGCAGTCTCCGATGTTTTTGATCTCGGAAATTTGGATCCGAAATCACCTGCGGAATGATAATGAAATGGTCCCGGAAAATCGGACAGTCACCCAAGGCGCATCCCAAATCTTCGAAGGGATACGACCATGGCAAAGCGCCGGTGTCTGACATCAGCGCCCAACGCCGAGACCCGAAAGCGCATCGGCAGACAGCTGAAATCGATCTGGACAGCGGACGATCTCAACAAGGCCGAAACCGCCCTGGCTGAACTCGTCGCCAGCGATCGCGACCCCGCGCCCAAGCTGGCCGCATGGCTCGAGGAAAACGTCCCTGAAGGCCTCGCCGTCTTCACCCTACCCGAGCACCACCGCAAACGGCTGCGCACGTCGAACCCGATGGAGCGGTCCATCCAGCAGGAGCTCAAACGGCGCACAGTCAAGGTCAGGGTATTCCCCGGCGAAGACGCGCTGCTGCGCCTCGTCAGCGCCGTCCTCGTCGAGATCGACGAAAAATGGGCCTCCGACACAAAGGCCTACATCAAGTGGGAATGCCAGGATGCATGATCCGCTCTCAGCAGAATTTCCAGACAACAGGTTGCTCAATCCAGATTCGCGGGCGGCATTTTGTGCAGACAGCCATGCGCGCCGGTCTTTCAAAAAAGCGCGCAGCGGCCATTGTCGAAGAGGTCGAGGCCAAGGCGCACAAAGCTTTGGAAACGGCCGCGAAAACACTGCCCAAGGGGTTTCCTGCAGCAATCGTCGATATCGTCAACACAGCAGTGAACGACTGGCTGCGCGGCCTGCAGCTAACAGGTGCCGCGTTTTGAAAGTGCCCAAATCATCTCCTCCTGAAGCGCCACGGCATTCCCTGCTCTTCAGCAAAGCGATTGGCCAAATCGACGGATTCTTGCATCTCGGCCGCGTAATAGGTGCTGCCGGGATGGTCACCCTCGACCACGGAGATTTCCAGGGCGTCAAGAACCTTCGGGTCGTAATCCCAGAATAAGCGGAATGCGAGTTGGCGGCCATCAGTCGGTCGGACAATATCATGCGAATCGCGCTCCTCTAAATCTGGCTCCTCCGCGAACCATGCTTGCAGTTGTCGCTTGAGCTCCACGCGGTTTTCCTCGGACAATGTGTCGATGAAGTCATGGACCATATCGGTCTCCCAATCGTCGAGCGCGTCGTGATCCCCTTTCGTCTCAATGGAAAACCAGTATATCCTGCTCCGCAGTGCCTGAATGCGATCAAGCAGGTCATAGGCGCCTTCGTCAAACGTCAGCTCATCAGGGGAAACATCATAGGCAATGTAGCGATGGGCTTTCGGCAGATAGTTGGCAGCCACCAGCTCACCACTATAAGGGCAGACGTCAAAGATCAGAGGTTCGACCTGCAGCGCATTTTCGAGAAGGTTCAACTCATCAATGGGATTTGCTGCAGCGGTGATGACCTCGGGAGGACAAAATCCCGCTGCCAGCATGGCAGTCAAAAAACGTCGTCTTGTGAGTCCTGACATAGCTTGATCTCCACTTGTTGATGCATGTTTTTCGGCATGGCGCCGGTCCTCGCGACCACCGTCTCAATACCGGTTGAGCCACCAGCGTCGTATGGCATCGCTCATCTCGGCCTCGCCATTTGCGGCATTCATGAAGCGGCTGATCCTTTTGCTTTCCCGCTGGGAATTGAGCCGGGAAAGTTCTTTTGAGACCTCCAAATAGCTCCGGAGCAGATCATGCGCCTCTGTGGGCCAGGATGGTGGGGTCTCGGTGGGCATCAGCGCAGGTCGGAGGTCTTCACCGGTAATCTCGCGGAGGTGGCCGAGAAGGGTTTGCTCACGGTCCTTGAGGGGGATGGTCGCCGGGTCTTCTGGAAAGACCTGATCAGTTTGATGGGTCTGGATCATGTGATGTTTTCCTTGATCGTAAATGTCATTCAGCTGGATGCGGCTAGCTCTTCCGATGCGCATGGGGCTGGACCCAAAGTTTGAGTTCGATCTGTTCGGCGGCCTCGACCAGGCGTTGAGGCCCGTATCCGCGCAATTCAAGATCCATCGCCCGCTTGCTGACGGGGTAGTCTCGCCCGATTGAGGCAAGAAGAAAGCCGCGCACGCCCAGCTGATGCCCGTCGGCCGCGATGGCAAGCAGGCGCTCAAGTTCGCGTAAGGCATAGACCCGCTTCAGCGTGCGCGGTGTCATCGCGCGCGCAATTGTCAGCCTCAGAAATAAGGTTCGTGGGGTTCGATCAAGTCTCGGTGGGTGGTGCTGTGCCATTGGTTTCGTCCTCTGCGGAAAGACAGAAAGACCAAAGGTCGGCATGGTGCGCACACTGGCGATAGACATCTTGTATTGCGCGGCGTGGCTCATGGGATAAACCCTTTCGTTGCCTGATCTTCGGCCGCATCTCCCAATATGGGGACCACCTTGCTGGGTCAGCAGGTTGGTGAGAGCTGTGTGCCCTCTCTTGATGCGACATTGAGAGTATCGCAGAGGGGGTTAAATTCCAATAGTGATTAGCATTTCGACCAAGCACGGCTTCGGTTGACCAGATTGCACCCAATGAGCACTGGTCTGCTCAAAAGGATTCGATTGCCCTGCACACGAAGTTCTGAGTTGATGGTCCAACGCATCTGCTGAGTTCGAATTCACGAGGGTATTCCTAATGACACGAGACGTGTTTCCGAACCTTACTCAAGCGTTTCAATGCCGTGTTCAAAGTGGTCTCAGAAAACACTTCGGGGCCAGGGCACCGGAGATTGACGCCGAGAGCTGGGAAAAGCTCAAACCTATCCTGGCCGCTTACAAGAAAGAGGCCGAATACTTGCGCGGTTTTGTAAACAAAGGCCAAGTTGCAAAGCTACGTCGGATCTCCGAGAAAACACAAAATCTCCTGACGGCCCTCGAGCAAGCCGACGAAGCCGGACTGACACTGATTGTCGAGCATGCTTTGAAAGAAGATCTTGCCGATGATGCGCAGTACTCTCCGGATGATCTACGCGGCGCCCTAGAGGCCCTCGTCAAAAACCTGACGACCCGGCCACGCGATGAACCTTTCCTGAAGGACACATCTCGAGAGCACCTGGTGGAGTGGTTTGGGTACTGGTGGCGCCGTTCGACCGGGGAGGAGCCTAAGATCCAGGAAGGAATTGAAGGCTTCCCGCCGCCGACGCCATTTATGTACGTCGCCAATGAAGTGTTTAACCTTCCAAGCATGCCACATCCAACTGGAGCATCTTACAAGTCGCTGAAAGATCATTTTCGTAACATACGCACCCGAAAGAACAAGATCGCGCGCCTCGGAAAACACATATCAAGTCTATCCGGTCCTCAATCAGATGACACCTAGGGGATAGGCAGTTTTCAAAAACGGAAAATCGTCGATCCCTGATCCCGGCTGCTCCAATCGATAGATCTCCTCCATGAAGAGCAACGACATGGAGTGGCCGATGCACCGGGACGTTTCACAGCAACAGAGCGCAGAGCACGCAGATGAGACGCTGCGCGCGCTGGTTCGGTTGTTGGCGCGTGTCGCGGCCCGTGAGGCGTTAGCGGCCACTCCTCAAGCGGACGAGGAGCATCAGCATCCTCTTCCTGACGAAGGGGATGAAGATGCCGAGTAAGCCCAACCAAAAGCCCGAGCCGATGCTGGACATTGTCGATGTCGCAGAGACATGCCGGGTTTCCGACAAAACCGTGCGCCGTTGGATCCAGGCCGGAGACCTGCCTGCTGCACGCCTCGGAAACCAGTGGCGCATCTTCCCGCGTGACCTCAAAGCCTTCGTTCTGGATCGGATGAGCCGATGACCCGCTCTGTCCACATATGTCCAGCTTTGTCAGGGGGTTACGGATACGTCGGGATAGCGTGGCCATGCAATCGCTGCCGGATTATTGTGCTACGCTTTCCCGAATAGGATCTGTTGTCCACCCGTGATCACCCGAGTTCAGCCCTTTACATGAGGAATGCCCCCCGATGACCAAAGAGAAACCGCACGAGACTCCTGCAAGCCCCTTTGTTTCCACCGGGGCGCGCATGTTCGACAGCGTAATTACGCAGCTTTCCAACATGGAAGATCTGCCTCCGACACGGCGCCGGGACTTGAAGTCAGCGCTCAACACGCTGGCGCGCATCATTGGACGCCGGCCCTCCGAGATACCCGCTAACATCAACTGGCTCCATGTCCGTGTGCGCAAGATCGTCCCGGCACAACATAACATTACCAAGAAGCGCTTGGCCAACATCAAGAGTGATGCCTTGAAGGCGCTTGAACTGACCGGCTGCTCCCGCAAACGCTCCGACTGGCTTGCCCCTGTCAACCAGGATTGGTCGGACCTGCTTGGTCGGATCGAGAACAAGCATGATCTTTGGAAACTGACCCAGTTGGCGCAATTCTGCTCGGCTCTGTCGGTGGAGCCCCCACAGGTAACGGATCAACATACTCTGGAGCTGCTTAAGACCCTGATCGAGGAGAGTTTCGTCAACCGGCCTGAACATGTGGTTGCCAATGCCATCAAGACCTGGAACCGGTTGAAGGATCAGATCTCCGATTGGCCCGAGGTGGAGTTGTCGCGGCTGCCCCGCAAGAAGGAACCCTGGACCTTTCCCATCGAGACGTTTCCGGACGCGTTCCAGTCTGACGTCAACGCTTGGCTGGAGCGGCTGCGCAATCCAGATCTCTTTGATGCCTCGGGTCCCAGCCGGCCCCTGCGCCCGACGACCATCGCGCACCGCCGGTTTCAGATTCAGGAGGTGGCCTCTGCCTTGGTACATTCAGGCAAACCGGTGACCGAGATCACAAACCTCGACGCACTCATCGAGATGGACAATCTCAAGGCAGCCCTGCGGTGGATGATGGGACGCTTCGACCACAAACCTACAGAAGCCATCAAAGGGGTGGCTGTCTGTTTGCAAGCAATTGCAAAACACCATGTCGGTGTCGAGGACACCCACTTGGATGATATTCGCGCGATTGTTAAGCGCCTCGGCCGGGATGCTGATGGCTTGCGCGAGAAGAACCGCCAGCGCCTGCTTCAACTCGAAGACAGCGACAACCTCGCGAAACTGCTGCACCTGCCGACTGTACTGGTTGCAAAGGCCGAGCGTCTGCTTGCAACCAAGCCGCGCAATGCCGCTCTTCTGGTGCAGGCCGCTCTGGCAATCGAGATCCTGCTCAACGCGCCAATGCGGGCGGGCAATCTCGCATCACTGAACCTCGAGCGGCATCTCAAACCGGTCAGGATCAAACGCGAGCACCGGACCCACATTCATATTCCCTCGCATGAGGTGAAAAATAACGTCACCTTGGACTATGAACTCGGTAAGGAGGCGACGGTCTTGCTGAACTATTATCTGGAGAAGGCACGCCCGGTTCTGCTGAAGGAGCCCTCGGACTTTCTGTTTCCCGCCATGAATGGTGGCTCCAAAAGGCCGAGCGGTCTGTCAAATCTGGTCAAGAAAACCATCCTTGAGCACACAGGCCTGACCATCAATGCGCATCTGTTCCGCAGTATTGCGGGCAAGATTCACAGCCTCGTGCAGCCGGGCGATGTCACTACGCTGAGCCATGTGCTGAACAACTCTCTCAGGACCGCGATGAAGGCCTATGCGCAGTTCGAGCGCCGTTCCGCCTTGGAGCATTACCAGAACTCCCTTTCTACAGCACGGCGGGCAGGATGACCCAGCTATTGCCACATAAGGATCCCCTGCGTCGGTGCCTGAAGGTTCATGAATGGCCGGAAACCGACCAAAGCGCATGGGAAAAGCTTTTTGAACCCGGAGATATCCTGGATGGCACAGCCGGTCTTGGACAGCACTGGTGTGAGGACACCCGGGAAAAATATCGCAAGGGATACGGAAGGTGGCTGACCTTCCTGATTACAAGCGGGCAGTATCAAGCCGATCTGGCGCCTGAAGATCGCGTCACATTAGAGGCCGTGTCTGCCTATATCAGCCAACTCTCTGAAGAGGTGGCAAGCTGGACCGTCTGGGGACGGTTGGCCGAACTCTTGGCCGTGTGCAAAGCGCTGGCACCTGCAGCAGACTGGTCATGGCTCAATCGGGCGGTGCGGCGTCTTGAGGCACAGAGTAAAGCGTCGAAGGACAAGCATTCTCGGTTGCGGCCAGCAACAGAGATCGCGGGCTGGGCTTATGGAGAACTTGACCGGGTTCTCAAAGCGCCCCCGTTGAGACATGCCGAGACAAAGTTTCGCGATGCGCTTCTTGTGGGCCTGCTGATTTCCTGCCCCACCATGCGGTTGGGCAATCTCGCTATGATTGAGATCGGTCGGCATATGATCAAGCTTAAAGGCCGCTATGAACTCCGTTTTGAAGGCGCAGAGATGAAAGCCCGCAATCCTATCGAGATCCCCGTCCCAGAAAGCCTCACAGCCTACATCGATCATTACATCGAGCAGGTGCGGCCGGTATTGCTCGACAGCAACGACAGCGCTCGCCTTTGGATCACCCAGTATGGGAAGCCCATGACTGACAAGAGCATCCATGCTGGGATATCCAACGCGACCAAGCGCGCCTTTGGTCGTGCGATCAATCCGCACCTTTTCCGCGATTGCGCCGTCACCAGCGTTGCCATCGAGGATCCCAAGCACATCGGTATTGTTGCCCCAATGCTCGGGCACACAGATCCCAGGACGACAGAGAAACACTACATTCAAGCCCAACAGTTGCATGCGTCCAGGATGTTGGGGCAATCCTTGAAAGACCTCAGGGTGCAACTGCAGCCCGCCGGGGTAAACGCAAAGCGAGGGATACGCTGATGAAAGCCGCCATTTATGCAAGGTATTCGACGGACATGCAGAACCCTGCATCAATCGAGGACCAGATCCGGACCTGTGAGGAAAATGTCTTGGCGGCGGGCGGAACGACGGTTCAGGTCTACACCGACGCGGCCATCAGCGGCGGTTCGATCAAGACACGCCCCGGCCTTCAGGCGCTTATCGTGGATGCAGGTCTGGGTCGGTTCGATACGGTTGTTGCCGAATCCCTCGATCGGTTAAGTCGGGATCAGGAAGATATCGCCGGTATTTACAAACGCCTGCAATACTCAGACATCACGCTCACGACCCTGGCCGAAGGTGAGATAAGCGAGTTGCACATCGGCCTGAAGGGCACGATGAATGCACTCTTTCTCAAGGATTTGGCGCAGAAGACCCGTCGCGGACTGCGCGGCCGTGTTGAGCAAGGTTTGTCCGGCGGTGGCAATTCTTATGGCTACCGTGTTGTCCGCCGGCTGCTGGCGGACGGCAGTGCCGCAACGGGTGAACGTGAGATTGAACCTGCGGAAGCTGAAGTTGTTTCGCGTATTTTCTCGGAATACGTCGAAGGACGGTCTGCCCGAAAAATAGCAGCCGGCCTGAACAGCGACCGCATCCCCAGCCCGCGAGGCGGAGAATGGAATGCGTCAACGATCCACGGCAGCCGCCAGCGGCGCAATGGCATTCTTAACAACGAGATGTATGTTGGGCGCCTCGTCTGGAACCGGCAGCGGTTTGTGAAGGATCCGGACACCGGTAAGCGGCAGTCGCGTCTCAACCCCGCCGAAGAGTGGATTACGACAGATGTGCCTGATCTGCGGATTATTGACGATGAGACCTGGCTAAAGGCGCAAACGCTCAAGGCTCGCTACGCCAGTCATGCGGGCAACAAACGCCAGACCAAAAAACGCCTGCTCACAGGGCTCGTCAAATGCGGCTGCTGTGGCGGCAACATGACGATGGCCCGCAAAGACCGCTACTATTGCGCGGCACGCCGCGAGAAAGGCACCTGCGACGCGGCCTTCGGCATCGCCGCCGCAGAAGTTGAGAGCCGCGTGCTGGGCGGGCTGCGCGATATTCTCGTTGGTAATGATGCTCTGGTTAACGAGTTTACAACCGAGTTGAAGGCCGAGCTCGCCAAGTTGAGCAAGCGCAGCACCTCCGATCAGGTCGCCTTGCAAAAGGACTTGGCCGAAGTTGAACGTGGGATCACCCGCTGTGTCGATTTTATAATGTCGGGAGACGGGGCGCCAGCCTCGGTACGTGACCGGCTGACCGCTCTGGAAGACCGCAAATCCGCCCTACAAGCGCAAATCGCCCGCAACCCGGTCTCGCCCGTGGTGAGGTTTCATCCGAACTATGCGGATCTCTACCGGAAGAAAGTCGGCGAACTCGCTGGGCTTCTCTCCGAGGAGGCGACGCGTGCTGATGCTATGACGGCCATCCGCAGTCTGGTGGACCGTATCGAGGTGCGCGCTGGTGCCAAGCGGGGGGAGACCGAAGTGACTCTGGTCGGCACGTTGGCCGGTATATTGGCCCTTGGCACAAACAAGAACGCCGCCCCGAAGGACGGCGGTACGTTCTTGTTGGTTGCGGGAGCAGGATTTGAACCTGCGACCTTCAGGTTATGAGACTGAAG
>Ga0209936_1000513_pt1 | contig 23412 bp, 15 predicted proteins | sample SalPonR1_A_D1_MG_FD_185694 | JGI IMG/M metagenome (GOLD analysis project Ga0209936, IMG submission 185694) | Salt pond soil microbial communities from South San Francisco under conditions of wetland restoration - Salt Pond MetaG R1_A_D1_MG... ... | reverse complement strand
GAGAAAAGGTTTTTACAACTTACTACGTGCTAATTTTCTTATTAGCAGGGATGCGGTAAATAACTGGCGCTTTATAGTTTTTTGTACGCTGCTCGCTATAATTATGATTGCGAGTTCCCATAGTGCGGAACGTAAGGTGCATAAAATAGCAAAACTTCATACAGAAGTAAGGGAATTAAAAAGTGAATTCGTGGATCGCCGTTCAGCTTTAATGCGAATAAAAATGGAGTCTACAATCACTCAAAAAATGAAAAACCGTGGGATTCTTCCTTCCGAGAATCCGCCGTATAAAATCAAAGTGAAGATAAAGGAGTAAATGGCTACATCAGAGAAAGGCATATTAAATAGATTATACGTGGTTGCGGCCTGTATGTTCGTTTTTGCTGTTGGGGTAGGTGTGAAGCTGCTCGATATTCAGTTTGTGGAGGGCGATTATTACCGAAATCTTGCTGAAGAGCGCACCGTAAGAAGCTTTAAAATTCCGGCCAGCCGTGGAAACCTTTACGATGCGAATGGAAATCTTTTAGCGACATCGGTTCCTAAGTATGATATAAGATTTGATGCAGTTACCGTTTCAGATAAAAATTTCCAGGAGAATATAGTGTCACTTTCCAATAACCTAACCGAGATGTTTGGAAGGTCGGCTGCATATTGGTCTCAACGTTTAAGACAGGCAAGAGCTAATGGTCAGCGTTATTTGCCTATTGCTCAAAATCTTGGTTATTCAGAATATATGAAGGTTAAAAGCTTTCCTATGTTCAATTTAGGAGCTTATAGAGGTGGAATTATTGTAGAGCAGAGAACTGTTCGCGAGCACCCACTTGGGAAAATGGGGGAAAGGACGGTCGGTTACGAGCGTCAGGACGAAAACGGATATTTTACCCGGGTAGGTCTTGAGGGTGCTTTTAGTTCTTATTTAAGAGGAACCGATGGTCGTAGACTAAAACAAAAAATAGCGAAGGGTCAGTGGAAACCAATTAGTGATAACAACGAGGTAGAGCCTAGAGATGGTTATGATGTGATTTCTACCATAGATGTGAATATCCAGGATATTGCACACCACGCTTTATTGAAACAGCTCGAGTATTTTGAAGCAGATCACGGTACAGTGGTGGTTATGGAAACCAAAACCGGGGAGATCAAAGCTATGTCTAATCTTGGACGCACTGAAGCAGGAACTTATTTCGAAAAAAGAAACTACGCAGTTTACGAATCGAGTGAACCGGGGTCTACATTTAAGTTAATGGCCATGACCGCTGCCCTGGAGGATAAAGTTATCGATACTAGTTCTGTATTGGATACCGAAAATGGTGTGGTAAGATATTATGGAAGACCGGTTAGGGATTCTCGTCGTGGCGGTTACGGTAAAATTTCGGCAGCACGCGCTTTTGAGGTTTCTTCAAATACCGCTTTTACAAAAATTATTACTGAAGGTTATAAAAATAATCCTTCCAAATTCGTTGATCGCCTATACGATATGGGGCTTAATAGTAAAATAGGCCTGGATATTAAAGGAGAAGGCTCTCCAAGAATTCCGCATCCAAAAGATAAAAACTGGAATGGTTTGAGCTTGCCATGGATGGCGTTTGGTTACGGAGTTTCCCTAACACCCCTACAAACGCTTAATTTTTATAATGCGATCGCCAATAATGGCGAAATGGTGAAGCCAAGATTTATAAAGGAAGTGAAGGAGTGGGATAAAAGTATTTTAAAAGTTGAACGTGAGGTGATGAACCCAAGAATTTGTTCGCCTGAAACTGCTAAAAAACTTCAGAATATGATGCAGCATACCGTAGAAAGAGGTACCGCTGCAAACATTTATACGCCCAATTTTTCAATGGCTGGCAAAACAGGAACCTGCCAGGTTGAATACTGGATAGAGCCGGGAAGATATATCTCTTCTTTCGCCGGATATTTTCCTGCTGAAGATCCTAAATATTCGTGTATTGTGATTATTCACAAGCCAAATAAAAGAAAAGGTTATTACGGGAATATTGTTGCTGCACCGGTTTTTAAACAAATCGCCCAAAAGATCTATACCGATACTCCTGTTATGGATACTCTGCCGTCCCTTGATATTAAAAATGATAAGGTGGTAGGTGATTTTGAAGCTTATTATGCCAGTTTTGAGAACGAAAAGCTGGTAATGCCAGATGTTACAGGGATGCCGGCGATGGATGCTGTTTCCCTTTTAGAGAACCTTGGTTTAAAGGTGAATTTTCAAGGAGCGGGAAAAGTTAAGGCACAATCAATATCTGCAGGACAAAAAATAGAAACTAACCAACAAGTAAATTTAAATATAGGTTGAGAGTTTTAAAAGATATATTATACAAAGTACAAATCGATGCCGTAGTAGGAAATACTTCGGTAAGTATAAACAAGCTTCAGTTTGATTCAAGGAGAGTTGAGCTGAATGATGTTTTTGTGGCTATTCGAGGAAGTCTTTCAGATGGTCATGAATATATCGATCAGGCCATAGAAAAAGGTGCACTAGCAATAATTTGCGAAGAACTTCCGCAGGAAATTATAAACGGAGTTACTTATATAAAAGTTGAAAACGCTCAAAAAGCTTTAGCTTTTATGGCGGCCAATTATTACGATAATCCTTCAGAAAAATTAAAACTTGTAGGCGTTACCGGAACCAATGGGAAAACCACAATTGCCACACTTTTATATAATTTATTTACAAAAGCTGGCTTTAAAGTCGGTTTACTTTCTACTGTTAAAGTAATGGTTGCTGAGAATGCTTTTGATGCGGTAAGAACCACCCCTGATTCTATTTCTATAAACGATTACCTGAAGCAGATGAATGATGAAGGCGTTGAGTTCTGCTTTATGGAAGTGAGTTCGCACGGTATAGATCAACATAGAACCACAGGCCTGGAATTTGCCGGTGGCATTTTTACAAATTTAAGCCACGATCATTTAGATTATCACAATAGTTTTGCGGAATACCGCGATGTAAAAAAACGCTTCTTCGACGAATTACCGACTTCAGCATTTGCATTAACGAATACAGATGATAAGAACGGGCAGGTAATGCTTCAGAATACAAAAGCCCAAAAATATACTTACGCCTTAAAATCTTACGCCGATTATAAAGCGCAGATCCTTGAAAATTCTTTCACGGGTTTACTGCTGAAAGTGAATGACCAGGAATTATGGACACGCTTAATTGGAAGCTTCAATGCTTATAATGTCTTAGCAATTTATGCTACTGCAGAACTTTTGGGCCTAGAAAACCTGGAAAGTTTAAAGATTATCAGCGAGCTAAATTCTGTTAGCGGAAGATTTCAATATATAATTTCAAAAGAAGAGAAAATCACGGCGATTGTGGATTACGCCCATACGCCAGATGCTTTGAAAAATGTGCTGGAAACCATAAACAGTATCCGTACAAAAAACGAAGAGCTCATTACTGTTGTGGGTTGTGGCGGAGATCGTGATACCACGAAGAGACCAAAAATGGGGCATATTGCTTCAGCTTTAAGTACCAAAGTAATCTTTACTAGCGATAACCCCCGAACCGAAGATCCCGATAAGATTATTGAGGATGTTGAAGCGGGAGTAGAACCGCAGAATTTTAAGAAAACAATGGCTGTAACCAATAGGAAACAGGCTATAAAAACTGCCTGCCAGATCGCGGGTGAGAATGATATCATTTTAATCGCAGGAAAAGGTCACGAGACCTACCAGGAGGTGAATGGTGTACGTAGCGATTTTGATGACCTCAAGATAGTAACCGAATTTTTAAAACAATTAAATAAGTAAGCCCAAAACTTTACCAGGAAAGAGTAACTAGAAAATATGTTATACTACTTATTTCAATATTTAGAAGCAGAATATCAGGTGCCCGGGGCACGTTTATTTGAGTATATCTCATTTAGATCTGCGATGGCTATTATTCTTTCCCTGGCAATTTCTACTATTTACGGAAAAAGAATTATCAGTTATTTGTTGGCAAAACAAGTAGGAGAAAGCGTTCGTGATCTTGGTTTAAGAGGTCAGAGTGAAAAGGCTGGCACACCAACTATGGGTGGTTTGATCATTATCTTTTCCACTCTTATTCCCGTTTTGCTTTTTGCTAAGCTTGAAAATATTTATGTGATCCTGCTAATTGTAACTACCCTTTGGATGGGAGCAATTGGGTTTATAGATGATTACATTAAAACCTTTAAAAAAGATAAAGAAGGCCTTAAGGGGAAGTTTAAGGTTTTAGGTCAGGTAGGATTAGGGGTTATTGTAGGGGCAACTTTGTTTTTTCATTCTGGAGTTACTGTGAAAGAGGAAACAAACGAACCCCAGTCAGGAAAGCAGGAACTGGTAGATAGTTTTCAAAATATTCGTGAAATGGGTCCTGAAATTAAAACAACTACCACGACCATCCCTTTTGTGAAAAATAATGAATTCGATTATTCAAGCTTAATCAGTTGGATAGATCCTGCTTTAAAGAATTATGCCTGGTTAATATTTATACCCATCGTAATTTTTATTGTGACCGCGGTTTCCAATGGCGCCAATTTAACCGATGGAATAGATGGCCTTGCTGCCGGTTCTTCGGCAATAATTGTGCTTACCCTGGGAATTTTTGCCTGGGTTTCGGGTAATATTATTTTTTCTGATTATCTGAACATTATGTACATCCCACGATCTGGTGAGATGACCATTTTTATCAGTGCTTTTGCTGGCGCCCTGGTAGGTTTTCTATGGTATAACACCTATCCGGCCCAGGTTTTTATGGGAGATACCGGGAGTTTAACCATTGGCGGAATTATAGCTGTACTCGCTGTTGCTACCAGGAAAGAATTACTGATCCCTGTTCTATGCGGAATATTTCTAATGGAAAACCTATCGGTAGTATTGCAGGTAACCTGGTTTAAGATGACCAAAAGAAAATTTGGCGAAGGCCGCAGAATTTTCCTCATGTCTCCTTTACATCATCATTATCAAAAAAAGGGATATCACGAAAGTAAAATAGTAGTGCGCTTTTGGATTATTGGAATTTTCCTGGCCATTGTAACTATAATCACGCTAAAAGTAAGATAAGAAATAGTGAACACTGAAACTCAAAATACTAGTAATTCCGGTAAAAGACTGGTAATTCTTGGCGGCGGCGAAAGCGGCGCGGGAACTGCCATTTTGGGGGTAAAAAAAGGTTTTGAGGTTTTTGTGTCAGACAAAGGGAAAATAAAAGAAAAATATAAATCGGTTTTTGACGATTTACAGGTTGAATGGGAAGAAGAAAAACATACCGAAGCTAAAATTTTAAATGCTGAGGTAGTAATGAAAAGCCCTGGGATTCCTGAAACTGTTCCGATTGTAAAGCAATTAGTAGAGAAAGGTATTCCGGTGATTTCAGAAATAGAATTTGCTGCAGCTTTTACTTCAGCAAAAATTATTGGGATTACCGGAAGCAATGGGAAAACCACTACTACCAAATATGTGCATCATATTTTAAAAAACGCAGGTATTAAAGTAGGAATGGCCGGAAACGTTGGAGATAGTTTTGCCAAACAAGTTGCCGAAACCAATCCCGATTGGTTTGTGCTGGAATTAAGCAGTTTTCAGTTAGACGGAATTAAAGATTTTAGACCAGATATTTCGGTGTTGACCAATATCACACCAGATCATTTAGACCGGTACGAGCATAAACTGGAAAATTATGTTTTTTCAAAATTTAGAATAGCCGAAAATCAAGGCGCGGGAGATTTTTTCATCTACGATCTTGACGATGAAATCATCACCAGCTGGTTAGATAAAAACCCGGTTAAAGCAGGAAAATTACCGTTTTCCCTGAAGCAAAAAATAGAAAACGGATCATACATAGAGAACCAAAATATTATTGTCAATATAAAAAACAACCAATTTAACATGCCAACAACAAAATTAGGTTTGCAGGGTAAACATAATACCAAAAATGCTATGGCTGCGGCCACTGTTTCCCAGCTATTAAGAATTCGAAAAGAAACTATTCGTGAGAGTATGGAGAGTTTTCAGGGGGTGGAACATCGTCTTGAGAAAGTGCTGAAGATTAATAATGTGCAGTATATCAACGATTCCAAGGCAACTAATGTAAACGCTACTTTTTATGCTTTAGAAAGTATGGAAAGCGAAACTGTTTGGATTGTTGGTGGTGTAGATAAAGGGAATGTTTACGATGATCTTTTACCGCTTGTTAATGAAAAAGTAAAGGCTATAATTTGCCTTGGGATAGACAACCAAAAGTTGATGCAAAATTTTGGCAACTGTGTGGAAACGATAATAGAAACTCAGTCGATGAAGGAAGCAGTGAGATTGGCTTATGGTCTTGCCGAAAAAGGAAATTCGGTTTTGCTTTCCCCGGCTTGTGCGAGTTTTGACCTCTTTGAAAATTATGAAGATAGAGGGAGACAGTTTAAAGAAGCAGTAAGAAATCTTTAAAATTAAAAGTGGTTAAGGCCGGCCCTCGTCAAGCTGAACTTGTTTCAGCTTCTAAGATGTTTTGAATCTAAAAGATTAGACCCTGAACCAGGTTCAGGATGACGTAAAAAAGTTTGGCTGAATAAAAAGAATATTACTAAAAATTAAATGAGCAGCATTTTTTCAAATCTTAAAGGCGATAAGGTTATCTGGGCTACGGCCGGGCTGTTGGCAATATTTTCGTTTTTGCCGGTTTACAGTGCCAGTAGTAACCTTGCGTATTTATATGGAGACGGAAGTACTTTCCAGTATGTGGTAGTGCATTTCTTCCATTTACTTTTAGGTTTTTGTTTGCTCTTTGCCGTACATAAAATTCCCTACCATTATTTTAGGGGACTTTCCATATTGTTTTTACCGGTTGTAATTGTGCTACTTATTTATACGGTAGCGCAAGGAACCATGATTGGCGGGGCTTATGCAAGTAGATGGATCCAAATTCCGGGCTTAGGTGTTTCGTTTCAATCATCCACACTCGCATCAGTAGTTTTAATGATTTATGTGGCGCGTTACCTCTCCAAAAAAACTAGTGATAATCTCACTTTTAAAGAGTCAATTTTACCGCTTTGGGTGCCTGTAGGACTGGTATTATTATTAATTTTGCCGGCCAATTTCTCTACAACAGCTATCATATTTTCTATGGTGCTGGTTCTTATGTTTTTAGGAGGATATCCGGTTAAATACCTCGGGATTATAGTTGCTGCGGGCTTGCTTTTATTGACGATGTTCATTTTAACAGCTAAGGCTTTTCCCGGACTTTTACCTAATAGGGTAGATACCTGGGCGAGTAGAATTGAAAGTTTTTCTAATGATGAAGATACTGAAGCCGATTACCAAATAGAAAAGGCAAAAATTGCTATTGCGAGTGGCGGTGTTGCAGGAACGGGAATTGGTAAAAGTGTACAAAGAAATTTTTTACCCCAATCTTCATCAGATTTTATCTACGCGATAATTGTTGAAGAAATGGGATTAATTGGTGCTTTTGGCGTGATGGGAGCATATTTATTATTACTGTTTAGAATTGTGATAGTAGCTACCAAAGCGAATACGGTTTTTGGGAAATTGCTGGTTATGGGTGTTGGTTTGCCAATAATCTTTCAGGCTTTAATTAATATGGGCGTTGCGGTAGAATTGTTTCCTGTAACGGGACAGACTTTGCCCTTAATTAGTAGCGGGGGAACTTCCATATGGATGACCTGTATGGCACTTGGCATTATTTTAAGTGTAAGCGCCAAACGTGAGGAAATGAAAGAACGCGAAGAAGCTGAAAAGGAACTGGATAATGAAAATCCGTTAGATATTTTAAGTGAAGCGATTTAACCAGCATGATGCTGGACACAAGAAATTGTGGAAGATATAAATGTGATTGAAAGTTTGTGATTAAGTTCTAAAATTTGGAGCTATAATTTTAAAATGATGAAAAAGGATTTACGTGTAATATTATCTGGAGGTGGCACAGGCGGGCATATTTACCCGGCCATTGCTATTGCCAACGAGATAAAAACGCGTTTTCCTAAAGTGAAAATATTATTTGTTGGCGCCAGTGACAGGATGGAGATGGAGAAAGTGCCGCAAGCAGGTTACAAAATTGAAGGTCTTTGGATTAGTGGAATTCAGCGAAAGTTGACAATGGGTAATTTGATGTTTCCCTTTAAGCTGTTGAGTAGCCTGGTAAAAGCCAGGAAAATAATAAACCAGTTCAAACCCGATGTAGTAATTGGAACCGGTGGTTTTGCCAGCGGACCCTTATTGAAAGTAGCGAGCTCAAAAGGAATTCCTAGCCTTATTCAGGAACAGAATTCTTTTCCGGGGTTAACCAACAAACTTCTGGCAAAACAAGCAGATAAAGTTTGTGCCGCGTATGAAGAAGTTAAAAGATTTTTTCCTGCTGAAAAAACTGTAATTACCGGGAACCCGGTAAGGCAGGATTTGTTGAAGATTGATGTAAATAAGGAAAAAGCGCTTGAACATTTTAGTCTTGATAAAGAAAAAAAAGTTGTTTTGGTTTTAGGCGGAAGTCTTGGTGCGAGAAGAATCAATCAATTGGTAGAAGCTAATTTAGAAAGATTTAAAAAGGAAAATATTCAGCTTATCTGGCAAACCGGGAAGCTATATTTCGAAGAATATAAAAAATACAATTCGGGCTTAGTGCAAACGCATTTGTTTCTGAATGAAATGAACCATGCCTACGGCGCTGCAGATGCGATTATTTCAAGAGCCGGAGCGGGCACGGTTTCAGAATTGAGTATTGTGGGAAAACCGGTGCTTTTTGTTCCGTCCCCAAATGTAGCTGAAGATCACCAGGCAAAAAATGCACTGGCGGTAGTAAAGAAAAACGCCGCGATGATGTTGAAGGAAAATGAGCTGGATGAAAAATTTGAAACCGAGTTTTTCGCATTAATGGCTTCTGAAGAGAAGCAAAACGAACTGGGAGAAAATATAAAAAAACTGGCCTTGCCAAATGCAACCGCCAGGATTGTAGACGAAGTTGAAAAATTGATTAAATAAAAATATTAAGACCTCCCAGGTTTTGATGATTTTTTAAAGTTTAGAAGATATCAGATTCTGAAATATCCCGATAATTCGGGACAGAATGACGTGAGATTAAAAATATAAATGCAGGATTTAAACCACATACAAAACATTTATTTTATCGGCATTGGCGGTATTGGGATGAGTGCGCTGGCGCGTTACTTTAAATTCCATGGGAAAAATGTGGCCGGTTACGATAAGACTCCAACTTCGCTTACCAGAACGCTGGAAGCCGAAGATATTGTTGTGGTTTATGATGAAAAATCAACTGCTGTTCCCGCTGAATTTATGCAGGAGGAAAGTACGCTTGTGGTTTACACACCCGCAGTCCCTGCGGCGCACAAACAGCTTGCGTATTTTCAAAAAAACGGTTTTAACTTGAAGAAAAGAGCCGCTTTACTTGGATTGATCTCTAAAGGGAAAACAACACTAGCCGTAGCCGGAACTCACGGAAAAACTACCACTACGGCAATTTTAGGTCATTTGCTTAAAGAAACCGGGGCCAAGGTTACTGGGTTTCTAGGCGGAATCAGTGAAGATATTGAGAGTAATTTGATTCTTAAAGGTGACGAAGTTATTGTAGTTGAAGCCGATGAATTTGACCGTTCTTTTCTTCATCTTTCGCCAAATATCGCGGCAATTACCTCTATGGATGCGGATCATTTGGATATTTACGGTGAGAAAGAAGAACTGGAAAAAACCTTCAGGCAATTCGCAGAACTCGTTCCAGAGAATGGGATGTTATTTGTGAAAAACGGCCTGCCGATAGCAGGAAAAACTTTTGGAATAGAAGACAACGCCGATTATTCGGCGCAAAATATAAAGATAGAAAATGGCAGCTACCATTTTGATCTAAAAACTCCTAGTGGAGTTATTGAAAATTTTATGTTTAATCTACCCGGCAAACACAATTTGCTAAATGCTATAACCGCCCTGGCGATGGCTATCCAATATGGATCCCCAATCCCCAAGCTAGCCAGGGCGTTATATAGTTTTAAAGGTGTTAAACGTAGATTTTCTTATAAAATTAAGGCAGATAAGCTGGTGCTTATAGACGATTATGCCCATCACCCTGTGGAGATTGCCGCGGTGAATCAAGCGATAAGGGAAATGCACCCCGGCAAAAAGGTTTTAGCAGTTTTTCAGCCGCATTTATTCAGCAGAACTAAAGATTTTGTTGAAGATTTTGCTGAAAGCCTGGCTTTGTTTGATGAGTTAATGTTGCTGGACATTTATCCGGCCCGGGAATTACCAATCGAAGGAGTGACATCAAGCTGGCTTCTGGAAAAAGTAGATAGTAATTCAAAAAAATTGATTCAGAAAGAAAATATTATTGAAGAAATAAAAAAGTCAGACCCTGAAGTTGTGGTGCTTATGGGTGCCGGGAGTATCGGGGAAGAAGTGGAATCTGTAAAAAACGCCTTGCAAGATGAAGCATAAACTTAAATACATAAAACTACCTGTTTTGCTGATTTTAGTAGCTTTTCTCTTCGGTTTTGCTGAAAAACGCAATAATGCCAGAAAAGTAAGTGAAGTTAAGGTGCAATTTATAGCGGGTGAGAACCTCTATGTGACTGAGGAAGCGGTTAATAAGTTGTTGATACAAAATGATGTAGCGGCGGCGGGCATAGATAAAGAAATTTTAGATTTGAATAGGGTAGAGAGTCTTTTGAACAATCACGATATGATAGAAAATGCTGAAGCTTTTTTAAGTCTGGATGGGATACTCCAAACTAAAATAAGTCAGCGTAAACCTATTGGCAGGATAGTCGGAAATTCTTCATTTTATTTAGACAAAAATGGGCGTAAAATGCCTTTATCACCTTACTATTCTGCTCGTGTGCCATTGTTATTAGGTGTGGATTCGGGAAATATTGAGGAAGCCTATCCGCTGGTAGTATATATTCAGCAAGATAAATTTTTAACTCAGCATATCACTGGCGTAAAACGTTTACCCGGGAATAAATTTGAGTTACAAATAAGAAAACTGGATTTTAAGGTTTATTTCGGTAAGACCGAAAATATAGCCCTGAAGTTCAATAATTTTAAAGCATTTTATAAAAAAGCTTTGCAAGACGAGAAATTAGAGACCTACAAAAAAGTGAATTTACAATTTGGAGATCAGGTTGTTTGCACTAAAAAGTAATTTATGGAACATAACGACATAGCCGTAGGATTAGATATAGGGACCACAAAGATAGTGGCCATGATTGGGCGTAAGAATGAGTATGGAAAGGTGGAAATCGTAGGTATTGGTAAATCCAAAAGCCTTGGCGTGCATCGTGGGGTAGTGAATAATATCACTCAAACCATCCAGTCTATTCAACAGGCTATTCAGGAAGCGGAAGCAGATTCCGGTTTAAAGATAAGCGATATTGTAGTTGGTATTGCGGGCCAGCATATAAGAAGCCTGCAACACAGCGATTACATAACCAGGACTAATCCTGAAGAGGTAATTGATGCCGATGATATTCACAGCCTTTGCAACCAGGTACACAAGTTGGTTATGCTGCCGGGAGAGGAAATTATTCACGTGCTACCACAAGAATTCAAGGTAGACGGCCAGGCAGAGATCAAAGAGCCTATTGGAATGTACGGCGGAAGATTGGAAGCCAATTTCCACGTAGTGGTTGGCCAGGTTTCTTCCATTAGAAATATTGGAAGGTGTGTAAAAAGCGCCGGTTTAGAACTTTCGGCTGTGACTTTAGAACCATTGGCTTCAGCTAATGCGGTATTGAGTCAGGAAGAAAAAGAAGCCGGGGTTGCGCTTATAGATATTGGTGGCGGTACTACCGATTTAGCGATTTTTAAAGACGGAATAATTAGGCATACCGCGGTAATTCCTTTCGGAGGAAATGTGATTACCGAAGACATCAAAGAAGGGTGTTCAATTATAGAAAAACAGGCCGAATTACTAAAAATTAAGTTTGGCTCTGCCTGGCCGGGAGAAAACAAGGATAATGAAATTGTTTCTATTCCAGGTTTGCGTGGACGAGAGCCTAAGGAAATTACCTTAAAGAATCTTTCAAAAATAATCCACGCCCGTGTCGTTGAGATCATTGAGCAGGTTTACCTGGAGATTAAAAACTACGGGCACGAAGAGCAAAAGAAAAAATTAATTGCCGGAATGGTTTTAACCGGAGGTGGCGCACAGTTGAAGCATTTAAAACAACTTGCCGAGTACATCACCGGGATGGATACAAGAATTGGTTATCCCAACGAACACCTGGCCGGAAATAACGATACCGAAACTACCAGCCCGGTTTACGCAACCGCGGTAGGTTTGGTAATGAATAGCCTGGAACATGGTGAAAAGAAGTTCCAGGAAGAAGTAGTGCTGAAGAGCAAGGAAGAAAGAGAAAAAGAAGAAGCAGAGCTACAGGAAGATTTTGATCAAAATCCACCTGAGGGTGAGGATTTGAGGCAGGATCCCGAAGCTCCAAAAAGGCAGCCCAAAAAGAGCATTTTTGATAAATGGGCCGAGAAGTTTAAAGATTTTTTAGATAACGCAGAGTAAAAGAACCTTTCAGAGAGTCAGAGAGGTGGAATTGTGAAAATAGAGATATTTCGACAAAAGTGTCGGAAAAAATATTAAATCTCATTTAATGAGTAAAAGATAGAACCAGTAAATTAGAATTTATGAGCAGTACAGAATTCGACAACATTGCATTCGATTTGCCAAAGAATCAATCGAACGTCATTAAGGTTATTGGTGTAGGTGGCGGAGGCAGCAATGCCATAAACCACATGTTCCAATTAGGGATAAAAGGAGTAGATTTTGTGGTTTGCAACACCGATGCGCAAGCCCTTGATAACAGCTCAGTTCCCAACAAAATACAATTAGGTGTTAGCTTAACAGAAGGTTTAGGGGCCGGAGCTAATCCACAAATTGGGGAACAGGCAGCAGTAGAAAGTTTTGATGAAATTAAACAAATGCTTGATGTAAATACCAAAATGGTATTTATAACCGCGGGTATGGGTGGCGGTACCGGAACAGGTGCGGCACCGGTTATCGCAAAACAAGCTAAGGATATGGATATCCTTACGGTTGGGATCGTAACCATTCCTTTCCAGTTTGAAGGGAAGATGAGGAATGAGCAAGCTCAACTTGGGGTAGAAAATCTAAGAAGCCATGTTGATTCTTTAATTGTAATCAACAATAATAAACTGCGTGAAGTTTACGGTAACCTTGGCTTTAAGGCCGGTTTCTCTAAAGCCGATGAAGTATTAGCTACAGCTTCAAGAGGTATAGCTGAAGTTATTACGCATCACTACACCCAAAACATTGACCTTAGGGATGCTAAAACTGTACTTAGCAATAGTGGAACGGCAATAATGGGTTCTGCCCAGGCTACAGGTGCTACCAGGGCACAGGATGCTATTAGCAAGGCTTTAGATTCTCCTTTATTGAATGATAATAAAATTACCGGTGCTCAAAACGTATTACTGCTAATCGTTTCGGGTTCTGAAGAAATTACTATTGATGAAATAGGGGAAATTAACGATCATATTCAGGCTGAAGCCGGTCACAGCGCCAATATTATTATGGGTGTTGGTGAAGATGAAGCTTTAGATGAAGCCATTGCTGTTACAATTATTGCTACGGGGTTTAACGTAGAGCAGCAAAACGAGATTGTAAATACCGAAACAAAAAAAATAATTCATACGCTGGAGGACGATCAAAAAGCGGAACAAAATTTAAATCCGAAGAAGACCCGTTCTTACCCGCAATTCAGCCAGCCGGTAGAAGAACCTAAGCAGGAGGAAGAACCTAAGGCGCAGGAGCCAGAAAAACCTATTGTGCATACTTTAGATGATAGTGTAGAAGAGGTAGATGAATTGGGAAATATTCAGAATAAAGAAAACGAATTATTCCAAACGCCACCCTCGGCGAGAAACATGGAAGTTTCGTATGAAGAAATAAATCCAGACGATTTCATTATTAATGATACTTCAGAAGAAGTAAAGGCTATGGATGTTGAGGAGCCTGAAGAGGTTCAGAACGATAGTGAAGATCAGTTTATGTTTACTTTTGATTTCCCCATAAATCAGGAGAAAAAAGAGGAACCTAAGAGGGAAGAACCAAAACAACAACAGTCAAAGCCACAACAGGAAAGAAAACAGGAAATCAGACATCAGCTTGAAGAAGATGAGTCCAAAAATATTGAGGTAAATGAACCTGTTGAAATTGTTCCGGTAACCGATAGTTCTACGCGTGGTGTTAAGCGTTACAGCCTTGACGATTATATGGAATTTGAACAATCTTTAGATAGCTCAAAACCCCAGTCCGAAAAGAAAGAGGAGCCAAAAGATGAAACTATTGCTTTCGAAAAGAAAACAATAAAGCCAGAACCTCAGAATCCTGAAAAAAAGCGGGAAGAGCAAGGGGAAGAGGATCCTTTTAACAATCCAATTTCTGAAGTGCTAATAGAACGTGCAGCAGAGCGTAGAGCCAAAATGAAAGAATTTAATTACAAGTTTAGAAGTAATGCGGCTCAAATTGAGGAGATAGAAAAGCAACCTGCTTATAAAAGACAGGGAGTAGATTTAGATAAAAATGATAAAGGAGAAGGGAAATTGTCCCGAACCACTTTGGGGCAGGGTGATAATGATGATCTTCAATTTAGAAGAAACAATTCCTTCTTACACGATAATGTAGACTAATACCAATCTTTCTTTTATATTACTGTTCATAAAAAAAAGGTGCCTCGCAATGGGCACCTTTTTTGTTTTTTAATCTTATCTCAAGTATTACTTTTTTCTAATTCTTATTTACCAAAAAATTAGTCCCAGTAGATCATAAAATACTTGATTTTTGCATCATCGGGAATTTGTGAAGCCCTAATCTTTGAATCTGTATCATACCTCAAATCTGCGGGTAATTCTTTTTTGTCTATGGTGATATAAGCATTAATTTCGTCAAGAAATACCACTGCGGCATTTAAGGTGTTTTCTATTCTTGAAATAGTATAATCTTCCATAATATCTTTAAAAGTACTCTGGGTATTCAGTCCGCTTTTGGTTTCGTATCTGGGATCAAGAACTCTTATATAGCCAATGGTACTGGTGGAATCAAACTCTTGTAGTGGCTCTAATATCATTAATGGTTTTCCTCCTTTTTCAAATACCTTAATTTCGTTAGTAGCACGAAATTCACGTGCGCCGCTTTTCTGCTTTACCAGGGAATCTTCTGCAAATAAGGAATCTAATTGATTGATCTTGATGTCCCGGTTTACAGGTCCCACCTGGTTAGCGGTAATCAAAAAAGGATTGTCTTCATCTTTTTGACAGGAGGTTAGACCTAAGCTTAAGCCTAGAATAAGTAGCAAAGATTTTTTCATTTCTTAGATTGAATATTGATGATAGTTATTTTAATAATTTATTGAGTACACCCATAACCCCTCTAATAAAAGTGGCGCTGGTAAGTACCTTAATGATTGCGCCCTGGGTTTTTCCCGAATTACGTCTGCTAGTTTTGGTAGTAGCTTTTTTTCTTTCTAAAGCTTCAGCTTCAGCCTTTTCTTTGGCTTCTTTTGCTTCTGCTTCCTCAATTTTTTTATTTAGAAGTTCATAGGCGCTTTCGCGATCAATTTCTTCGTTATATTTTGACCTTAATTTAGACTGAAAAATGAGTTCTTCGAGTTCGGTATCGGTTAGGATGTCCATCCTGCTCATTGGGGCCCTTAACATCGTTGCGGCAAGTGCCGAAGGTCTTCCTTTTTCATCTAATGCAGAAACCAAAGCTTCTCCAATACCTAACGAGGTGAGCTCGTTTTTGGTATCGTAATACTTAGAAATAGGATAATTTTCTGCCGATAGTTTTATTGCTTTTCGGTCTTTGGCCGTAAATGCCCTTAAAGCATGTTGAATTTTTAATCCCAATTGTCCCAATACTTCTGAAGGAACATCTGTTGGGTTTTGAGTTACAAAATAAAGTCCCACGCCTTTAGACCGGATCAGTTTTACAATACTTTCAATTTGATCTAGTAGAGCATCTGAAGCTTCCTTAAAAATAAGATGAGCTTCATCTATAAATAAGACTAGCTTAGGTTTGTCGCTATCACCTTCTTCAGGAAAAGTTGTATAAATTTCAGCCAATAGGCTAAGCATAAATGTTGAAAACAACTTTGGTTTATCCTGAATATCGGTAAGCCGCATGATATTCACATAACCATGGCCATTTTCGTTTTTCCTGGTAAGATCTGTTACTTCAAAAGAGCGTTCGCCAAAAAAGCGTTCAGCTCCTTGCTGTTCCAATGCGACAATTTTTCTGAGAATAGCGCCTGTTGATGCACTGGAAATTCGTCCGTATTCTTTTTCTATAGTTTCGCGCCCTTCATTAACGACATATTGAAGCATCTTTTTAAGATCCTTAAGATCTAAAAGAGGCAAATGATGATCGTCACAGTATTTAAAAATTATGGCTAAGATGCCTTCCTGGGTTGGAGTAACATCTAAGATTCGTGATAAAAGAATTGGCCCAAATTCGCTAACCGTTGCTCTTAATCTAACACCATCCTGTTCGGAAATAGTGAGAAATTCAACCGGAGATTTTGAAGATTCAAAGGGAAATCCAAGTTTCTTATGGCGTTCGTGTAAGAATTCTTCTCCAGTAGAGGGTTTTGCAATACCGCTAAGATCTCCCTTTACATCCATCAGCAAAACCGGAACTCCTTTTTGTGAAAGATTTTCTGCTAAGATTTGCAGCGTTTTAGATTTTCCTGTTCCGGTAGCACCGGCTATAAGCCCGTGACGGTTTATTGTTTTCAACGGGATCTTCACAGCAGCATCGGCAAAAGTTTCGCCATTTAGCATTGCGGCACCCAAATGAATATATTCGCCTTTAGGATTGTAGGCCTGGCTGATATGTTCTACAAATTCTTGTGTTTTATCCACGCTTCAAATTTGCTTAAAAATAAGAATTGTTGGGAATAATTGACGGTTTTAAGCCAACTTACTTTTTAGAAAACAATTACTTAACGGGATTTTCCAGAAGTTCTATGCTTCCTTTTGTTGCATTTATCTTCGCTTTCAGTCCGTTAGGAATAGTGATGTTGTCATCTATATGCCCTATCATTGCTCCTGAAAATGCCGGAATATTTAGGGGTTTGATATAATGATCTATAACCTCTTCCATAGTGAGCGAGCCGTAACCGGAGCCGCCTGGTTTGCAACTGGTGCATTTTCCAAAAACAAATCCGCTAATTTTATCGAGCACACCTCCTAATTGCAATTGGCTCATCATCCTATCAACTGCATAAATTTGTTCGCCTATATCCTCTAAATAAAGAATATTGCCTTCCCAATCTGAAGGGAAATATGCAGATCCCATAATCCCGGTAAGTACCGAAAGGTTTCCGCCAATTAGTCTGCCTGATGCCTCCCCTTCTCTAATAGTTCTTATTCTGTTTTCTATTTGCACCAGGTTGTCACCTTTATTTGTAGGATTGGTGAAAGTGATTTTTTCTTTATCGAATAACAGGCGTTTAAAGTGATCAAAACTGAAATTGTTCCAGGTAGAAACTGCTAAGGGGCCGTGAAAAGTTACAAGTCCGGTTTTTTCAAAGATTGCCAAATGCAGCGCAGTAATATCGCTGTAACCTATAAAGATCTTTGGGTTGTTTTTAATTGTCTCGTAATCTAATTTATCCAAAATTCTCGCTGCTCCCGATCCGCCACGTAGTGCCATTACCGCCTGAATATTATCGTCGCGAAACATTTCATTTAATTCCCCGGCACGTTCTTCATCAGTTCCTGCCAAATGCCCGTATCTCCCTTTTACAAAAGCTCCGAATTTTACTTTTAATCCCATAGCTTCCAGGTTTTCCCTGGCAATTTCGTAGGGTTCGGTTTCAAAAATAGCGCTAGACGGACTTACAACGCCAACCGTATCGCCTTCTTTTAATCCCTGCGGAATTATCACCGAATTATTATTAGGGGCGATTTTATCAATTTCGGTAAAACTAGCCAGCGGAAAAGCTAAACTTCCAATTCCTATATTCTGTATGAATTTTCTACGTTGCATTTGGGTAATTTTAGAAGCTTAAAGTTAATAATTATCACGAATCTGGAGCAGTACCTTTTCCATTTCGGCTTTTAAAACTGGAGTAGGAACCGTGTAGTTACTATTCATAAAACTAAAAATCAATAATTTGCCGTTTTTTGTTTTTAAATAGCCACTAAGACTGTGATTATTTTTTAAAGTACCGGTTTTGGCAAAAACGTAAGGTTTAGGGGCTTTATAGTAATTTTTAATTGTTCCTGAATGGCCGCCGGCAGGTAACATATCTAATAATTCTTCCTGTGGAACTTCCGCTTTAATTTTTTGAAGCAATTTCACCATACTCCGGGGTGTGAAAAGATTATAGCGTGAAAGTCCCGATCCATCATACCACATAGGTTCGTCTGGTAGATCTTTTAAGTGATTTTCTTTCATATAATCTATCGCAATTTCAGATTTCAGGGTGTCAGAAATTTTATTTGCTGCCATTAATAAGATTTGTTCGGCTATAAAATTATCACTCACCTTTAGCATTCTTTTATACAGGCTATCGCTCGAAATGCTATATAATGTGTTTGTTAGATTTTTATTTAATGCTGAATTCTGAATAAGACTAACCGGTTTTTGAAGGGTATCTTTTAAAAGATTTACAAGAATTTCTGAAGAATATTTAAAAGGAACAACTTGAGAAAAATCTGAATCTTTCTTTTGATTGTTGAACGTAAATCGGTTTTGGACTATATCACGCCTAAGCCGTGAGGACATTAGACTGTCTTTAGAGCTTACCAGTGAGTCCTTAAAAATTTTCGGTGAAACCACGGGAAACTCCTTATTTTTTTCAAACTCAAATCCAACCATATTGCCATAAATAGGAAAAGCGGTGCGCTCTGCCGAATAATAGGCGTTATAATCGTCCCAGGCCCAACCTGGTCCCTGGTGTTTTTCGATATAAGTTGGCGCAACGTAAGCGAGGTGTTTCTCATTGTTTTTCAAAAACTTAAGAACCTTTGATTTTGGCAAATTTTCATTTAAGAAAGAGGGGTCTCCGGTGGCCTTAAAATAAAGCGTATCGTTCCGGACCTGGTATTGAATTGCAGGAATAGAATCGCCTAATATTTTTAGGCCTGCATAAAAAGTAAAAAGTTTGGTATTTGAAGCCGGTGTAAAATATTTATTGGCGTTATGGTTGTAAAGCGTTTTGTTTTCTGTAGGATCAATCACCATAAATCCCACGAATCCTTGTTCGAAGATAGGAGATTCTTCAAAAATCTTGTCTAAAGGCTTGCTTATTTTTCTCGTGCTTGAGCAGGAGCTAAATATTAAGATGATGAAAGAAAGGATAATAGCGGTTGGGAGGAAGTTAATGGGAGAGTAATTATTCACGCTTGAACATTTTACAGGTTGGTAATCTTTTCAAAAAATTAAGACTAAGTTAAATTAATATTCAATAAACTTAATAAAAGTATAATTTTTTATTAGTCTATTTTGTTTAAATAGGTGTATTTTAGGGTATATTTAATTTGTAATTCATAAAACTTTAACAAAAAAAAGGATGAGAAACAAAATTACAATTATGGCCTTGCTGGCTTTTTTTCAACTTACAGGGATGTTTGCTCAGCAGCAGGAAGTGACCGGTACGGTTACTGTAGCCAGTGATGAAATGCCTTTACCAGGTGTGAACGTTTTGGTAAAGGGGACAAACGAAGGTACCGTTACCGATATGGAAGGTAATTATTCTATTGAAGTTGGAGAAGATGCTATTTTGGTATTTTCTTCTTTAGGCTTTGAGACACAAGAGCAAGCTGTAAATGGAAGAAGCGTAATTAATGTTAGCATGGTTGAAAACCTTGAAGGTCTTGATGAGGTAGTAGTTACTTCATTTGGTATTGAACAGGAAAAGAGATCGCTGGGATATGCCGTTCAGGAAATCAATGCAGAGGAAATTACCAAAACTAAACAGCAGAACGTAGTAAGTGCATTGCAGGGGCAGGCTGCCGGTGTGCAGATTACCAATTCTGGTGGTGCTCCCGGGCAAAGTGCCAGGATTATTATAAGAGGTGTAAACTCTTTAGACCCCAATGCCGATAACCAACCTTTATTTGTTGTAGATGGTGTTCCTATCGATAACTCGACTACAGAATCTGCAGGTACTCCTCGTGGATTAACAAACAGGGCGGCAGATATAAACCCTAATGATATTGAATCTTTAAACGTCTTAAAAGGAGCTGCTGCTACGGCCTTGTATGGAGTTAGGGCTGCAAATGGAGCGGTTATTATTACTACAAAGAAAGGTAAAGAGGGACAGGTTAGAATTAACCTTAACAGTTCAATAGGATTTGAAGAGATTAATCAGTATCCCGATTTTCAGGAAGTATATGGGCAGGGATTCTCAGGAGAATACAATCCAGATTCTTTTTGGCCTAACTGGGGACCTTCCATGCAGGAGATTAATGCGATAGATCCCGATGTTAAGTTTTATGATATTTGGAGGGATGCTTTTGATACAGGAATTCAAATAGATAACTCTTTAAGCATATCCGGTGGAAATGAAAAAGCTACTTTTTATGGTTCATTGGGTAATTTAAGTCACGAAGGGATTATGCCTTTTAGTGATTGGAACAGAACCTCTGCCAGATTAAATGGCCAGGTGAAATTCAGTGAAAAATTTACATTCTCAGGAAATTTGAACTATACTATTTCGGGTGGTAATCGAGTGCCGCACGATAGATTTATGGAGCGTATGATGTACTGGGCACCAAATCATGATGTTACAGATTATATAAATCCAGATGGCACCATGAGAACTTATGGTAATACCAACCCATTATACGATGCACGATTTAGTACTTTTGAGGATGAGGTTAATAGGGCTATTGGTAATTTTAAATTCACCTACAGCCCTTTTGAGTGGCTGGATATTAATTACCTGATTGGGACAGACTATTATAGTGAGAACAGAACAGCAATTACTCCGGGACCTTTGGGGATAGATGGTGAAGTGCCATTAAGCAGCACCGGTTCTATTACTGAAACAAGCATAGAAAGTCGTGATTTTAACTCAAACTTTTTTATTACACTCACCAAAGATTGGACAGAAAAATTCGGAAGTACCCTAAGGATTGGAAACGACGTATTTGAGAGGAACTATAAAAGATTTGATGCTTCTGGATCTAATTTCGTGATTCCCCGATTTTACGATCTGAGTTATACCAGTCAAATTTCAAATTCTCAAGATAAACGCAAGAAAAGACTTGTTGGTGTATATGGAGATTTGATGTTGAGCTATGATAATATGTTATTTTTAAATATAACTGCCAGAAACGACTGGACATCAACACTTCCAATTGGTAATAATTCATTTTTTTACCCTTCGGTTAACTTAGGATGGGTCTTTAGTGAAGCTATCGAAACACCAGAGTTTTTGACCTTTGGCAAATTAAGGGCATCCTGGGCTCAGGTAGGAAAGGATACAGACCCATATTTAATTGGACAAACTTACACGTCACCATCAAATTATCCACTGAACGGTCAGGTAGGTTTTACACGATTTAGTCGTTTTGGAGATCCTTTACTAAAACCTGAAGAAACAACCTCTATTGAATTTGGTACTGATCTTAGATTCTTTGAAAATCGTTTGGGAATAGATTTTACCTGGTATAAATCTAATAGTAAGGATCAGATTATTCCTGTTCCAGTTTCAGAAAGTGTAGGTTTTTCAACTTTTGTGACTAATGCAGGAGAGATTGAGAATAAAGGGGTTGAATTTATTATTCGCGGTACTCCGGTGAGAACTGAAGATTTTAGCTGGAATGTTTCTTTGAACGCCGCCTATAATCAAAATGAAGTCGTAAATATTAGAGAAGGAATAGAAGAAATTGTGGTAGGAAGCCAATTTGGTTATGCAGGAAGTAGGGTGACTATAAAGCTGATAGAAGGAGAAGCTTACGGTAATATTTTTGGAAGTAGTTACGAGAGATTTGGAGCCGATGAAAATAGCATCTTTCTGAATGATGACTTGCCAGTTGTGATTGGAGAAAATGGATTCCCAGTTAGAAATGGAGCGCAACTTGTTTTAGGAAACACCACGCCCAAATGGATTGGCGGTCTAAAAAATGATTTCTCCTATAAAGGCTTTGATTTATCTTTTCTAATCGATTTTAGAACGGGCTTGGAGCAATACAGCCAGTACGATAATTTCTTCGCCGCTTTCGGTATCGCTGAATATACTTTGGCTAGGAATGATACCCGGGTTTTTGATGGTGTTCTGGCAGATGGGTCGCCTAATGCTCAGGAGGTCTGGTTAGGCCAGGGAGTAGGTCCGGACGGTAGAGATTATGGTGCAGGTTTTTATAGAAATACCTATAGAACCGTAAGTGAGAATTTTGTTCATGACGCTTCATTTATAAAGCTGAGAAATATATCGCTGGGCTACAACCTACAGGAGAATTTATTAAGTGTTTTACCTTTCAATTCGGCCCGCGTTTCTGTAGCGGCTAACAACATTGTACTGTATACTCCTTGGGATGGTTTTGATCCTGAATCTTTTAGCGCAGGAGCCGGTGGTAATGCAGTTGGTTTTACTGGCTTGGGTTACCCGGGAGTGCAAAGCTTATTTTTCACGCTTAATTTAGGACTATAATTAAAAAGATAACGGATATGAATTTTTTAAAAAACAAATACACATACCTTGTTGTCGTTAGTATGTTCATGTTTTTGTCTTGCGACGATTACCTGGATATTAATGATAACCCGAATAATCCAACCGAGGCGCCAATTTCAGCCTTAATGGTGAATTCCACTTTCGAGACTGCCCAGAATACATTTAGAATGGGAGATATTTCTACTAATTATGTACAGCATCTGGCTTCGCCTAACCCTGCCAGTTCTTCAGATATTATGGATCCGGTGAGTTTTAGTGGGACCTGGTCCAGTATGTACAATGTAATGACAGATTTAAGTGACCTTATAAATCAGTCGAGAGAAAACGGGGCAAATCACTACGAGGGTGTAGGCCAAATATTAATGGCTTTAAATCTTGGGATGACAGTAGATGCCTGGGGAGATATTCCCTATAGCGAAGGGCTGGATTTTCAAACTATTACTCCTTCTTATGATGACGATAATCAGCTATACCAGGAAATTTTGAGACTGCTGGATGAGGGGCTTGTTAATCTGTCTAGCGCTACTGAGGTTTCGGTTGGTGAAGACGATTTTATTTATGATGGTGATATTAGTAAATGGATGAAATTGGGAAATATGCTCAAGGCAAGATATCTTAACCATTATAGTGAGACAGATTCCTATGACCCTGCTGCTGTGCTTACCGCCTTAGAAAGTGGAATGGAATCTAATGAAGATGATGCCCAGGTAGAATATTTTCCAGAACAATTCAATCCATGGGCGAGCGTAGCTATAAACAATGC
>Ga0209936_1000509_pt1 | contig 23445 bp, 19 predicted proteins | sample SalPonR1_A_D1_MG_FD_185694 | JGI IMG/M metagenome (GOLD analysis project Ga0209936, IMG submission 185694) | Salt pond soil microbial communities from South San Francisco under conditions of wetland restoration - Salt Pond MetaG R1_A_D1_MG... ... | reverse complement strand
ATACCCTGTTGACCCTGTCAGCAGGGTATTTTTATCTGTCGGTTTTATCCAGGCGGTAGATTCTAAACTGCCTGGTTTCTGCCACTATAGGAAAGTTGAGCTCGTGGGCGCGAGAGGTCAGCATATGAGTGATACCCTCTTTTGTATGTAAAGACCGAAGCTCTAATTCCGACAGTTGTTGATAATGATTTGACGCCTCTGGGATACGCTCAAAACCCCCTTCCGGATTGCCATCGAAAGCATCTAAACCGTACACCTTTTTAATTCGTTCACTCCAGGCCAGGAGGTAGGGCGTGTTATGCGAAATGGACTTAAAATCTACGTATACGGAGCGTTCAGCTACATGTCGGAAACGCGTCGTGCTAGGCGGAAGTATGAACAAGGCTTCTTTTCCTGTTTTTTCTTTTGCCATTTCAGCGATTTCTACAATCTCATAATCCAGCCAGGAACATCCCAAATCGTAAGATTTTTTATCGAGTGGAGGCCAGCCAGCCCAAGCTATAACTCCCATAATGAGAACCAAGGCTGAGAAGAAGAACCCAATAGGTATTCGGAACGTAAAGAACCGGTTTATCCCCGCCAAGATTGCGATGGTACCCAAGAACTCTAACCAGATCGTACTTTTAAACCATTGCGTGAGAATTGCTGCTTTGATATTAAAATGAATACCTGCTGCATAGAGTAAACAGCCGCCAGTGACGGCTAAAAGAAAAATAAAAATGCGCTTATCCACATTGTGAAAATAAATAAGGCTGGAGCCAAGTAAAATGGCGTAAATGAGATAATTGAAAAGACCAAAATTATCCGGAAAAAAGTGATGGTCCATGCGCAAGTGTATGATTTGGAAGTAGGTGTCCGTCTCAATGGGTTCAGATTGGTGATAATTCATCAAAAAAAGAATGTATAGCACTAAGGGTAGCGCTACAAGCCCAGCGAAATTGAATCTTTTCTCCCAGTGTACTTGTCCAAGCAAGAGCTGAATTAGAATAGTCAAAACGTAAAGCAATAGTAATTGAGCAGCAACCAGCGGCTGGAAAAGGACGGCAATAACCAAAAGAAACACTGAAATCGAAAGGCGTTGCTTGATAAAGAAAAATAGTGACCAAACCCCAAGAGCTTTCGCTGGAAACGAAGGAGTGAATTGAAGGTCATACAGATCATTTCCGCCCAGGTGGATGCCCTGCAATCCGACGACCACCACGAATACAGCAGCCCATCGAAAGACCTCGGAAGGAATATACTCTGCAGTTATCTTATACATCCCGGCAAATAATAGAAGCGAGCAGATTACATGCAGAAACAAAGCCCAATACGCGGGTTGTACCCCGCCCAAACTCAATAGATAAACGAAAGACAATCGCTCATGAATGGGATTGGATGCCATGGTCGACACATATAAATCCGAGGCGAGTGCATCGGGCTTATAATGATGTAAAACCAATGAAAGCGTCTCTGTCATATCTCCCCCACCATAGCCATAGCCATTGAGTAAAAGAACCATGAGGTAAAATAATCCCAAGTGGAAAAGAAAAGTGAAAGATTGGGCAGAGGAACTAGCCGTATTCATGAATGGTAATCCTATGTATTTTCATCAAAGATAAAATCATTGATGAAAATGAAGGGACGATAACCCAAAGTCAATCCTTACCGAGTATCAAGTAGGAGGGTACCAAAAGGCAAAACTATTTTTAAATCATAGCTTGCCAACCATATAAGTACACAATTTAGTAAAAGTGACTTCAAGCAGAAGTGCTCAATTCCAAGTTTTACAAGGTCCCTCTAATCTCCTGTTCTCTCTCTATGGCTTCAAAAAGGGCTTTGAAATTTCCTTTCCCAAAAGATTTTGCTCCTTTTCGCTGAATGATCTCGAAAAAGAGGGTCGGTCTATCTTGAACGGGTTTTGTGAAAATTTGAAGCAGGTAGCCTTCATCGTCTCGATCGACGAGAATATTGAGCCCCTTGAGGTCCTCAATTTTTTCATCGATAGGCCCTACGCGGTCGAGTAAGTCATCGTAATAGGTTTCAGGGACCTCCAAAAAGTCAACGCCGTTTTTTCTGAGTTGACTCACTGTTTCAAGTATATTGTCCGTTGCCACAGCAATGTGCTGCACACCGGCTGTCTTATAAAAATCCAAAAACTCTTCGATTTGAGATTTTTTAAGGCCTTTTGCGGGTTCATTGATTGGAAACTTGATGTATCCGTTGCCATTGGAGACAACTTTTGACATCAAGGCAGTATATTTCGTGGATATGTCTTTATCGTCAAAGGTAATGAGGAGTTTAAAGCCCAAGACATCTTGATAAAACTTGACCCATTTATTCATTCCGCCTAACTCAACGTTTCCAACGCAGTGATCGACAAACTTAAGCCCTACGGGCGTAACTTGGCGTTCGCTACTTTTAGGCATGAAACCCGGCATAAAAACACCATTGTAATCCTTCCGCTCCACTAAATTGTGAATGGTTTCACCATAGGTTTTGATGCCGGCCATCACAACTTTTCCGTGTTCATCTTCCTGAGTATAGGGCTCAAAAGCAGGTTCAGCCCCTCGTTCTATAGCTTTATTATAAGCTTCGGTTGCGTCTTCTACCCATAGAGCTAGAACTTTTACACCGTCTCCGTGAAGTTTAACATGTTGAGCGATTTCATGGTCCGGACTGAGCGCAGCCGTGAGCATAATTCGAATTTTTCCCTGCTGCAACAAGTAGCTCACTCGCTCCCTTTCCCCAGTTTCGGGTCCGCGGTAGGCGACAAGTTCGTAACCAAATGCCGCTTGATAATACATAGCAGATTGCTTTGCATTACCTACGTAAAACTCAATATAATCCGTTCCAAGGATGGGGAAAGTATCCTGCGAAGTAGCTGTTTGTGATTGTGTAGTAGTTTCCATAAATATCTAATTTTTTATATCCAAGATTTGTAGTAATCTTCTTCTTCAATATTCGCTGCATAATTTGTCATTAAAAGGGGCCGAAAGGTATCCACCATAACAGCTAACTCTTCCGTTCCTTTTTTACCGATTGATTTTTCAACGGTTCCCGGGTGAGGGCCATGTGGAATCCCGCCGGGATGCAAGGTGATCATGCCTTTATCTACATGCTTGCGACTCATAAAGTCCCCGTCAACATAATACAGGACTTCATCACTATCTATATTGGAGTGATTGTATGGCGCGGGAATGCCTTCGGGATGGTAATCGTACAAACGAGGCACAAAACTGCAAATGACAAAATTCCGGGCCGCAAAGGTTTGGTGAACGGGAGGGGGCTGATGTATGCGTCCGGTAATCGGTTCAAAATCATGTATTGAAAAGGCATAAGGGTACACAAAGCCATCCCAACCCACTACATCAAAAGGGTGATTTTTATAATCATACGGGTATAACTGTTGTTCCTTTTTTATATATACGCGAAACTCACCTTGTTCATCGTGTGTTTCGAGAAAACTGGGCTTGCGTATGTCGCGTTCACAAAATGGGGCGTGCTCCAGAAGTTGACCGTATTCATTTCGGTACCTCTTTGGTGTGGTGACCGGACTAAAGGACTCCACAATAAGCAAGCGGTTGTCTTCATCCTTAAAGTCCAGTTGATAGATGGTTCCTCGGGGAATAACGAGATAGTCACCGTAAGAAAATTCAAGATTTCCGTAAAAAGTCCGCAAGGTGCCTTCACCCCGATGTATAAAAATGACTTCATCCGCATCGGCATTTTTGAAGTAATAGTCTGTCATGGATGTCTGGGGTGCAGCCAGGCTAATATGACAGTCATTATTGACCAATACCGGCTTGCGACTATCCAGCATATCCGCTTCGGGCTTGATTTGAAATCCGGATAAACAGCGGTGTTTCAATTGCTTGTCGTGAACCAACTGAGGTTCGAGAGAAATCGGGTCGCCTACTTGCAGAATTTGTGTGGGCGGGTTGCAGTGATAAAGAAGCGATAAGGTGTTGCTAAAGCCCTCGGTTGAAAACAGCTGTTCATGATACAAACTGCCGTCGGGTTTTCTAAACTGAGTATGTCTTTTTTGCGGTATATTTCCCAGAGTGTGATAATGCATAATTGTTGTTTTAAGGGTAGGAATATATGAAAAATTAGAAGATAATCAAGGAATTGATTTCCATAATTTAGAAAACCCTGATCAACTGACGTCTTTTCTTTTGGTGCCAAAAATACATGAGTAATCTCCAATACGTCCTTCCTACTTTATAAATTGTCTAGTTCAACTTAAACCCGAATGTCAATAACACTTGCTGCTGAGCTCCATTGACATCTACGGTTGTTACCGGCGCATCGGGGTTGTCTCTAATATAAGGTTGAGAGGTAAACTCATTTCGCTGCCAGCGGTAAGCTACGTCTAAAAAGAAGTTGTCGTCTCTAAACCCGGCACCCAAAGTGAGACCCGGATTATAACTACTGGTTGTGGAAGTGGGATTCTGGCGCAAGCTGGTTCCTACCCGAGCTCTGAATTTATCAAGAGCTAACTCACCTCCCATGCTGAAGTTAATGACACTTTGAAGTTGGTCTCGAATATCTCGATTCACATTGCGTTCTGCCGCAGCAAATTGATTTTCATACCTGAATGTTGAATTGCTGTAATTCAAATATTCCAGCTGAGCAGAGACGAAACCACTTTTACCCAACAAATAACCTGCCTGCCCCCGAATGACCCAAGGCGTGGTTACATTATAACTGAACCGCCCATCTGGCGAAATCTCTTCAACGGGTGGCGCTTCAGGGAAAACATCCGGATCGTCTACATAGTCATAGAGCATTCGGCTGTCAAAATCATCATTCATGCTATACCAAGTAGGTGTTTGAATTGTAAAACCCAATCGAAAAGGAAATGATGGAGAGTAAACGACGCCTACATTGGTGTGAAATCCTACTCCAGTCGTGTTTAGGTACTGATCAAATTCCAGTCGGTTGAAATAAATACTGTTGTCTTCATCGTCGAATTCGGTATATAAGGATTCCTCCTCATAAGAGAAAAAGGGCACACCGAACTTGATCCCCACGCTGAGTTTATTATTGAAATTGGAAGCAAAAGCTAGGTTGAATTCATTCACTCCACCTTCCCCTAAAACTTGACCATTTTTAAAAACGAGATCCTGTTCCTCAAAATCACTAAAATAGCTTAATCCCTCAGGCTCTAATCCTATGGCATAGGTTTCATAAGCTAATCCCTCGTAAAACTCATCTAATTCGATCGGTGTAAACCCCTCAGCAAGTTCAGTAAATCGATTGCCTATCGAGCCTGGAGTCAGTCCGGAATATTCATAAGCATTATTAAAACGAGCCAACCGATTATACCCTACCGCTACATTAAATGTTTTATTGGGATCATTTTGAATATTGCTGGCTATGACAAAGCCAATATTATCCACGGTAATATTAGAGTTGGACTCTCTGAGTTCAAAAGAGGCTGGATCTTCTATTACATTCGATCTGCTTCGGTAAAAATGCAAGCCCGGACTAAACATAAATTCTGACTTTCTGTATATGGCCAGTGAAGCCGGGTTGCTATGGATAGCGCCAAAATCACCACCCAGAGCCCCGTTACTGCCACTTACACCTAATGTCCTTGCTGTACCCACAACATCTTGCTGGGTGAATCGAATCATGTCGGTGGGCAGCTGCGCAGATGCATTCGGCGCAAGAAATATTAATGCCCATCCAAGGCAAAAAAGTAATCTGTTCATATTAGCATACATTAAAAAGCCGATTGAAAAATCAATCGGCTGGTTAAAAGGGATGTAATTTTTTATCCTCTACCGCGACTTCGTGAAGATCTACTACTGGAAGATCGACTGGAACTGCCAGATGATCTGACACCTGAAGAGCGCGATGAACTTCTGGACGATCTGTTGACACCTGAAGAGCGCGATGAACTTCTGGATGATCTGTTGACACCTGAAGAACGCGATGAACTTCTGGATGATCTGTTAATACCTGAAGAGCGCGATGAACTTCTGGATGATCTGTTGATCCCCGAAGAACGCGATGAGCTTCTAGAGGGCCGATTCACCCCTGAAGAGCGCGATGAACTTCTGGAGGAACGATTCACCCCTGACGATCTGCTCGGAGAGCTGGATCGAGGAGCGGTGCTTCGAGAATTCGAATTTCTGCTCGAATTATTAAATAAACTTCTTCTCGTCTGTTGCGGCTGACTTCGTGCCTCTTGCTGCCGGCTGGTACGCGTAGCTTCAGAATTTCTACCCGAAGCTTCGCGGGAAGATTGAGGACTGGTCGATTGTCGACCATCTATTCGTCCGGCCGATTCTGCATTTCTTTGATCTGATGCACGTGTACGACCTGTTGTAGATCGACCGTCGGAAGGCTGACGTCTGGATGCGGGGTATTGGTCGTAATTTGACCTTCCCGAATTCAATCCATCACGAGTTCTCCCCGTCGTCGTTCCAGTGGTTCGAGAAGCACCTATTGTTCTGGGTCCGTAAGAAACAGAGCGTACTGCTCGTTGAGGATTATCGATTCTAGAAAACCGATTGTAACTATTATCCATTGCCCACGGATCGGAACCGGCAAAACCTCCACCACCTCCATAGAAGTTGTTAATGATCATGGTATTACCCCATCCTCCATAGGGGTTCATACCCCAGGGACTCATGCCAAAACCCATCGGTCTGACAAATCCCATTCCCATGCCATTGAAAGCGTAGGGGTTTCCAAAACCCATTCGAGGTGTAGGACACCAGGGACTTCCCCATCCGGCACCCCAGCCAAAGCCTCTGCGGTTATATCCCCAAGGTCTTCGATTCCAAGGCGAAAAGGCATTCCACCCTGTATTGACGTAGATGGACACTCCAGGCTGATAAAAGGGATCGTAGTGAAATCGATCAACGAAAAACGGATCATAAAATCCAAAGCCATTTCCCATCATTGGGCGGTTAAACCTTCGAATACGGCTCGAGTAGTGGAAATCGTAATCGTCGATACGACTAGCGTATTCATCATCGTAGTTATTTTCATTATACTGACTGGCAGGGGCTGGGTCAGAGTAAGTCTGCTCACGAGGCTGATCGTAATCTCGACTTGTCGTTTGAACCGCAACATAATCCGTTTCGGGATTATAATATAAATCATCAAATTGTGCAAATGATGAACTGGTGAGTGCAAAAAGCATCGAGGCCAGAAAGGCGAATTTAAATTTTAAAAATTTCATAACGTTGGGGTTTACAAGTTCATTCGGTTTCTCCGAAAATGTTATCTGCAATTTATTACTTTTGTCATTGCAAAACAAGTAAAGTATACGAAATAATGAGCAGTTTAAAGATAAACTATTCACTATTTTTTCTCTTTATTCACCATTAAAACACCACAAGAGCAAGGATTAGTTCTCTCTTGGGAAAAGTTTAACATTTATATGGCTAAGGCAATCGCAAGCAAGGAAGAAAACTATTCGCAATGGTACAATGATATTGTACGCAAAGCGGGATTGGCAGACCACAGCGCCGTTCGTGGATGTATGGTTATAAAACCCTTAGGATACGCTATATGGGAACATATGAGGGATCAACTCGATCGAATGTTTAAAGAAACGGGGCACAAAAATGCCTATTTCCCTCTTTTTATCCCTAAATCCTTCCTCAGTCGAGAGGCAGCTCACGTAGAGGGCTTTGCTAAAGAGTGTGCTGTGGTCACACATCATCGACTTAAAACCAGTGAGGATGGAAAAGAAGTCATTGTAGACCCAGAGGCCAAACTAGAGGAAGAATTAATCGTTCGACCCACTTCAGAGACCATTATTTGGAATACCTATAAAGATTGGATTCAGTCCTATCGCGATTTACCTCTTCTTATTAATCAGTGGGCAAATGTGGTTCGCTGGGAAATGCGCACACGTCCATTTTTGAGAACAGCAGAATTTCTTTGGCAAGAGGGACACACCGCTCATGCAACGCGCGAAGAGGCCATCCGGGAAGCAGAATTGATTCATAATGTGTACACCCGGTTTGCTGAAGATTATATGGCGATGCCTGTCATCAAAGGGATTAAAAGTGAGAATGAGCGTTTTGCCGGAGCAGAAGAAACATACACCATAGAAGCTCTTATGCAGGACGGAAAAGCCTTGCAAGCGGGAACGAGTCACTTTCTGGGACAAAACTTCGCTAAAGCTTTCGATGTGAAGTTTATGACTTCAGAGAACGAAGAAGAGTTTGTCTGGGCTACTTCATGGGGCGTGTCAACACGCCTGATTGGGGGATTAATTATGACGCATTCGGATGAGTGCGGATTAGTGTTACCCCCCAAACTCGCTCCTACCAAAGTGGTTATCGTACCGATTCCGACAGTAAAGCCTGAAATCGACGAGGTAGCCCAAAAGATTATTCGCGAATTGAAGGAAAAAGGAATCAGCGTGGAATACGATTGTGACACCACGAAACGATGCGGCTTTAAGTTTGCTGAACACGAGCTAAAGGGCACACCCGTTCGCTTGGGATTGGGCCCAAGAGACATTAAGAACAATCAGGTGGAAGTGGCTCGGCGGGATACCAAGGAGAAAAAACTCGTTTCTCTGGATCAGATTGGAATTTATGTGGAGAATTTGCTCGATGATATTCAGGATAATCTACTTCGGCGAGCGCGAAACTATCAAGAGGAACATACCACCGAAGTGGATAACTTCGACGATTTCAAATCGGTTATTGAGGAGAAAGGCGGATTTGTCAGTGCGCATTGGGATGGAACCGCAGAAACTGAAAAGGCAATTAAAGAGGCAACCAAAGCAACCCTGCGATGTATCCCACTCGATCAGAAAGAAGAAGCGGGATCATGCGTGTTTTCTGGGCGCCCTTCGAAAGGACGAGTATTGTTTGCTAAGGCCTATTAACTCTCATGTTCCATCACTTGTATAGCAAAGATTATTGAGTGAGAGAAAAAGTTGTTGGCGAAAGAATGATTCGACAATAGAACAGCTCTCGGACTCTTTCATGTCTAAAGCCAAATTAGGTGTTCTTATGCGAAAGTCTCTTCTCTTTTCAACAGCGTAAGGAGTTGACAAGCATTGATTTAGTGCGTAGAGGCTAGCAAATGCAAAAATGCTTTCATATGTTGACTTAAGGCTAATGTCATTACCACTAAATTCGCTAAGAACCGACTCTTGAGAGCTCTTCGTTTCTCATCAGGTGTAGAGATAAGTCGTGCCTCGTCTCTTCTAATAAACTCCTTCATGGCATCTTGACCTGAGTATATATCTGCTTCGACTTTTTCATACTTATTTGATAGTAATCGTACTGATCAATTCGAACCATTATTGAAGATTGACATTTTAAGTGAGGCAATTTTCCCTTTCGCTATTTTTAATTGCAAGCACTTTTCTATGAACGTATTTCTTATCGAGATCGGCTTTGGGCTTCCACTATAAAATGCAATGTGTTATATTTGAGTATTATTTTCTCAATGTAAAATTAATAGTTTTTTCGAATTCTTGCTTTTATGAAAAGATCAAGAACCTACATAAGCTTTGATTGGGCAATGAAAAAGCTTCTTCGCCAAAAGGTAAATTTCGACGTGCTTGAAGGTTTTTTGTCCACGCTGTTGCGCTTTGAGGTTAAAATCCAATCCATATTGGAATCTGAAAGCAATCCGGAAAACAACTTAGATAAAAACAACAAACTCGATATCCTATGCGAGGACAACAACCAGCGACTTATTTTTATTGAAGTTCAATATCTCAGGCAGATAGACTTTTTTCACCGCATCCTTTTTGGCGCCTCCAAACTGTTAACAAATTACATGGATAAGGGAGATAGGTATGAAAAGCTTCGAAAGGTCTACTCTATAAATATATTGTACTTTGATTTGGGGCAAGGCAATGATTATATATATCGCGGGTGCACTGATTTTATTGGGGTGAATGAACAGGACAAACTCAGTCTCAGTAAGCATCAGCGGAACTATTTTGGATACAATGATGTTTACGAAATATATCCTGAATATTATATCTTGAAGGTGAACAACTTCAATAAATTAGCGAAAAATAATCTCGATGAATGGATATATTTTTTGAAAAATAGTGAACTCCCAACCGTATTTTCAGCGCCGGGACTCAAGGAGGCTGGTGAGAAATTAAAATATCAAAAAATGAGTAAAGAAGAGCAAATCAAATACGATAAATACATGGAAACATTTGCTGTTTCCGAGAGTGAAATTAAAACAGCTCGTTACGAGGGTAGAGAAGAAGGTAGAGAAGAAGGTAGAGAAGAGGGTAGAGAAGAAGGTAGAATACAAATGATACTGAATGCCTATAAAAAAGGGCTTCCCATCTCAATAATTGCAGATATTGCAGATCGAACTGAAAATGAAGTGAAGAGAATATTAGTAGAATACAGTCTTCTCAGCAAGGTGTGACACAGAAACTAGAAACGAATCAGTAAAAAAAATTGAGCTGTCGATCAAAGTCTCTAAACCCATCTTGAGGTATCGTTTTGGTGAAAGTTATTTGCGGTTGAAATGCAAAAAAATGAGCAAGACCTTTTCATGCTCCAAATAGACCCGCTCAGTTTCGAAAGTTGCCCTTTGCAAAGTTATTTTATATCAACGAATAGAAGTATGAGGTGGGCACTTTAAGTAAAAAAATATGAAGTAAAACAGGAAAAACGGCTGCGATTTTTCCATCCTTACGCAGAACTAATGCACTTGGGCGAACTCAATCGAAGGTGATCAGGATTTTTGGCGTCTTGTAAACGATTAATTGCGCTTATTTTTTCATCTTATCGCGGTAATGTTATTTCAGCCGAACTGAGATGTATATATTTGCAAAAAAATATGTGTTATGAGTTACGAAATGAAAGGCAAGCTTCACAAAAAGTTTGACACCGATCAGAAAACAGATACGTTTCAAGCTCGCGATTTTGTAGTACTGCAAGAAGATGAACGATATCCACAGTATATAAAATTTCAATTAGTGCAAGATCGCTGTAGCCTTATCGATAATTTTGAGGAAGGACAGGATGTAGTTGTACATTTTGATTTGCGCGGACGAGAATGGAACGATAAGTATTTTACGAACTTGAATGCCTGGAAAGTACAAGCTCCTGAGGGCGTGGAACAGGCGACTAGCTCTGATGTGCCGGATCTCAATGAGGCTGATGTGCCTGGCCAGGAGTCCAGCTCCGGTGGTGCTCCATCTTCTGAGGATTCCGGTGATGAGGATGATTTACCATTCTAATGCGTCCTTTTCTCAAGGTGTATCAACGAAAAAGCGGCTCATTCCTGATAGGAGAGCCGCTTTTTTGAATTTAATCTTCATAGAGATCTAATATTTGCTGCGCGTGGTCTTTCGTTTTAACCTTTTTGACTACATGCTCAATTTTCCCTTCTTCATCGATGACAAAAGTGGTGCGATGAACACCTTCGTATTCTCGACCCATAAACTTCTTAGGGCCCCACACCTCGTAGGCTTGCATGGTCGATTTGTCTTCATCGGCCAATAAATCAAAAGGAAGTTGGTACTTATCGATAAATTTATTGTGCTTTTTGAGACTATCTGGCGAAACACCTAGGACTTTAAAACCTTTGTCCTTTAAAACATCAAACCCATCTCGAAGACTGCAGGCTTCCTTAGTGCAGCCGGGCGTATCATCTTTGGGGTAGAAATACAGAATCAGTTTATTCCCTTTGTAATCAGATAGACTTACCTCTGAACCATCCTGAATCTGTCCTTCAAACCCAGGTGCGGCTTGTCCCGCTTCTAATGTTGTCATACTTTTTCTTTTTGTAATAGACTTTCTGGCCTATTTGTTCAGTCCATTTGCAAGAAGGTGATACGTACTCGATTGCCCCCACCGGTCCGAAACGACAATTTTTAGTGTATCCCTGGCTGTCCAATCGATGGGAACATCAAAGCCAACACGCTGGTATTTTTTGTCATAGGAGTAGGGTAGGAAGTGATTTCGATAGAAAATATTGATACGAATATCTTTTATCCGAAAGGCGCTCTCCGTTTGGGGTTTAACTTGAAAAAAGGCCCGTTGGCCGGGTCGAACCGTATTCATTCGAGTCTGAATCTCCGGAGGAGGTCCAGGCAGGCACATTCGATAATCTCCTTCCTGGTTTATCCATACTACAAAATCATCCTCTTCCCATCCACCACCTACGTCTATCCACCTTCCCCCATCAAAGCGGCCGACAAATACTTTATCGCGCAGTGAGTCAGGCCATTCTGTGGCTTGAGTAAACCGTAGCTCAGCTCTTTTATGAAAGGGGTGGCAGTCGGTCTCGACCGTAGCTGTGGGTAATAGTTGACTATTTTGGATTTCGCAGACTGACGAAATGCGAATGGGATGTGAGGAGTAAAAGGTCTGACTGGGGGCAGTAAAGGATATATAGTTGTCGGAGTAGCGGTACGTCTGAAAGGGACTGACTTGCTCCCCGGACTTAGGTTCCGGCTTTGGTGCAGATTCCGGTGACCGCCCCTCAAGAACAAACTCTACTTTTGATGTTGTGCCCTCAATGCCACTCAACTCCATTTCGATTCGATGCGAACTGCTGTCTAATACAAGGACGGTTCCCCGCTCTCCATCGAAGCGCAGACAGCTCGCCTCTTGATGGGGTCGGGCAAATAGAGAATGCGTGCTTTGCTTTGTTCCACAATACAGTGGATAGTCCACATGCGCATTAATGTATCGATTGAGATGAAAGGGAAGACTATCCATGCAAACCGCATAATGCAGCGTGCCATTGACGTAGCTTTCCAGAGCGTAGAGTCCATTTTTATTCCTCCAGCGATTAAACGGATGAATGGCCTGAATCGCCCAGCCATATCGTCCGGGGGGGACTTTTAATTTTCCTGCGCGGGGCTTAAAATCTCCCATGTGGTTTACCAATGTATAAGTCCTATCCCGCAAGACACCTCCTCCATCTGTGAATTGGTATAAGATAAGTTTGCGCGCATAGGGTTTGCTTCCCTTTTGATATGGAAAATGCCAGTGAAGAGGGTTGATCGGTGTTTCCGATTCGGTATGCCGAACCTCGAAATGAAGGTGTGGTCCCGCCGATGATCCGCTGTTGCCCATAAACCCGATCGTATCTCCACGCGCTACACACCAACTTTCGGCCAGTGGGTAGAGATCAAAGTGAGCGCTATGATGTTTTTTTTGAAAATCGCTGATACGAGATTCAATATCCGGGTGAAAGCGGTCGAGATGGGCATAAACCGTGCTGTAGCCATTGGGGTGCGCAATATAAATAGCGCGACCGTATCCAACGGCACTGATGCGAATGCGTTCCAGATACCCGTCCGCGGCAGCCAAAATAGGATCGCCACCTCGACCATCTCGACTTTTGATATCAATACCTGTATGGAAATGGTTTGATCGGAGTTCCCCGAAGGTTCCCGAAAGTCGTATTTCGCCTCCAATAGGGCTTATGAAAGTAGGCCTTTCCTGGCCTTTTAGCCCGGCAAGGGTTAGGAGGATAAGTAAGAGCGTATAGTGTGGTTTCATGCCACAGCGAATGTACGAAATATGACTGGCAGTGTGGCTTGCCCGCGCCAGTTTCAAGCGCAAGATGCTGTGATCCGGAGCTTGCTTGAATTAGGCTGTACACTGAATTCCGTTATTAAAATCAATAGCTGCATGGCTCAAATATTGATCGAATTTTTCGGTGTTTGTATCCAATACAAACCTGCACTGCAGAAGTTGAATGAGGTGTTTTGCCATTCAAAGTACTATGCAAGGGAGGGATGTCCTAAAGTGTCTAAAAATTGTATATTTATCTAAAATCATAGATAAATGGAAAAGTACAGCTGTTTTAGAAGAAATGTCTAAAAGAATTGTGCAGTAAGGCTTTAGAATAAAAAACTGGGAATATGTTGAAGGAGACGGATAAAGACGCAATTCAATCAAAGCTAATTGATTTCATTTATGAAAAGGTCGGTGAAGGTGCTGACGCGAAGAGAATGATGGCTGAATTGCTAGGCCTGAGCACACATGCCTTATATAAAAGACTAAATGGACGAACCTATTTTACCATGCGTGAGGTGGCTGTTCTCATTAATACCTTTCAATTGTCATTTGATGAAATGGTGATTGACGACCCCTTTTATGCTAAAGTTATTCTAAACTCCCAAAAAGCGCCTGTCTTGAGTGTAGAAGATTACTTGCTGCAATTGCAGCATTTGATGGATTCTATGCTTCCTTTTCAGGATGTTCAGGTGACATACGCAGCTTCAGAAGTTCCTATTTTTTATTACTTCAATAAGCCGCATTTAGGTTGTTTTAAGTTGTTTGCCTTTGCTAAACATGTTTGGAATATATCTTCACTCCAGGTGGAGGATGAATTTCGGATGGTATTATTTAGTGAGGCCCTGATCGAAAAAATGCAAAATTTATGGAATAGCTATCGGCAAATCCCTTCCATGGAAATATGGTCCCCTCAGATGTGGTTGACGACTTTGAGCCAGCTCGAATATTATATTGACCGAGATTTATTCTTCTCCAAGCAGGAGGCTTTTCTCATATTGAGTGAAATTCAAGAAGTGTTGATTGAAATACAAGGATTTATTTTGGAAGGGTCGAAAGCGCCCGAAATGCTACCCAAACCTACATTCCATGTGCTGGATAATCGCTTATTATATTCAAATAACCTGATACGAGTACGTAAATCCCAGCAAGAGACCTTATTCATTACCCATGATAACCCTAACTATCTGTACTCAGAGGAGGAGGAGTTGCTGTCGTATACGAATATTTGGTTTGACAAACTCCTGCTTGCCTCGGAGAGTCTAAAGCGGAAAAAGCAAATCGATGACTTTTTTGCACTTACCTGGAGCCGAATAGAAGCCTTGCGTTTCAAAATTGAAATTTGAAGGCTTTGCATTTTTTGTAGTATAAATTTCATAGGGCAGGTCTGGGATGAAACACAGCTGGGTGGTAGGAGTTAAATTCTCGAGGTTTAGACCGGGGCTCCTCATTCCAGGCATTCGTTTTGCGATAGCGTATTCTATGGTTAAACCAAATAAATTAGCACCTAATTATGCTGCATATTTCATGGTATTTACATAAGGAGTGCCTCTTTTCACCACGGCAAACATTCTTGCTAACAATTTATTACGGATGATATTTTGAGCTTTCATCTTTTCTTTTCCTTCTTTTAATCTTCGTTCATAATACGCTTTCATTTCAGGATTATACTGGATCGCAGTTCCTACACACATGGTTAAAAGGGACTTTATTTTTTTATTTGCTAGATTACTAACTTTATTTCGACCTTTTATGCTTGTGCCAGACTGGTGCGGAAAAGGAGCTACACCACAATATGAGGCAAACTTTCTCCAGGTTTTAAACTTTGTAAAGCCTGCGGTATATACGATAGTATACAATGCGGTTTGTGTTCCGATGCCCTTAATTGAAAGCAAAAGCTTGTAAATTTTTTTAAGTTTTTTAGTTCCATGTATGATTTTCATCATCTCTTTATCGACCTGAGAGATCTGCTTCGATAGCTCTTCGATTAAATTGTCTTGACACTCAAAAAGACAATGGTCTTCTTTGTCGCAAAAGATACGTTTGTCCTCCCCCAGAGAAGCTTTATATCCTGCGCGTTGCCTGACCATTCTATCGCGTAAAGTGAGCAGTCTTTTCAACTTAGTCAATTGTTTTTCAGGAAGTTTGGTCGGCTTTAGCTCATCTCGTAGGCGATACGCATACAAGGCAATCCTAGCGGCATCTGCTTTATCATCTTTTCCTCTAGTGATCCCTAAAGATCTCTTGATCTCTAAGCCAGGCACGATGACAAACTTAACTTCATGTTTAGAAAGGAAGCGCCCAATATTATGAGAGTATCTTCCGGTATGCTCAAATACAAACAATGTTTCTGATGCTTCATGGGCGCTGTGTTTAGAGACCCATTTTACAAGTTCTTTAAATCCTTTGTTGGAGTTTTCAAACTTGGCAAAAAGCTGGTTGGAATGAATACAAGCGTCAAGGGTTGATTTACTAAGATCAATACCTACAGTTTCTCGAATTTTCATAACTTAGATTTTGGTTAAAATGGTTACATAGACTAAAACCTTTAAAAGGTCAATTCTATAATTCTATTTGGTCCTAGTAACCGTGAATAGAAGGATGGGGACTAATACGCTGCCAAGATCTTATAATCTAGATGGTAGGAAAGTTCACCCCATCCTTCTTTATTTTTATTCACATATTAACAAAGAAAAAAGAAGCAAAAAAGAAAACTACTAGTAATAGTAATCTATTTTTCTTATTTTCTTAAATGCTAATCTAAAGGATGGTAGGGGCCGCGAGCTTGCGAGTGGGTCCCGAGGGCCGCCCTGTGCGGCCTCGAGGACGGAACCCCCGCACAGCCCGGCATCCGGGTCCGCCGGCGGGCGGACCTCGGGGCGGCGCCCAGAAAATCTCAAACAAAAATGGGTTCTTTGTGGTTCAAAAACCAAAAAGCGGAATGATGTATGATGCTCAGTGAAAAGAGATCGCGGGGAGGGAACAATTCCTTATTCGGCTGGTGCCAGGCGGTAACGGGGAAGTGCCCGATAGATGAGGACATAAACAACAAGTGCTGCACTAATTCCATAAATGTTGCCATCGAGGCCTTCTTGTGCTGACCAAAAGAATTCGTAGAATAGTGTGGTTCCTCCTCCGATAATCATGGCGCCCAAAGCCGCCATTTCGTGAGCTTTGCGAAAAAGTAAACCTGCGACAAGTGGAACGAGCAAGCCGGACACCATAAAGGCGTAGGAATAGAGCATGAGATCCAGTACGCTGGTCATTTGGCTGGCCAGTAATACGGCAGCGGCGCCGAGTGCCAGGGTTAATATCTGAGAGGCAATGAGTTTATTCCGTTGTTTATTAAAAAAGCGGCTGAAAATATCGGATTGGATATTGCCGGAGGCGGCCATCAAACAGCTATCGGCGGTGGATAGGATGGCGGAAAAGTAGGCTGACATCATAAGTCCCATGAGTCCCACGGGCAAAATTTCGCGCAGCAAGAGGGGGAGTCCCATTTCGCTATCCATTTCCGATATACCGGCATATCCCAGATGTTCAAACATACCTTGATCTGCGGCTACCCGAGCAAACAGGCCAAGCAGAACACCCATAAAGGCCATCAGCGGGTATTCAAAAAAGCCGGCAATATACCAGGCTTTTCGCGCTTCGGCTTCATCTCGAGTCGCATAAATTCGCTGATACAAGGTCATGCCGACAAACCAGATGGGGATGATGGTAACAGCCCAGTTGATGAGCTGAGTGGCGCTTACATTATCGAGTCGCAACATATCGGGTTGGACGACGGACTGCAGTCCAGACCATCCGCCAATGGAATAATAGGCGAGGGGCAAAGCGATAAAGATGAGCCCAAATAACAAGAGAGCCCACTGCACAGTATCGGTGTATATAACGGCTTTGAGCCCCCCCATGGCAGTGTATATGACGGCAATAAATCCGATGGTCCACAGGGCTATATTGAAGTCCAGATTGGGAAAAGTGGCTGTGGCCAGTTTGGCTCCGGCCAAGATTTGGCTGCTGGTAAATCCCCAATAGCCCAAGGCGGAAATAATGCCCGCTAGTAAAGCGACCCGAGGGCTAAATATATAGTTGAACACTTCAGGGAAAGTGCGCAGGGATAATCTTTTTCCCAGGGTGTAGACGCGGGGAATCAAAAAAGTGGCGGCTAACCAGGCGCCGATTAAGCCGGTGAATAACATCCAGGATCCGGAAAGTCCCATGACAAAGCCCAGTCCGCCCAATCCAATGGAAAAGCCGCCTCCGACATCGGTGGCGACTACGGAGAGACCGATATGCCATTTAGACATATTGCGCCCGCCGACGTAATAATCATCCTCATCCTTATTTTTTTGTAAAAAGTACACCCCAACTCCAAGCATAGCAAGCATGTACACAATAAATATCGTCGCGTCAATCCAATGCATATCGGCTTTCCTTTATCAAGTGTAATAAAAAAGGGCACCCCGTAGTTGGGATGCCCTTTAAAATATGCTGATTTCGGATTACATTCCGTCTTTTGGCACTAAAATAACACCGTGAGCCAAAAACTGCAATTCTTCTTTGGGTTCGGTGATTTTCGCGATTTCTTCCTCGGACTTGCCGGCATCCTCGGCCAGGTGGCGAAGTTCATCCACGCTGACGACTTCCCGATACGCTGTCCCTTCCATGATGACTTCGCGGCCATCGATATCTTTGGGCATAAAAAATCCGTAGTCTTTAAACTTGACAAACATTTCCTTATCGTCCTCGGCGATGGTCATCCAACAGCCTTTAGCCTGGCAAACGCTGGTTACGGTGCCGCGGACTTTGACGTCATTCATGCCGTCTGTTTTCTTCATTTTCTTATAGAGCTTCTTAAACTTCATCGCCTTTTTTGGCGAGATTTTTTCTCCGAAATACATTTGTTCATCACTTCCTTTTTCCTGAGCCATTGTCGTTTCCGAAAGGCCGAACAAAAAGAGTGTCAAACTGAGAGTGAGTAATAATGGTATGTTTTTCATAGTTAAGGGTTTTTATTTGAGATAAACTTTCATTTCAATATCATTCTTGGGACGATCTGATCGATCTCGGGGTTCATTCGCTATTTTTTCAGCAACCTCAAAACCGGACGTCAGTCGACCGAAAACAGTGTAATCGCCATCGAGTTGCGGCGTTCCTCCTTCTGCGAGATAGGCTGCCCGTTCCTCCTCGGTATAAGTAATGCCTTTTCGCTGCTCTATATTGTCTAACTGAGCCGCGGTTACGGGCGAACCCGTGACGATGTAAAATTGAGAGCCCGATGATTTCTTTTCTGGATTGGCAGGGCCGCCTCGACGAGCAGCTGCAATAGCACCTCTAAGGTGCGCCGCTCCGATTTCCGCATCTATGGTGTATCCCGGGCCTCCCGAACCCAGGCGTTGGCCTGCCGCAGCACCTTTAGAATCTGGATCTCCTCCCTGGACCATAAATCCGGGTATAACCCGATGGAATAATAAGCTATCGTAAAACCCCTCTTCAACCAACTTTATGAAGTTCTCTTTGTGTTTCGGTGTGGAGTCATACAATTCAAGTTCCATAGTTCCCAGTCGGGTCTCTATGACTACGACCTCCTCATTTTCTCCGCAACCTAAAAATTGAAAGGCCATAGCAAAAACCAGAAGGGAAAGCTGATATAAGTTAGATTTCATGTGCTGTATTTTGTTCTAAGGTACCTCGTTCTTGTTCGAGATGGTGAAAATAGGAAATAATTTTCTCTTTTAGAAAGGCTTCTTGTTGCTTTACTCCCCGTTCCGTAAAGGGGCGACGCTCTTCGTAATGGGGCCAGCCCTCGTCATCAAAACCGATAAATTCATAATAACCATCCGATTCCAATAGGCGGCAGACGGCAATGTGCATCAGATCCTGTTTCTCTTCTTTGGTAAACTCTTCTTTGATTTGGCCGAGCTCCTGAATCCCGATCAGGAACAATATAGCATTGACATCGGGCAATTGCTTTTTCCCCATTAAGTCTTTAAGAAGATGACGGACTCGAAGCCATTCAAAATCAATTTCCCATTTTTCATCCATGGGCTCAAATATACGGGAAAGTTATTCAGGGAAAAAGGATATAGTCGATCAGCTTCATGCTACTATTCCAGGCCCGTCAGGAGGTTGGAGAGCATACAGTCCCCCTGTACAATCGCGCCCCCCCGCAATACAGCTGCGGATTAGAGATTTTACATGAGTCATCACTTAGGCTCGAAGTAGAACTATTCCCAACTCAGAAAGCCTGCGTATTTAGGATTGGGCCATTAGAATCCTCAAACAGGTATGGCAAATGTAATATTTCATCAATTGTATCAACAATTAATTAAACCCTATCCCTCTGTCTTTCGTTTTTTTATATATTGGACAGCCCTAAAGCTAAATACTATGGTATCTTCTCAACTCCTTTGGTCTATTTCAAGCACCTTCTGCTTGAGCATACTTCTCACCTTACCCTTGATCGGTCAGCAAAATGAGGGTGAATTCCCCTTTCGCTTTGCCGACATTCCGTTTCAACAGCCTAATGCTTTGGCCAAAGGAGAAGTATCTACTGCTCATCTATTAGTCAAGTGGCGGTCCGAAGATCAGCTTGAGAGCTTTCCTTTTGATAAAGCTCATTTCTTGGGTAACAACTCTTATATCATAAACCAAAAATTATGGCAGTCTTTAAAAGGGGGGGAGCAGCTGAAAATCCAGGCCTGGGCTCCTTATCAGCCCGAGTATAAAGTGCACCCCGATTTGGTAGGAGATAATAGCGATATAACTCAGTTGGAGATTGTACTCGATAAATCCTTATCCTATGAGCAATGGAGCCGCGCTTTTGATCGAGAAGCCATACCAGTCGAAAAATATCTGCCGGGGTCTCATTTTATTGTAGTCGAAAACACGCCTGGACGGGTCGAGCGACTGCAATCCATGCCCGAGGTGGTTTTTATTCACAGTGGCGGGCGATGGACGGAGCCTGAGGATCTGCGATCCAAGCGACTACATACCAGTATAGAATTGGATGCCCCTAATGGCACAGCCCTGGGTTTTGATGGTTCGGGAATTAGCGTTCAGGTTCGTGATGACGGTATGGTTGGGCCTCATTTGGACTTGAAGGGCCGTCTAATAAATGACCCTTCTCTACCTTTTGATACGAGTGGAACACATGGAGACGGTGTCGCCGGTGTGTTGGCGGGAGCCGGAAATATCGAGGGTGAAGGACGTGGAATGGCACCGGGTGCCACTGTATATGCCACTCAATACGAGGCTTCTTTTTTGGATAACACCTTAGACCTTCACATCGAAGAGAACGTTCTATACACCAACTCTTCATATTCCAATGGTTGTAATCAAGGCTACACACCGAATGCAGCGGAAGTTGACCGTCAAATTTTCACCTATCCGACCTATTTACATATTTTCTCCGCTGGAAACTCGAACAGTAATAATTGTGGATATGGAGCCGGCAGCCAATGGGGTAATATAACCGGTGGGCACAAACAAGCGAAAAACGCCATAGCAACTGCTAATGTGAGTCCAGAAGGGGAAATCATGAGCTCCAGTAGTCGAGGTCCGGCCTCCGATGGTCGACTCAAACCGGATATTGCAGCTAATGGTAATCAAAATTATTCTTTGCGACCGAATAATAATTATGCCCCTTTTGGAGGGACGAGTGGTGCAGCGCCATGCGTGGCCGGAGTGGCTGCCCAGCTGAATCACGCCTTTCGTGATCAATATGGCGGGGATGCTCCATCCGCACTACTAAAGGCTGCGATGCTAAATGGCGCGCGCGATGTCGGAGAGCCAGGACCGGACTATATTTATGGTTTTGGCCTTTTAGATGCTTTCAATGCGTATGAAATATTAGCTCAGGAGCAGTTTATCTCCGAGTCGATTTTTAACGCCCAAACGAGAGAATTTACGATTGACATTCCTCAAAATGTTGATGAAGTCAAAATTCTACTGTATTGGGCAGATCCACCCGCCACTCCGATGGCAGAAAAGGCCCTCGTTAATGATTTAGATTTGGAGGTCGAGCACAGTGGGGACACCTATTTACCATTGGTTTTGGATCCAACTCCTCGATCAACGAATCTTTCTCGTCCCGCTGAACCCGGGGTGGACCGCTTAAATAATGTAGAACAAGTTGTTCTTGAAGTGGGGGATTCCGGAGAAGCTACTATCCGAGTTGCCGGCTGGGATGTGAATTTAGGCCGACAAGATTTTCATATTGTTTATTCGTATGCTCAAGAGAAACAATCTACAGGTTTTCAATGGCTTGCACCACGCCCCGGTGATGTATTGGATTTGGGTGTGCGATTGAGGCTTGCCTGGGAGTCCGAACTGACGAGCTCATCAAATCGTCGGGTTTCTTTTTCTCTCGATGGAGGACAATCCTGGACCGAGAAGCCCCTTTTTGGCCCATTTGACTTCTCTTTTATAAATATTCTGGACCCCGAACCTCAAAGCGGAGACTCACTTATCGTGGCCTATGCAGATGCTAATCTTTCAGATACTTTATGGGATCCGATCTACTTCGCTGACCCCCATTTGCCGGAAGAGGTAATTGTAGAAAACTATTGTATAGATTCGGCTACCATTCGATGGCAATCCAAGCCGGGGGCGCTATCCTATCAATTATTTGCTCTGGGTGAAAAATACATGGAGGATCAGTTGACAACTTCCGACACCTTTGCTACAATTCCCATTCTGAATCCGGTAGAGCAGAATTTATTCGCAGTTCGGACCCATTATGGAAACGACATCTGGTCTGAACGAGAAATTGCGTCCCGTTTTGCCGGTGGCCTTATAGATTGTCCTCAAGAACAAGAAATGGCTCTAAATACCATTCAGGCCGCAAATCAGCTTCAGGGCTTCACCTGTGAACCTTTTGAAGTCCAACTTGAAGTGGAAATCGAAAACAATGGTCTGCAAGGAGCAGACTCATTCCAGCTGTGTTATCAGTTGGATGATTTAGCACCGGTTTGCGAATGGATCACTGACACGCTACTTCCTCAGCAAACCTTATCGTATCAATTTGACTCCATGCCTTTCATTGAGCAAAATTATGAGGAGCTTCGAGCTTGGGTGACTCTGGATGGCGACCGATTCGTTTGGAATGACTCCCTGACTCAAGACTTCCCTGTTCGGTTTTTATCCGAAGATGATATCCAACCCACAATGAATTTGACATTTAGTCAGGATGGACTTCCCGCCGGGACACAGATTTTATCTACGGATGAAGAAATGAGCTGGAGGACCTTCGAATCCACGGATAAACGTCAGGATGATGCCTACGCGTTGGTGATGGGTAATTATTTTTATGAAGCCGTTGGTGAAGTGGATGAGTTTCTTTCTCCAGTCCTTCGTCTGGATAGTTCCTGGACGGAGGCGGAGCTCATTTTTGAGTATGCCTACTCGGCATTCAACCTGGCTCCAGACTCTTTGTTTGTTTATGCGCTCGATCCGTGTGATCTTTCCATAATAGACACGCTTTGGGTGAATGGAGGAGAATCTATGGCCACAGCCGATGTGGGGTTTGAAGCCTTTCAGCCGGCGAGTTACAGTGATTGGTCCGATGCCCGGATTCCCATCGGCCACCTGGCTGATCGCCAAATGATTATTTCGTTTAGGTCTCTTAACGGATATGGGAACAACATCTGGTTAAACCGACCCGCAATTGTAGAAAATGAATCCTACATCCACGATGTGAATATTGATGTGAATCCTACGCCTGTTTGCAGAGACAGTGTAGCGCAGCTTAGCGCGCAAATCGATGGACCATTCACCTATCTGTCCGAGTGGATCGTACCCAATGAATCCACAAAGGTTCTCGGAGAATCTATTGATTATCAGTTGCAAGGGTCAGCTCCTCAGCCTATCGTCTCTCTGGTCTCTAATGATTTCTACACGCGCATTACAGAGGACACCATTCGACCCATCGAAGGCGTTCAGCTGGATGTGATTTGGGAAC
>Ga0209936_1000507_pt1 | contig 23504 bp, 19 predicted proteins | sample SalPonR1_A_D1_MG_FD_185694 | JGI IMG/M metagenome (GOLD analysis project Ga0209936, IMG submission 185694) | Salt pond soil microbial communities from South San Francisco under conditions of wetland restoration - Salt Pond MetaG R1_A_D1_MG... ... | reverse complement strand
AGATCTAAATTCATATATCGAACCTATTAGTGCTCGTCTTTTCGGTACAATCGATGGTAATATTCTCGATTCAGTGGTGGTTTCGTGTAAAGAAAGTTTATTTTTTAATCATAGTAATTTCCTTACAATTATTGCGGGTGAGCGTTTTATTTTTAGACAGGGAATGAGTTTTACGATATCCGAAGATATTTCTATCACATTATGGATTTATATATTTGATCAAAATCATGTACCAGAACATTTCAATCCTGAGGTGTATGAACACTATATAGATGGGAAAGAAGATAATAGGTTTTTACATATCGAGTTGGAGAAAGATGGAAAAACTTTTAGCAATAGATGGATTGATAATTGGAGTGAAGTCAAATATTTAAAGAATAGCAACTCGGTAGATACTAATGAGCTTTACGATCTATTTACTTATCATCTACCTGAAGGACTACCTTGCGGGGATAATTCTCCTGCTTTGTCAGTGCAAATTGGATACCATGGTATGTTGACAAGTGAAGGTTCAGCAGATTCATTGGAATTAAAGCTTCAGAATAGTGAAATTTATTTAATACCAGTAATATAACAGCAGTTTCTTTAAAGATCGGATATATATTGTCTTTTTAGCTATTTCGTTTGCCAAAGGTTGTTTCAGGCCTCATAAGGATTAAAACGTGATTACGGATTTTTTTGTAATCATGTCCATCCGAAAGACAGGAAAAAGAGTCAACAAGTCAACTTTGGAAGATAGGCTATTCATGATCTAGGAAGCAGTTGAGAATGATTTAAAATCCCCACACCTTTTCTCAACGCTATATCACACAAGTTAAATTGAAAAATATCGGTGAAATGATGATTAAATGGGATCTGAAATTGGATATCTTCTTGCTTAGACATTTAGATGATTCCGTTTTTGAAAGTGATGAAACGAGAAACTGCGTAATTGTGGATTGCGATATAGGTTGGCGCATTGTAATCATCTTAACTTTGAATGGTTTTAAACGAGGAGTTGAGTTGACTACATTTTAATCTAAACGTTTCTAGGCCAGTTATTTATAATAAAATCGAATACAAGGCACCCTCGCGATAGTGATGCGCAGGGTCATTCGCCTTAGGCGGATGAGTCCCTCCCAAAACTTTGGGAGGGACCGAACGAAGGTGGAGCCCGGAGCGTAACGACCCGCACGCAGCTATCGCAAGGGCGGGGATCGCCCAAAAAAATTATTATAAAATAATGACTGAAACATCTGGTTATGGGGATGTTAAAAATAGTTGGTAATATTGCGTTATGACGGGGAAAGATTATAGAGAAAAATTGTTGCCATATCTGCCTCAACAACCCGGGGTCTATAAATTTATAGGGCCTGAGGAGGAGGTTTTGTATGTGGGGAAAGCAAAAAACCTTAAGAATCGCGTTAGTAGCTATTTTACAGCTGGAAAGAATCAGGCTTACAAAACCCGAAAGATGGTGAAAAGTGCTGAGCGGGTAGAATATATCATTGTCGAATCTGAGCACGATTCTCTACTTCTCGAAAATACCTTAATCAAGAAAATCCAACCGAAGTTCAATGTCATGTTTCGTGACGATAAGTCGTACGCCTACATTTGCGTGAAAAAAGAGCGTTTCCCCCGTGTGTTTTTTACTCGTCGCCGGAAAAAAGATGGGTCTTTATATTATGGACCCTATACATCGAAGTATAAGGCGAAAATCGTTTTAGACCTGATCAAGCAGTTGTTTCCGCTGCGCACCTGCAAATTGAATCTGTCTGAGCAGAATATCGAATCCGGCAAATTTAAAGTCTGTCTGGAATACCATATAGACAACTGTATGGGACCCTGTGTAGGAGAGGAGTCTGAAGAGCGTTACATGGAAAAAATCGACCAGGTGAAGAATATGTTACGCGGTCGGTTTGGGCCCGTTAAAAAACATATCAAACGTCAAATGCAACTAGAGGCAGAGAAGATGAATTTTGAGGAAGCACACAAGTGGAAAGTGCGTCTCGAGGCTTTTCAAGACTATCAAAGTAGATCTACAGTAGTCAATCCGCGCATTCATGATTTGGACGTGTATTCCATAGCCGATAACGAATCCCATGCCTTTGTAAACTATATTAAGGTGGTAAATGGAGTCATGATCAACACCTATACGCTAGAGTTGAAAAAGAATTTAAATGATGATAAAAAAGACCTTCTTGAACTGGCAATTCTAAATCTACGAGATCGGTTTTCGGATTATGCGCCGGAAATTGTGGTGCCTTTCGAAGTAGATTTGCTGTTTGAGGATACCCAATGGACTGTTCCTCAACGAGGTGATAAAAAGAAACTGTTGGATCTATCCAAAAAAAATGTATTGTATTTTAAACAGCAGAAGTTGCAGCAACAGCAAGCTCGTAAAAACAAAGCTTCCCGTGCTGAGCGAATTCTGAAGACGATGCAAGAAGATTTACAAATGGATCGACTCCCTACGCATATTGAGTGTTTCGACAACTCGAATATTCAGGGTTATCATCCAGTAGCATCCTGTGTAGTTTTTAAGAATGCAAAACCGTCTAAGAAAGACTACCGTAGATTTCACATTAAGACTGTAGAGGGACCCGATGATTTTGCATCGATGGAAGAGGTTGTGCGCAGAAGATATACCCGTTTGAAGGCTGAGGACAAGCCACTGCCTCAGTTAGTTGTAATTGATGGAGGAAAGGGTCAACTGGGGTCGGCTGTCAAAATTTTGCGCTCCTTGGACTTATTGGATAAAATCACGGTCATTGGCATTGCAAAGCGGCTGGAAGAGATCTATTTCCCGGGCGATCCTGTACCATTATATATCAATAAAAAATCTGAGACCTTAAAAGTTATTCAACACCTTCGAAATGAGGCGCACCGCTTTGCCATTACTTTTCATCGACAGATGCGCTCCAAGAATTTTACGGTCAGTGAGCTGACCAAAATTGAAGGGGTTGGACCCAAAAGTCGACAAAAGCTATTATCCCATTTTGGCTCAGTCAAAAAAGTATCCGAAGCTGCTGAATCTGAAATTGCTGAACAGGTGGGACCGGCGCTGGCCCAGCGAATTGCTCATTATTTTTCGGGCGAGGAAGAGTAGGTTTACCAGATTTCCTGATATACCTCCAAAATTTTATCAGCCATGGCTTTATCCGTAAAGAATTTGCTTCTGGCTTTTGCATTTTTTATGGTTTGAGCGCGCAGTGGATCATTTTGCAAAAGTTGAATCGAGTAGCGGGCAAGTGCAGCAGCATCGCCAATATTCGCTAACCATCCTTCCCGTTCATGCCGTATGAGCTCGGGGATTCCTCCAGCTTTAGTTGCTACGATAGGCAGACCAGCCATCATTGCTTCAATAACTGTTGTGCCCAGACCTTCTTTTTTGGGGCAAAAGAGTAGTAAATCAAGATCAGCATAGACGGCACTCATTTTTTCTACGAATCCTGTGAAAATCACATTTTTTAGACCCAATCTATCAGCTTCCTTTTGAAGCGATAACTTTTCCGGCCCTTGCCCAACCAGGAGAAAATGAATTCTTTCAGGGCAGTTTATTTTCTGATTTATAAGGTCAGCTGTCTCGAGGAAAGTTTTGAAGTCTTTTTCGGGGGCCAGGGCCCCGACATGTGCGATGAGGATATCATCTGAATTCACACCAATTTTTCGGCGAAAAGTTCCTCTTTGCCCGACCTGAAGGGCGCTGGGGTTAATGCCACTGTATATTTTTCGAATGTGATCAGTTCTTCTCAAGCAGACTTGCATAGCGTCAATCACATTTTGTGAAATACCGATGATACGTTTGATATTCGAGTGATTATATTTCCAGTTAGAGAGTCGATTTTTTCCCACAGAAAAGGGCACACGGCGATGCAGTACTAATGGGGGTGCTTTAGCTAGTCTCAAAGTAGCTAATAAGCCATTGGTATGCGCGTGAGAGTCGTGCAGATGAAGAATAGCGGGTTTATTTCGCTTTATAAATTGTCTGAGCTTAAAAGCCAGTGGAAGATTGATTGAAACCTTGTGCGAAAAAGCGACAACAGAGAAATCTTCTAATTGCAAGCGCTCCAAAAGAGGTGACTCTTTAGGCGCCCAGACGATGGGCTGAAGGCCCATTGCTTTTTGCTGCGTAACCAGATTATAGATTTGCTGCTCGCCTCCACGCCATGATCGCGCTGTTGAAAGATGATAAATAGTGCGGGCAGAATTGGGTTTCATGGCTTAGCTCATTTTTTCACCGTTTCGAATTCGCCAGATCTTCACCTGGCGCAAAAAGGTGGAGCCCGCTGCAATCACGCTGATGATGTAACCCACTCTGCCGTCTAGAATACCGGCTCTAAGAAAATATGCTTTAAAAAAGGAGTGCAAGGGTTTGTAAATCATGGATGCAAGTGAAGCTGATTTCCCTTTATCCACCTTATCCATTGCCTTCCAGGTGGAGTATTGATTGACTTTGCCTAAGACATCCTTGAAAGAACGGTATGTATTGTGGTGGATTGGCTGCTTTAAACGCCCTTTAGTACCATTTACGATAAGTTTTGCGTGTACACGCTTATCCTCATAGCTGCAAGAATCCCGGTGGAAAAATCGAAGGACCTCGTCATTTTGCCATCCTGAATACCTGACGCGCTGTCCCATATAGTAATTGATTCTCGGAATAGCGTACCCTTTGTGGTCTGGGCCTTCTTGTAGTAATCGCTGAATTTCTTCTTGAAGGTTCGGTTCTATCCATTCATCTGCATCTAGCAACAAGATCCATTCGTGTTTGGCCTGAGGGATACTTCTGTTTTTTTGAGAGGCTGAGTATCGATATTCCTGCTGAATAACCCGTGCTCCCAACTCCTTAGCCAGATTTACTGTCCCATCGGTGGAAAAACTATCCACTACCAGGATTTCGTCCGCAAATTGTACAGATTGGATACACTTTCCAATGCGGTCGGCCTCATTTTTTGCCGGGATGATAACGGAAAGTGGAAGTCGATCAGTCATAATTTTACAGGGACTTATTCTACAATATCTCTTCTCTTTGAGTAGATATCGTTTCAGGATTCATGAGCTGCAGGATCTCATCCCGTTTTTCATAATATAGGGGCAACTCCTCTGAAGCCATAGGTTCTGGAGGAGGTAAATTTTCTCGAAGATGGTCAACCTGTCTACCGTTTTTCCAGAATCGAAAACAAACATGTGGTCCCGTGGCTAAACCGGTTGATCCCACATATCCTATGGTTTGGCCCTGACGTACCTTCACACCCGGAGCAATACCTCTGGCGTATCTGGTCATATGGAGATATTGGGTTTGATACGTTTTGTCGTGTCGGATTTTCACATAATTTCCATTTCCTCGAGTATAGGAAGCCTTTGTAACGATACCATCTGCAACTGCTCGTATAGGAGTTCCTCTAGGCGCTGCATAATCTGTGCCCAGGTGAGGCTTTACTCGTTTTTGAATGGGGTGGAAGCGGCGCGGATTATACCGACTAGAAATTCTCGAATACGAGACTGGAGATTTCAAAAATGCCTTTTTCATGGGTCGACCCTGTTTATCAAAAAATCCATGATATTTTTTAGATTCATACCAAATGGAATAGTATTCTTGATTTCCAGACTGAAAATAAGCGCCCAGCAATTTCCCAGTGCCCAGGAATTCATTTTCCGACCACTGTTCTTCATACAGTAAAAAGAAGGAGTCTTGAGGCTGTATATAATAGAAATCGACCGACCAGGCTAAAGCATCTTCCATTTTAGAGATAAGTGAAGTGGGTGCTCCCAACTCGTCTAGCGAAAGCCATAAAGAGCCATCAATTCGACCACCCGTTTTTCTGATTTTGGTTGTTATAGGCTTATCTATTCGCGATATGTCCAGGCAGTGTAGGTCATATTCCAAATAAGAATACGGGGACAACTCATATATCATTAATTCAGGTCTCTCGCAGCTATCAGTATATAAAAAACAATAAGGTTTCCCGGAGCGAATGTCGCGTGGGTCAAATATTGAATCGGTGCGCTGTACTAGATTGTGAATTTCCGAATAGGAAAGATTTTCCTGGAGTAATATATCTGCCAGGAATTGGTTTGGTTGAACTGTACGATGGTCGGCATGAAAACTATCTGGATGATAGCCGTAAACCGGGTCCACTGTTTCCAACGATGCATTCGATTTTTGATCCCGCTCAATATTTTGGCTTTGATTGCAGGCATTTCCTCCGATCACAATTAGGATCAAGAGTAAAAAATTATAGCTAACGATTGACCGCATGATTTTCTTATTGACCCGTGAAAGTACAGATTTATAGTATGGAACGCAAAAACATGATTTGAGAAGTATACTTGATACTTAGTTTTTTCCGTGAGCTACTATCTTTTGCCATCCTATAATTTACATTTACATAACACGGAGCACAAAACAATAGATGTATTATAGAGTTTAATGGTTGAACTATAAAACAAAGTACGTTATGGCAATTAAACTAGGTAATGAAGCACCAAATTTCAAGACGCAAACTACAGAAGGAGAGGTAGATTTTTATGATTATTTAGGAGATTCTTGGGGTATATTATTTTCTCACCCTGCAGATTATACTCCTGTGTGCACAACTGAATTAGGAAGAGTGGCGCAATTGAAGGGTGAATTTGATAAGAGAGATGTTAAAATTTTAGCCTTAAGTGTAGATCCACTAGAAGAGCATAAGGATTGGATTGGTGATATCAACGAAACGCAAAATACAACCATGAATTATCCCATAATAGCTGACGATGGGACGGTAGCAGAATTGTATGGTATGATGCATCCCGATGCAGCGGATAAAGTCCCCGTTCGATCTGTTTTCATCATTGGACCGGATAAAAAAGTAAAACTGACGTTAACATACCCACCATCTACAGGTCGTAACTTCGATGAGATTTTGCGAGTGATAGATAGCTTGCAATTAACCGCAGACTACAGCGTAGCAACGCCGGCAGATTGGAAACAAGGTGAAGAAGTCGTTATTTCTCCAAGCATTAGTGATGAGGAAGCTGACGAGAAATTTTCGGGTTATCGAAAAGTAAAAGACTACTTGCGATATACGCCTGATCCAAGTGCTTAATTACATGGATTAATAACTTTATTAAAAGCTCTCCTTTAGAAAGGAGGGCTTTTTTTTTGTTTCTAATTTACTCGAATAGCGGAGTACTCTATCCTTGTTTTAGAATGAGGATAAAGGGATTATTTGCGATTGACTTCCCGGCATGATTGGAAGTCAGAAAATAATTGATCGTCATACTTAATTATGGTTTTCATGTATTCAACGGCAGGCTGAGATAGGAAACGGCCTAGCGGAGGCTCGATAGTGCCCCAATCTGGATTGGGATGGTTGGATAGGGCATCTCGAATTTCCAAATTTGCTTTCAGAATAATAGAGTCTATGCGTATTTGACTTGCCGGGGCTATTTCCTGCGCTTTTAGGATGTTTTCAACCTGGTCATTATTCAAATAGTAGGGGAGATCAATAGCTGAAAACGTGATATGTTTAAAAGGAAAACTTTCCATTCGCTCTTCAATGTACATGGGGAGATGTCGGGTTGAGTTGAATGCATCAATTATGGAATAAAGTTCGTTGCGTTCTTCAACTTCAGTGATTTCAACTTTATTAATGTTCAGTTTTGATCTGAGGTAAGCTTTTTTATCATTCCTAATTTGTACAAATGCCATAGTCCAACCTTTAAAATTTGAAGTCCATGCCGTATCCTGATTTAGATAAACAAATAAATCCAAAAGCGACATCATACCCGAATTTTCAAAATATCCTCCATCAACATAGTGACCTTTACTCTGGACCTTAGCTGCCGGGCTTAATATAGGAAATCGGTGAGACGTAGACAGAGCTTCCGCAAAGGTGAGTGTCCTATCCCTGGGTAAGTCACATAAATTGTCTGAATTTGGGAACACCTGGCTAAAATCATTCAGTTCCACAGAGCAGGCAATCCCTCTTCGCTGATTTATTCCCGCAGCGTTTGTTATTTGAATGGGGTAATATTTTTCCTCAAATAAGGCAGACCAATAGCTTTGATAGCCTTCAAGAATCATGGATGAATCCTGCAAAATCTGAGCATAAGTTTCCATAGCTTTCATGGCCCGATCAGGATGAGAAAAGCTTTTGAAAGGTAAGCGTTCACGAATGAAATCATATCCTAATAGCCAGGCTATATCAAGTGAGAGCATATTTGCTTGTGCGATACGGCGAATAATTTCATTCTTTTCCAGAGAGGATTTACCCTGGCGTTCCAGACTCGTATGAAAGTGTTGTCCTAAGGCTCCTCCGGAAACCCCAGACATCGCCACGGTTTGCTTAAGAATGTTTTGGCCCTCAAAGTTACTTAGACTATCCAGAACCATGAGGTTCCAGGCATTTGCCTTTAGTCCTCCACCATAACTGGCTATGAAGTACAAGGTAGAATCTGAAACCTCTAAAGAATCAATGTGAGTATAAAATTGACTCTTAAAGGATTGCAACTCCATCGACTCCTCTTTATTTGTCCCCTGTAGTAAATGTAAATCGTTTCCCCATGTCCCCGCAAATATTGTCAGTGCGATCAGAACCGGAAGAGCTATTGGCGTAAAATATAAAAACACTATTCGGGCAAATTTATGCTTACGCATTCCCGATTTAGATATATAGTAAAACCTATGCTTCAAAATCACGATAAAAAGACCATAGACTAGGTGTAAAAAAGATATCAGGATGACCAGCGGATGTATAAATGTGGTAAATTGGCTTAACAAGAAAATACAAAGGGCTAGAAAGCCCAGGGCGGAATTAAATTTGATGTATGTTAAGTGCTGCCCTAGCAAGGAAATTGGCCATAATTGCTTTATGTACTTTAATTCATCTCTGAAATTTTTGAAAAAGCAATATAAAAGACCTACACATAGCCAATGTAGGATAAAGAAAGTGAAGGTATATGGATTCCATCCCTGATCTAGCCAAATTGCACTTATTAAAGCTCCACCAGCGAAAAGAGTTGCTCCCCAAAATAATACTAAAATACTATTTATCATCAAGGCATAGCTGCGTGGAAAGGCATATATGCGGTACTTATAATAATTCAAGAAGGAATGGAGAATAATGAATAAAAAGAAAATTAAAAGACTGATCCAAATACTTTTATACGTTGGATAGATATAGGCCTGGATAGCGTGATTCAGTATGAGGCTGAGACAGAATATAAACGAAAGACCCAGTATTCCTCTAACATAATTTACTTGCCGGAACAAAAATGTATTTGACCGTTTTTCATCTTCCTCCAAAAACGAAATCCAGCCTAAGCCTCCTGCGATTTCCTCCATATTCCAGCTCACGGGTTGAAGTGATTCTTCATAAGTTCGATAGACGGAGTGATCCCGACGCCACATCATAAGATAAATGGGGTAGTGTCCAATAACCAATAAAAGGGCTATGATCAAAACCATGAACAAAAACATGTTCATGGGAGAATTTAGAAGGGATACGAGGAGTGCACTCCCTTGCTCAACCCGGGTGAGCAGAACGACTACAAGTCCAATAATCAATATGGAAATCCAGCCTGTGGTAAGCGTGACTTTTAGGATTCTAAGGAGGTTGTTTAGAATTTTAAGCAGGCTTTGAATCATAGTTGAGCAGACCTAAACAGTCGGTTATTCGAAACGATTTTTAAACTAAAGAATCTAGCGAAAGCGTACAATTATGCAAACGCTGAACGCATAGAAAAGTCAAAACACAATTCCTTTATGTATTATAAATATATAACGAACTATTTAAAAAATTCTAAATCGAAGCGCATTTCATTATTTGTCTCAAAAGCCGTTTTGAATATGTTTTACAATATTTCGAATTTGGGTGGTGGATTGGTTAATTTGCTTTCCCAAATTTTATTCGATTATGAAATGGCATAAACCGCAAAGTTTTTCGATCCGACAGGGTGATTCCCTGCGTAAAGTGGATGGACCACTCATTATGGGCATTATTAATATGACCCTAGATTCTTTTTACGCTGGAAGCAGGTATCAGGATCGCGATAGTGCGTTGAGCCAGGTTGAAACCATGATTGAGCATGGTGCTGATATAATAGATCTTGGGGCTATGTCTAGTCGACCCGGTGCAGAAATCGTCCCTTCTGATAAAGAGTGGATTCGGCTAAAGGAGATTATTCCTGAAATGAGAAGTCGATGGCCACACATCATAATTTCTGTAGACACCCTGCACGCAGAAACAGCAGCAAAATGTTTATCTGCAGGTGCAGATTGGATAAATGACATCTCAGGAGGAGCGCATGATCCAAATATGATCCCTCTTGTGGCAGAAAAACAAGCCCCTTATATATGCATGCATATGCGAGGGATACCCAAAACAATGAAGAACTTATCTGATTACCATGATGTAGTATCTTCAGTTTACAAATACTTTGCGAAACAAGTCCGGCACCTCAGAGATCGAGGGCTTCAAGATATTATTATTGACCCGGGCTTTGGGTTTGCTAAAAATATTGATCAAAATTTTCAAATGCTGCGCTGTTTGGACACTTTTCGAAGCTTAAATTGTCCGCTTTTGGTCGGTCTATCTCGAAAGTCAATGATATATAAAACCCTGGGGACTGATGCAGATCATGCATTAAACGGCACTACGGTTCTGCACACTGTTGCTCTATTGCAAGGTGCTCAAATCCTTAGAGTTCACGACCTAAAAGAAGCACGCGAGGTGCGCACTCTCATCCAAAAATTGAAGATTTCCACATTGGAATCGGATTAATCGTCTTCCTGATAGATTAAATTCGTATAATAAACTGAGATCTAAGAATCAAATGATACTGAATTTCGTTACATTTCAGTCAATATAATTTATGGAAAGCCAGGAAAAACAACCCATATCGATTAGATCCATGCTATGGCGTGGATTTAAACGTTTGTTGCTCGTGCTTCTCATTTTATGGATTGTCCTGACTATTGCTATCCAGATTCCTGCCATTCAAGGGTTTATTATTGATAGATTTACTAACCAAATTAGTAAACGAACCCAAACTACTATTCGGGCAGAAGGGTTTCGTTTAAAACTATTCAATTCCATTTCTCTAAACGACTTTTATATTGAGGATCACAACGGTGATACTCTGCTGTTTGCGAATGATTTTGAGCTTGAATTTGAAAATCCTATTTATTCCTATTTGCAAGGAAAAGATTTCCTCATAAAGGGGGTTAAGCTTAACAGCGGTGGTTTTTATCAACGGAAACTTAAAGGAGAAACACTAACTAACTTAGAAGTTTTCTTAGATGCTTTAGGCTATTCGAGCGATGAAAATCAAAGTCAGGATAAAAGCTCTGAAGGGCTAGGGATAGCCATTGACCTCAATGAAATAGTGCTTCAAAATGCCGAGTTTGTTCGACAAGACTCCGTTGTGGGGAGCTATCAGCGTTTTGCACTGAAGGATGGCCTTATAATACCTGACCGAATAGACTTTGACAACAGAACCATTATCGTTAAAGATATTATTCTCGAAACACCCCAAATCGAGTTGTATAGTTTTCCCGGAACCCTCATGGAGTTTGAGGAAGAAGCTAGAGTAAATACGCTGGATCCGAAGGGTGTCGGTCCAGATCCCTGGCTATTTCAAAGTCGACAAATGAGTATATCTGAAGGGGTATTCCGACGGTATAATTACTTGAAGGAAGCTAATCGGAGTGCTGGATATAATGCATTGGATTTTAATCGACTGGACTTGGACAATATTTTTATTGACATTTCTGATTTTAATTTATACAATTGGAATTTTGATGGTTGTCTAAACCAGTTGTCAGGGGAAACCAGTTCTGGATTTGATATAGAGAACTTTAGTGCGAACTACATACATGTTGATACGGGAATAGTCGATTTGGAGGGAGTCCAATTAGAAACGCCAGGGAGTGAAATTATTGCTGATGTAGAATTGACATATTCAGGGTTTTCTGCTTTTAGGGAATTTGTGGATGAAGTGGACATTGCATTTGTTAGTCAGCAAGCAGAAGTTCAAATTTCAGACCTGATGCAGTTTGTGCCGCGCTTGAACTCGGTTCGGTTTTTTCGCGAAAGTAAAAATCAACTTATTAAGCTGAGGGGAAATATAAATGGGCCTGTAAATAAGTTAAATGGTAAGGATGTTATTTTAGAAGTTGGTGAATTCAGTCGATTGGATGGAAACTTTTCGTCTACCAATCTTTCAGAAGGAGATAAAGCCTACCTAAAAGCATCCATTGATCGATCAACATCCAGTATACAGGATCTTAGTCGAATTATCCCCGGTTTTTCTACGCCTGAAAATTTCCAAAATTTAGGCCGCTTGAACTTTTCGGGAAAATTTGAGGGCTCATTTAAGGACTTTTCCGCAGAAGGCGATTTAATGACAGACATTGGTCAAGCAGGAATGAAAATTAATATGGATGTGCGAGAAGGAGCCGACCAGGCGCGTTATTCTGGAGGACTGGAACTAATCAACTTTGATTTAGGTGCATTCAGCGAAAATGAAGACCTGGGCATAATTGACTTATATGCTGATGTAAGGGAAGGGCAGGGTCTGCGCTTGGAATCTTTATCGACTCGCATTTTAGCCACCGTAGAAGGCTTTTCTTATAAAGGGTATACCTTGAATAACTTTAACATGAACGGTACCTTCGATGGGCCTCTTTTCAATGGGAAATTTGATATCCTGGATGAGTTTCTCGACTTTTCATTTCGCGGAAAAGTAGACCTTTCAGAAGAATTACCTCAAATTGATATTGATGCGAAAATTGGCCAAATGCATCTCGGTGAATTACAACTTACCGAGAAAGATATTCAAGTTTCGGGAGATGTGGTTGCACGAATTGATAACTATAAACTAAATAAATTAGATGCTCGCATTGAATTGAAGGATTTTACATTGATTCAAAATGATACGATCTTCCACGAAATAGATTCTCTTAGTGCTGTATCTAGGCAGTTGAACGGAAATAGAAGGGAAATTCAAGTGGATGCTCCACAATTAGATTTTTCGCTGCAAGGGATATACAAGCCTACTCATTTATGGCCTTCTTTTAAGCATAAATTTCAAAATGCATATCCCGAATATGCTGAATTTTTGGATGTAAAGTACGATACCACGAAGATCAGTCCTCAAAATTTTTCAATGACTTTAAATATTCACGATACAGAAAATTGGTTGCAATTAATACAGCCTGATCTCGATAGTATTTATTCGTCAAACACTACATTATTTTGGGATGACGAGCAGGATAGCATATATTTTGAATCCTTTATTCCTCATTTTCGCAAAGGCAATCAGGACTTCCACGAGGCATATGTATATCTAAACTACCGGTCGGGCTTAAGTAATCTTGTCAGTTATATTGACAGTGCCAGTTTTGGTGAGCGCTTTGGATTGGAGTCATTCACGGGCCAATTTGATCTAAATGCTGATACTCTTTTTTGGTCCTTGAACCTTTGGGATGAAAACAGATCTGAGGATCGGTTTAATTTTGATGGAAAAAGCTTTTTGATTGATTCAAATTTTGCTTTGCAACTTATAGACGAAAATCTGGAGTTTTTCTACGACTCCTGGACAGTAAATCCCAAAAATGTTACTCAAGTCAACCGCGAGTTTATTCGTTTAGAGGACTTCGATATGACATTTGAGGATAGAACTATTAATCTAAACTCCATCAATGATCAAGGTCTTTCAGTAGGAATTGAGAATATTGAACTGTCCCTGGTGAATGACATTTTGGTATCGGAAAAATTTTATTTTGGCGGCTTATTATCCGCAACTATATATAAACCAAATATATATGAAACGAGTGCTCTAAGGGGCGACCTTAATATATTTGACTTACTAGTTAATGGTGATGAATATGGGGATTTTAAGGTTTCCACATCCTCAAAATTAGAGGATGATCCGCTGCGTGTTAGTGGTGCTTTGGAACATCCCGATCACGGTATCAATTTTGATGGATTTCTTTTTGCTGAAGCAACGGGAATCACAACAGACTTTTATGCACTTGATTTAAAATTAGATCGATTACCCATGAAGATTCTTACGTATTTGGTTCAAGAGGGGATTTCTGATGTGGAAGGACACCTTACCGGTAAGTTTTCCGTAAGTGGCAAAGTCGATCAGCCGATTATAAAAGGGGAGGGCTTAATCAGTAATGGAGCTGTCACCATAGATTTTTTAGGTACTCGTCTTTTTATAGAGAACCAGTTGGTTCGCTTTGCCGAAAACTCTATCGACGCCAGTGGATCTGAAGTTTTAGATATTTATGGGAATCCTGCCCGCCTGACAGGTGGCATTACCCACGATTACTTCAAAGATCTTTCTCTGGATCTCTTTATTGAGTCAGATAATTTCTTGCTACTCAATACAACCGAAGATGATGAAATCATGTACTATGGCCATTGTATGGGCGATGCTACAGTGGATTTTTCGGGCGCGCTCAATTCACCCAATATTACAGTAAATGCAGAAAGCAAAGAAAACACAAGGTTCTATTTACGTACAGATTATATCGAAGAGGATGTGACCGCCGGGTTTCTAAGATTTGATGACTTTAGTGATACTACAGATACCGAAAAGATATTGCTAGACGTGCCCAAAGGGATCAATTTCTCGCTGAATCTTGTCGCAAACGACCGTGCCCAGGTTGAAATTATAATTGATCAAAAAACAGGAGATATCATTCGGGGCAGGGGTCGAGGTAATATCCAATTCAACCTAAATCGAGCGGGAGAAATCACAATGTTCGGTGACTATGAAATCACGAATGGGCAGTATTTATTTACTTCTCAGGTTCTGATTCAAAAGCCATTTAAAGTCTCTTCAGGTAGCACGATTCAATGGACAGGTGATCCATTGGGAGCTAATATCAATATTAAGGCGGAGTATAGCGTATTCACCTCCCCCTATTTTTTAGTGCAGGAAATGGTCACACAGCCGGATCAAATTCAGGAATTTCAAAATAATACAGAAGTCATTCTAATTGTAGAATTGACAGGTCCACTGTATTCACCGCAGCTAGCCTTTAGCATTGAATTTCCAAATCTAACAGGTCCGGCGAAATCCATCGTTGAAAACAAGTTGACCCTTTTGGAATCGGACCCCAATGAAATGTATAAGCAGGCCGGAGCTCTAATTGTACTCAACACATTCGTGCCGTCTGCTGTAGGTGGAGGTCAAGCTCTGGGCGCGGCTGCCGGGGTCAACACATTGAGTGAATTCGTCTCCAGCCAATTCTCAAACGTACTTTCCGATATCCTGAGAACAGCTGTGGAGGATGTCGAGTTTATTGATGATATTGATCTGGACCTCAACTACAATGTAGGTACTGATGATGCCCTGCGAGGGGAAGGTTTCGGTATCACTTCCGGACAGTTTCGAGTCAGCACAACGGCTCGCCTTTTTGATCGGGTAGAATTAGATGTGGGGACCAATTATTTTGTAGGTAACGCAAACTCGGTGGGAGCCACCGAGTCCGGCACTTTCTTTACCGGTAATTTTGCATTGCAATATGCACTAACCGAAGATCGGCAGTTAATGCTGAGAGTTTATTCCCTTAGTGATCAGGTATTAGAGGGACGTCGATTTCGCTCGGGCGTGGGTATCCGGCATCAAAAAGAATTCGATTCCTTCGATAGTTTTTATTCGGGACTGGAAAACGCAGCTCAAAAACTCCGTCTGATGCCTAGCCCATCCGAAGAAGAGGTATCCGATTAAATCCTGACCATCTATTTATTCCGATGGGAGCTTGACCGGAATATACACAGGTAAGTGATCACTGTATCCACCGTAGTAGTTTGGGCCGCCTGCCGTTCGGTTTGGTGTTAAACCATACTTTGGGTGACGGAACATAAGAGCCTCTTCCTCATACACTTTAGCAGATTGAGCACATAAGCCGTCGCTGCAGTCGATAAAAGCTTTCGAGACGATAATCTGATCCAACATGTTCCAATTGCCTCGATAGTTGTAGCTGCCTTTTCCATCTGAAAAGGCCGGATAACTCAGGTTGACAAAATCAAAAGCTGATGATTCATCGGACGGCCCGGCCTGCAACGTATTTCGAATGCTGATGTTTGAGGGCTCGTCGTTAAAATCACCCATAATGAGGATATAGTCTTTTTCGATGTTGTGACTGTCGTACAGCGCCACAAACAAATTTCGAGCGGCAGTAATGCGATTGGGTTCCGACTCCTGTCTACCCTCGCGGCGACTGGGCCAGTGATTCACGGCCACAGTTGTCTTTGGTCCCTGAGTCCATTGTCCCTCCACCACCAGTTGCTGGCGCCCCGGATCACGCCTTCTGTCCGAAGCACTTACCAGGTATTTATTTTCTACGGAAAAGAACTCGGATCTATAAAGTAGGGCACAATCAATACCGCGGGAATCAGATGTATTGATATGCGCTATTTGGTAGCCCGCTTCTTGTAGATTATCCTGCGCAATTAAATCTTCCAAAACCGCTCTATTCTCCACCTCCGAAAGCCCTAGTAAAACCGGATAGCCCAAATTTTCAATTACAGATGAAAGGCGGTCTAATTTCGTCTTATACTTCTCCGTATCCCAATTCAATGCACTCTCAGGCAGAAAGTCCCGGTCATTTATGGTATAGTCCGGGATCGTGTCAAACAGGTTTTCTACATTGTAGAAGGCTATGATTTGGTCTGTAGAATTTATGCTTGTACCTGGCCGCTTCGTGTCCTTAGAGCAGGCCGTAAAAAGTAGCAGGGGTAGCCATAAACCAATGAGTAGTTGCTTCATAATATCTGATGTCTTTGTTGAAGTAAAATAAAGTCCGCGATCACCAGGGCAGCCATAGCTTCCACAATGGGCACAGCTCGGGGAACTACGCAAGGATCGTGCCTACCCTGGATGGACAACTCTTGAGATTCTCCCTTCTGATTAACGGTTTGCTGCTTTTTCTGAATACTCGCTACAGGCTTAAAGGCCACCCGAAAATAGATCGGCATACCATTTGATATACCTCCCTGAACCCCTCCGGAGTGATTCGTTCGTGTTTTTACGACATCACCATCCGTATAAAACTCGTCATTGTGCTCACTGCCGTTCATCGAGGAAGCCGCAAAGCCGGTCCCGATATCAAAACCCTTCACCGCATTGATGCTAAGCATAGCTGCACCTAGTCGGGCGGGCAACTTATCGTAAATAGGCTCACCCAGTCCAACGGGTACATCGAGAATATGGCATGTGATTTCGCCTCCGAGAGAGTCGTCCTTTTTCTGAGCCGCAGCAATAGCTTCCTCCATACGAAGAGCCATTTCAGGATTTGGTGTTCGTACCACATTGGATTCGATGGTGGAATAGTCAATTTCTCCCGGCAGGGTAGCGGGTAGGGCTACCGTTCCGATTCTATTCACAAAAGCATGAATCTGAATGCCAAAAGTCTCGAGAAACTGTTGCGCTACGGCTCCGGCAGCTACCCGACATGCAGTCTCGCGCGCACTTGATCGGCCACCACCGCGATACTCGCGAATTCCGTATTTTTTTTGGTAAGTGAAGTCGGCATGTGAGGGTCGGTACACATCCTTCAATGCAGAATAGTCTTTCGATCGCACATCCTTATTTTTCAGTCGGATATGAATAGGCGCGCCGGTCGTGGTATCATCCACCATCCCCGACTCAAAGAGCACCCGATCCGCCTCATTTCGCGATGAACTCACATTCGACTGTCCCGGTCGTCTGCGATCCAGTTCTTTTTGAACGCGATCCACATCTATTTTCAGCCCGGCCGGACAGCCGTCAATGATAACCCCAATGGCCGGGCCATGCGACTCTCCATAGGTCGTTATTCGCCATAATTTCCCCCAGCTATTACTCATATCGATCGAATATAATCATTTGCCCCTATTCGAGGTGTATTTTTTAGTTTTTTTGGTTTGGGCGTGCCCCTATCCGCCAGCCGGCGGATTTGGGTCAGGCTATGCGTGGGTTCCGTCCTCGAGATCGACTGTGACGATCCTCGGGACCCGCTCGCTATCGCTTGCGGCCACTACTATCCTTCACGCGGGGGAGGGTAGATTGATACTTATATGCCTTAAATGAGGGCTTTTAGTTTGGTGGAGGAGTGGATCAAGCTTAGATCTAACGGTTTGCACATGGCTTTTAGCGGTTTTCGAAGCCCTTTGTGTCTGCCCAAGACGGGTTTGGTTAAGAGCCGACAACATTGAATTTAGCATATTACCCGGCATAAGCTATATGCGTTGTTGTGGTGTCGTTTTTTCATATTTCTTCACGGAAAATTCATTCCGAGTTCATTTAGCTCTTTATCAACCTTCACCCATTCAACTCTTTTGTCAATGCCCTTTTCTACATAGCTAACTATCATAAACAAGTTAGTCAAATAAAGTGGACTCAATAGTGCCTATAAATAGGAAATCAAGTTTTTTTGGTTAATAAGTTTTGTTTTTTTGTTCTTCTAATAAAGCAACTTCATAATGAATAGCAACATAGAATTACATAAAGTATCACAAATTATTCCCATAAAAAAGCAAAACAATTTTGATTTCAAAGCAATTTTATTATTTTGAATAGAAGGATTTTTAGAAACTATTTATTATGGAAGTCAACAAAAAGATTAAAGAAGAATTAGAAGGAAAAATTAAGGGGTTAGAGGATTTCATTGCAGAAAATGGCATAGGTTCCAAACAGCTCAGTAAAGTTAAAAAAGCACAGCGCAATGGCAATTTAGCCATATTTTTAGGTGGCTTAATCACGATTGCAGGAATTACCATTTGGGCAATAAACCGAAACAGCGATGATGATAATTAGTAAATCATATCGTCAATAAATTTTACGGTCATGTATTCTGCGATAAGGTTTGTCATTCAAAGTTATTTTTTTCGCAAACAACTATCCGGTCGGATAGAAAGTATGCATGTACTATTCCCAGCCCATTCACCTAAGGTTCTAATTCTCCCGTTCGTTCACTAGAAAGATAGTAAGGTTTTTGAAAATGGTAAAAGGCTACTGCTTTAAAATAGTATTGTAGCCATAGGAGGGGGGCTTACCCGGCGGGCTATACGCTTTGTCCCGAAGTGAATTGCGTATAAGTGTTGTTGTAGTTTCGTTATTTTTCTAATTCTTTGTCAATCATTTCAGAAACATTTTTTGCTTTTCTAATATTTCTTTCATATAAATTCTTAAACCAATCTTCAAGTTTCAACTTCCTATGCACAAGCAAGTTTCTGAACTCTTGGTTATGGATTAAACTTTCAAAATCTACTGGCTTGGCATATTTATAGGGTGAATATTCTTGCATTACTTTTGTGTAGTATTCTCCGAAAATCTGATTGTCAAGTTGGTATTCAGCTCCTAAATAACCTTCCGCATACTTATATTGTACTTCGTATAAATTACTTACCGTATTTCTAAGAGAATCATTGGATATTAGTTTAATTCCTGCAAGTTTTAGATTCTCATATGCAACTTTAGTAGGGGAAAAGACCCCTTGAATGCGAATTTTTCCTAGATGGAAGTTTAATGAGTCATCGTAAGGTATTTTTCCATCGATAAAATCAATAATAATATCGCATGAGCTCGCAGCAGAGCTATAGCCGTTTATATCTGCCTGGAAATCCTGAATATCTGCAAGCAAATTAGCCTTCAGTTCTATTAATGTCGATTCTTCTAACTTACTCTGTTTTCTTTCCTCATTCCAATTGTTGATTTGTAATGCAATCAATATGCCTAAAACTACAAGGATGATTTCACCAATTGCATACTTCAAATATTTTCTGGTATTGTTTTCCACAAGGTCAAGTCTAATCCGTTTAAAAAATTTAATCATAGTTTATTTATTTGCATACCCGCCAGCTTTCGCGGTTCCCTCATTTCGAACTCGATCGTACTCGACTATTCGAGATCATTCGGTCATCTAAAGAATTTTATCATTCGTTTCGGAATTGGTCATAATGAGGCACAACGTTTTGGCTATACGCAGTTTCCCGCATGGCATTGGGCATAGGTGTTTTTCTGTGTTCGGCTTTTTTTATCCCGTTTTAATCTTTGAGTATATGTCCAAACTTATGAATTTTCCATTTTTAATTTCACAGTCTTTCATAGTTCCTTCATGTTCAAAATCTAGTTTTGCCATTGCTTTTTTACAATTGGTGTTGTCCGATTCTACAAAACCTTCAATTCTATGGAGTCCAAGTTTATCAAAGCCGTAATTACATATTAGTGGCATAGCTTCTCTCATAATTTCTTTTCCCCAAAAGTCAGTCAGTAGCCAAAAGCCTATTTCCGCCTTTTTATGTTCTTTACTCAAATGATTAAGCCCACCCGCACCGTAAAAAGTTTTATTATCTAATGAACATACGGCAAACCACATTCCCGTTGCTTCTTTCTCAAGGTCAGCAAACCAAGTCATTTGTTCTTTTGTTGCTTCCAAACTGTCAAAACTAACTCCGTAATGTTTAATTATGTCAGGATGAGAAAGTCCTTTGAATACAGATCCAATATCACTTTCAATAAATGGTCTTAGAATAAGTCTCTTGCTTTTTATACTTATCTTCTTAGAGATATTCATTTTCTTTAAGTTCTTTCTTCGGTGTCTTATTTTAGCTAGCACTTAACTTACTTGTATCCGGCACAAAAGTGCTTACAGTATAAACCTGTACGTTGGATATGCGTCTTTATGCCTTATAATTTCCCACAAACAGCTCTCCCCCCATAAAGAGAATATGCATGTGCTGCTATCAGTGCACTCATCCGAGTTTCTATTTCTGCCGTCCGTCCACGGGAAAGATAGGAAGGTTTTTGGAAATGGAGAATGGCTTCCATCTTTAAGTAGTTTCGCAGTGAACGAAGGTCGGCCCTTAACGACTTTTATAGGAAAAGTAGTCAGTTTTGAAGTTGAGAATTTTTGGCGTAACGCAAAGATTTAATACCAGCAAAAATACTTCACTATTTTACTGTTTCACCCATTACTTAATAAACATTGTTTGCTATTGACTTTTATTTAATTTCAATATTTTTGGTTCCTTTATCTAATCGGCCTTCAAATTCTGGAATAGGTCGAATTTGTTCTTCTGTTTCGACTATTCCATTCTCTTTAATATCCTTAATTAGCCATTCCATTTCCATAATTTCTTTGCGTTGAGCTTTTATGATTTGGTTAGCAAGTCTCCGAACTCTTATATCTTTGATTTTTGCTTTTTCACTTGTCAATATTGCAATCGAATGATGTGGAATCATGCCTTCCATATAATCAGTATCAGTCACAGTCACCTGACTTCTTACTAACCAAATTCCTCCGATTATCATTAAAGCTCCTAATCCAAAAGTTGCAGTGTTGGCCCTTTTACTCTTATACATATTTAGCATGTAGAGAAGCATAATTATTGTCATAGAACCACCCATAATTATGGTCATAAACAATCTAGTCTCACTAAACCAAAAGTGTTGGATTGTTTGATAAGAATGAGTGTACATCAATAGAAACATTGCAATCATAGAAGTTGCAATCATAGCAAAGAATTTTCCGTATTTCCTTTTACTGCTTTGTCCGTCTTTCATTTTGTTTTAATTTTTAAATTATTTCATTTACGACCATTTTTTTAATGGTCATAATTAGTATAAACAATCTTTTTGGATATCCGGAATTTTGCCAGCTTATTTCTTTTTCCTCTAACTGACTGCTGGCCACAAAGGGAGAATCCATGTACTGTTTCTAAAATCCTCATCTGAGTCTCTACTTCTACAGTTCGTTTATTTAAATGATAGAAGGGTAGGAAAATTCTGGTTTGTGTCTGACTGAACTCGTTTTATGCTGATTAGAGGGAATTATAATCGGTCAACTCTCTTGTGCTATCGTCATATCGTCGAATAGCCCTTTAATTGTCGTCCGTTCCACTTTTCTTCTCGTACTTTAATCCGATTTCTTCCTTAACCCGATCTATGATGTGAATCAGATCTATACTTGTGGTTAAGGGTAATTTAGAGCTCTCAGTTTCTTGATTTGCTAAGCATGTATTGACTTCTTCGATTTCATGGATATAACCATTTCCTTTATAGTTTCGATTAATTACTTTTTTTTGCCCGCCATGTTCTATTGTGATTTTCTCGGTATGATGAAACCTTCGATGAAGCTTTATATTTCCTTTGGTCCCACGAATACGTGCCACAGTCGGGGTGTCGGATTCAAAGGAAGAGGTGAGGTGTGCACCAACTCCTTCCTTATAATCAAATTGCATGGAACAAAATTTATCTACGCCTGTATCTGTAAATCGAGCCTTTGCTCTTATCTTATCGGGGAGCCCCAGTGTCAAGAGGCTTAAATAAATGGGGTAGATGCCAATATCCAATAAAGAGCCCCCACCTAAATCTTTGTTGTACAACCGACCGTTTGGATTTGGATCAGCTGGGAATCCAAAGTCAGCCTGCATGGATACGATCTGGCCAATCGCTTCTTGATCTAAAAAATCGAGGTATTTCTCAATGGCAGGGATGAATCGGGTCCAAATACCCTCCATCAAAAATAAATTGCGTGACTGGGCTTCACGAATCAATTGCTCGACCTGATATGCATTAATTCCCATGGGTTTTTCACAGAGTACAGCCTTACCGTTTCTTAAGCACATTAGGCTATGCTCTAAATGAAAGGAGTGGGGCGTTGCTATATATATTACATCTACCTCAGCGTCATCAGCTAACTCTTCATATGAACCGTAGTATGTAGCGGATTCAAATTTTTCACAAAAGACTTTAGCTTTACTTATATCTCTAGAGGCTACTCCATATAAAACAGAGTTATTTGAAAGTTGTAAATCTGCCGCAAACTTGTGAGCTATATTTCCTAAGCCTATTATTCCCCAATTCACCTTCTTATTCATGCCTGACGGTATTTCTTCCTAATAATAAACCTTTTATTTGTCTTTCAAATGGAGTAGTGTATCAATATTCAAATACCCCTGCAAACTTGGGGATCATAAAAGATCAGCGGTCACCTGGAATTAATTTTTTGGGCGTGCCCCTCACCGCCAGCCGGCGGATTCGGGTCAGGCTATGCGTGGGTTCCGTCCTCGAGATCGACGAAGTCGACTCTCCGGACCCGCTCGCTTTGCTTCGCGTCCACTCCTATCCTTCACGCAGTGAAACGGCCATTGGGGACTTGATCTGTAGTATCCTCCTCGAATATCGTTTATTTACTGTTTACAATACACCACAAAAAAATAAAAACAATCCTCATCCCGGGCCCCGACCCGGGATCTGTTCCTCCCATACCGTTAATTTACTAAGGGATTCCGGGCCAAGCCCCCTAAATCCCCAATGAATTGGGAAAGGTCAGGCCCAGAATGACATAATGGGTGGTGTTAGTTATTGCGGAATTGATAGGCAATCTCTTGTTTCATTATTCGCTTCCTTTGCACTTTGTATCCATCAGAGAAGCAGTCATTGTGGACTTGATCCGCAATCTCTTAGTCATTTGTTTTAACTAATTGTTGGTGGTCTTTATATGTGACGATACTCTTGTAATTAACGGTTTTATTTGT
>Ga0209936_1000502_pt1 | contig 23581 bp, 24 predicted proteins | sample SalPonR1_A_D1_MG_FD_185694 | JGI IMG/M metagenome (GOLD analysis project Ga0209936, IMG submission 185694) | Salt pond soil microbial communities from South San Francisco under conditions of wetland restoration - Salt Pond MetaG R1_A_D1_MG... ... | reverse complement strand
CGCCACGGTAGCGGTAGGCGCACTTGTCGCTGCCGAAGCGGCGGGCGCGGCCGCCGGTCAGCACCGCCCCGGCGAAAGGGGGCACGGCCGCACCCGCCGCCTGCCGGATCGGGGACGTCGTACGGGACGGCGGCGGTCGGCTCACCCGGGCATGCTATCAGAGCACGAACCCCGTCGCAGACGTGTGGAACGGGGCCCGAGCCCGATCCCGGGCAGGTCCGAGCCTAGTCGTTCTGTTCCTTCTCGTACAGCTCGCGGCACGCCTCTTCCCGTCCGCGCACCACCCTGTGGCCGGACAGGCTGCCCCGCCGCTCGGTCACGACGGTGAACGGTCGTCCCGACGCGCCGTTCTCCGGGTAGACGACGACCCAGTCGTCCGTTCTGCCCAATCGGTGCGCCAGCGGCGTGTTCGAGTAGAGCGCGGTGTACGACCGGCCGTCCCGATCGGTATGCAGGATCGGCAGCCACGCCTCGCCTTCGGGATTCATCCGGCGCGGCGCGATCGTCGGCAGCTCGCCGCGCTGCGCCTTCTCCCGGTACTCGCGGTCGACGTCCAGGAGCTCCTCGACCGGCGGCTCGGACGTACGCGCGGAGCTCCGCCGGACACGGCGGAGGCGCGCCGACAGCGCTGCCCGGATCCCCTCCATCCGCTTCGAGCCGAAGCCGGGCGTGGACGCGAGCCGCCCGTCGTACGCCGCCGCCTCGAGGTCCTCGAGCGAGTCGACGTGCAGCTCGTGGTGGATGCGCTCGGCCAGCGCCGGCCCGATGCCGGGAAGGGTGCGGAACAGCGACTCCGGATCGGTCTCGCCCCGCAAGCGATCGAGCTGCGGGAGCGATCCGGTCCGCACCATCGTCCGGATCGCCCGGGCCAGCGTCTCGCCGATCGCGGGCAACGCTTCGAGCCCGTCCACGCCCTCCTCTTCGAGGATCTCCGCTGCGGGGCGCGACAGCTCGCGCACGGTGCGGGCGCCCGCGCGGTACGCCTCGACACGGAAGCGGTTGGCGCGTTGTGCCTCGAGCAGCGACGCGACCTCGTCGAGCTTGTCGGCCACGGCCTGGTTGTCGAGCTCGGGAGCGGCGTTCGGCATGACGCGTCCTCCTCGCCTCGAGGATAGACCGTCCCGAGGGCGGTCGCCGTCCGGCTCTCAGCTCCGCCGCGCCTCCGCGTCGAGGGCGGCGACGACGTGCTCGGCGTCGGCCGCTACGCCGTACAGGAGGCCCGAGGCGAGGGTGTGCAGCCAGTGGAGTCCCAGGAAGTAGAGCCCGGGAACCGGAGCGACGCCACGCTCCTGAACGGGGTAGCCGACGTCGTCGAGCACCGGCAGGTCCAGCCACGAGAAGTCCCAGGCGTAGCCGGTGGCCCACACCACGCTGCCGATGCCGGCGGCTTCCAGATCGAGCTCCTCCGTCTCTTCCTGCCGGTAGCCGTCCTGCGGCCCCGGATCGTGGTCGGCGGGTGGCGCGTCGAGGCCGTCGCGCTCGATCAGCGCGTCGATCCCGGCGAGGAGCTCGTCGACTCCGTGGTCGATGGTGCGCAGGGACGCGTGCAGATCGGGGGCGAAGCGGGCCCGGCCGTCCCGCGCGCCGCGGAAACGGCCCAGAAGGCGCACGCCGTCCCGTGCGAAGGCGTGCAGGTTCACGTCGCGGCCGCCCTCGCGACCGCTGACGTGCGGATTCGGCGAGAAGCGCTCGGACGGATCGTCCAGGGCGTCGACGGTGCGCCGGAACATGCCCAGGCGGTCGGCCCACACGAAGAGGTCGGCTCCCCGGTAGCGCCGAGGTAGACGTGGCGCGCCGCCGACCGACAGGTACACGCGGCGCCCGGCTTCGTTCAGCTCGCGTGCGATCTGCGTGCCCGACTGGCCGCTGCCGACCACCAGGACCGCGCCCTCGGGCAGCGCCTCGGGACGGCGGTAGTCGGCGGCCGGCACCTGGCGGATCGTATCCGGCAGCCGGTCCGCTCCGGCCGGAATCCGGGGACGCTGGAACGTGCCGACGGCCACCACGACCTGATCGGCCTCCAGCGGCCCGTCGGACGTGTCCAGACGGAAGCGTGAGCCGCCCCGACCGGCGCCCACGCGACGCACCTCGACGCCGGTCCGCAAGGGCGGGTCGACGTCCTCAGCGAAGCTCTCCAGGTAGCGCACGACGGCGTCACGCGGCAGGAACCCGTCCGGGTCGCGATCGTAGGGGTGGTCCGGCAGGCGCAACGTCCAGTTCGGCGTGACCAGCGTGAACGAGTCCCAGCGCTGGCTGCGCCAACGTTCGGCGACGCGTCCCTTCTCGAGCACCAGATGGTCGCGGCCGCGGCGCCGCAGCTCGTAGCTGGCGCACAGCCCGGCCTGTCCGGCTCCGATGACGACGGTATCTACGGTCTCGGGCATGGCTCCCCCCTCCGCTGTGGGCAGCCCGAACGTGGGGTCAGGCTAGGAAAGCGTCGCGCGTCGTGCAAGCGGTCGCGTCACGAGCGTGGCGCGGGCGGCCCGAACACCCCCTCCGTGCGACGCCGGCGGGGTCGGCCGTTTCCTGACGCCGTCGTAGGGGCCTCGCCGTCCTTGCCGCGCTCGGCCGTTTGCTAATGCTCGACGCACGAGGTGGTGGTGCGATGCACACGATCGACCTGACCGGATTCTCGACCCTGCTCGGCGCCCTAGCGGACCGCGGCTACCAGGTGAAGGGGCCCGTGGTGCGCGACGGCGCCGTCGTGTACGACGACGTCCACGACGCCTGCGACCTTCCCGCCGGAACGATCGACGAGCAGGAGCCCGGCAGGTACCGCCTGCACGCCACCGGCGACCCCGCGCTGTTCGATCACACCGCTGGGCCGACGAGCTGGAAGCCGTTCCTCCATCCGCCCAGCCGCCGGCTCTTCCGGGCCCGACGGACCGACGGCCAGACGTTCGAGGTCCAGGACGACGATGCCGAGCCGCCCCGCTACGCCTTCGTCGGCGTCCGCCCGTGCGACCTGTCGTCGATCCGGATCCTGGACCGTGTCCTGACCGAGGGGCCGTTCGTCGACCGCGACTACGCCGCTCGCCGCGAGGGGACGTTCGTCGTCGCCGTGAACTGCACCCGCGCCGGCCACACCTGCTTCTGCGCGTCGATGGGCACCGGTCCCGAGGCGACGGAGGGGTTCGACCTGGCCCTCACCGAGCTGGTGGAGGGCGACACCCACGTCTTCACCGTCGAGGTGGGCAGCGAGCGGGGCCAGGAGCTGATGAACGACGTTCCACACCGCGACGCCACCCTGGCCGAGGCGGACGACGCGCGCGCCGGGATCGAGCACGCCCGCCGCCACATGGGACGCGAGCTTCACGTGGCCACCGTCAAGGACCTGCTCGAGGCGAACCGGGACAGCTCCCACTGGGACGATCTGGCCGAGCGGTGCATGGCGTGCGGGAACTGCACGATGGCCTGCCCGACCTGCTTCTGCACCACCGTGGAGGACGCCACCGACTTGGAGGGCGCGACCGCCGAGCGACGGCAGCGCTGGGACTCCTGCTTCACCTCCGACTTCTCGTACGTCCACGGCGGGGCGGTCCGCCCCTCGACGGGCGCGCGCTACCGCCAGTGGATCACCCACAAGCTGGCCGGCTGGGTCGATCAGTTCGGCTCGCCGGGCTGCGTGGGATGCGGCCGCTGCATCACCTGGTGCCCGGTCGGCATCGACATCACCGCCGAGGTCCGCGCGCTGGACGCCGCGACCCCGAGCCCCACGCGAGGAGGCGCGGCATGAGTCTGGACCGGGTCCCCGTCGGCGGCTACGCGCCGCAGTCCGTCCCCGGCGTGCCTGCCGAGGCGATGCGACCCAGGCTGTACGAGGTGAGCAGCGTCCATCAGGACACCCGCGACACCTTCACCCTGGAGCTGCACCCCCGTACCGACGCCGATCGCCTGGACGCCCCGTACGCGCCGGGCCAGTTCGCGATGCTGTACGTGTTCGGCGTCGGCGAGGTGCCGATCTCGATGAGCGGCGATCCGGCGAGGTCGAACGTGCTGGTGCACACCACCCGCGAGGTCGGCGCCGTGACCCGCGCCATGGGCGCGCTGAAGCCGGGCGCCACCATCGGCGTGCGGGGGCCGTTCGGAACGGCGTGGCCGGTCGACCGGGCCGAGAACCACGACGTCGTGCTGGTCGCCGGCGGAATCGGGCTGGCGCCGCTGCGGCCCGCGATCTACCACCTGCTGGCGCACCGGGCGCGCTACAAGCGGATCGTGATCCTGTTCGGCGCCCGCACGCCCGAGGAGCTCCTGTTCGAGGACCAGCTCTCCGAGTGGCGCTCGCGGCTGGACCTGGACGTGCACGTCAGCGTCGACCGCGCGACGGGAGACTGGCGCGGCAACGTCGGGTTCGTGACGCAGCTGATCCCGCGCGCGCCGTTCGATCCGCGGACCACGGTCGCGATGGCGTGCGGCCCCGAGATCATGATGACGAACGCCGCTGCCGCCCTCGCCAAGCGGGGCGTGCCTGCCGAGCGGATGTGGCTCTCGATGGAGCGGAACATGAAGTGCGCCGTGGGGCATTGCGGGCACTGCCAGATGGGCCCGTACTTCGTCTGCCACGACGGGCCGGTGTTCCGCCACGACCGCATCGCGCGCCTCATGAGCGTTCCGGAGGTCTGAATGGTTCCCGCTCGCCCCAAGCTCGCCGTCTGGAAGTTCGCCTCGTGCGACGGCTGCCAGCTGACCTTGCTGGACTGCGAGGCCGAGCTACTGGCCATCGCCCAGCAGATCGAGATCGCCTACTTCCTCGAGGCCTCGCGCGCGACGGTCGCCGGTCCGTACGACCTCTCGCTGGTCGAGGGGTCGATCACCACGCCGGAGGACGCCGAGCGGATCCAGGAGATCCGCGCCCAGTCGAACACGCTGGTCGTGATCGGCGCCTGCGCCACCGCCGGCGGGGTCCAGGCGCTCCGGAATTTCGCGGACGTCGCCGACTTCGCGGACGCCGTCTATCCCCACCCGGAGTGGCTCTCGACCCTCCCGACGTCGGACCCGGTGTCCGAGCACGTGTTCGTGGACTTCGAGCTTCGCGGCTGCCCCATCTCGAAGGCGCAGCTGATCGAGGTCGTCACCGCGCTGTTGCACGGGCGCGCGCCGACCGTGCCGCGCCACGCCGTCTGCATCGAGTGCAAGATGCGGGGCACGCCGTGCGTGATGGTGACGCACGGAACGCCGTGCCTGGGGCCGGTCACGCAGGCCGGTTGCGGCGCGATCTGTCCCGCCTGGAGCCGAGGCTGCTACGGCTGCTACGGACCGATGGAGGCGTCCGCTCCTGCGCCGCTGGCACGCCGCTGGCGCGAGGAGCTGAGCGTCGCGCCGCTGGACGTGCAGCGGGCGCTTCGGACCTTCAACGCCGCCTCCGCGGCGTTCCGAACGGAGAGCGAGCGTCATGGCTGAGAGTCGAACGCTGCGGGTCGACGCGCTGGCCCGGGTCGAGGGCGAAGGGGCCATGACGGTGCGCGTCGTGGGCGACCGGGTCGAGACCGTGCACCTCGACATCTTCGAGCCCCCACGGTTCTTCGAGGGCTTCCTGCGCGGGCGCTCGTTCCTGGAGCCGCCCGACATCACCGCCCGCATCTGCGGCATCTGCCCCGTCGCCTACCAGACCAGCTCCTGCAACGCGATCGAGGACGCCTTGGGGCTCGAGGTCGAGGAGGGCGTGCGCGACCTCCGGCGCCTGCTGTACTGCGGCGAGTGGATCCAGAGCCACGCGCTGCACGTCCACCTGCTCCACGCGCCCGACTTCCTGGGGTACGAGAGCGCCATCCACATGGCGGCGGACCACGCCGACGTCGTCCAGCGCGGCCTGAACCTGAAGGCGGTCGGCAACGACCTGATGGAGGGCGTGGGCGGACGGGCGGTGCATCCCGTCAACGTGCGGGTCGGCGGCGTCTACCGTGCGCCGTCGCGCGCCGATCTGGAAGCGTTCCGCGACGCGTTGGAGCGGGCGCTGGAGGACGCGATCGCGACGGTCGCCTGGGTCGGCACGTTCGACTTCCCTGAGCTGCACCAGGAGCACCCGTTCGTGGCGCTGCACCGGCCCGACCGCTACGCGATCGAGGACGGGCGTCTGATCAGCAGCACCGGCTTGGACCTCGCGCCGCACGAATGGCCCGAGCACTTCGAGGAACGTCAGGTGGAGCACTCGACCGCGCTGCACGCCGTCATGGACGGCGAGCACCGGTACCTGCTGGGCCCCCAGGCCCGGTACGCGTTGAATCACGATCAGCTCTCCGACGTCGCACGCGAGGCGGCGTACGCCGCAGGCCTGGGCAGGGAGTGCCGCAACCCGTACCAGAGCATCGTCGTTCGCGCCGTCGAGACCGTCGAGGCGTGCCACGAGGCGCTCGCGATCCTCGACCGCTACGAGCCGCCCGAGCGGCCCTACCGCGAAGCGGAGCCGCGCGAGGCGACCGGTCACGGCTGGAGCGAGGCGCCGCGCGGGCTGCTCTACCACCGCTACGACCTCGAGGCGGACGGCAGCATCCGTTCGTGCACGATCGTCCCGCCCACCTCGCAGAACCAGGCGTCGGTCGAGGACGACCTGCGCCGCTTCACCGAGGCGCACCTGCACCTGCCCGACGACGAGCTGCAGTGGCGCTGCGAGCAGGCGATCCGCAACTACGATCCGTGCATCTCGTGCGCCACGCACTTCCTGAACCTCACGATCGAACGGCACGGCTGAGGGCGGTCATGACGAGCCGCAGCCGGGGGGCGTGCGAAGAAGCCGGCACGACGAGCGAGCGGGGCGCATCGCCGCCCCGCGTCCTCGTCGTCGGGCTGGGCAACGACGATCGCGGCGACGACGGCGCCGGGCTCGAGGCGGCCCGTCGCCTGGCCCCGGCGCTGGCCGGCCGCGCCGAGGTGCGGGCGCACGCGGGCGAGCCGGTCGACCTGATCGGCGTCTGGGGAGAGGCCGACCTGCTGATCCTGATCGACGCCGCCCGGACCGGCCGGGCGGCGGGAACGCTGCACCGCTTCGAGCCGGGCCCAGACGCGCCTTCGGGCGGCCGCCTGGGCGCCTCGAGCCACGCGTTCGACCTGCTCGTCGCGCTGCGGCTGTCGCACGCGCTCGGGACGGCGCCCCGCCGCACGGTCGTCCACGCGATCGAGGGGGAGCGCTTCGGCTTCGGCGCCAGCCGCTGCGGCGCGGTCGAGCGAGCGTTGCCGCAGCTGGTGGAGCGCGTCTTGGACGAGGTTCGCCGCGCCCCCGTGGAACCGGCGTCCGGCTGACGCGACATCGAGGTCCGTGCGTCGCGACGCGACGGGGGACGCGTTCGGGTCGCGAGGTCGTCGTACGCTGACCGGGTGACCGCCCTGGCACGCTTCGTAGTGGTCCGCGCGCGGCTCGTCCTGGCGTTGACGGCGCTCACGACGATCGCGGCGATCGCGATGCTGCCGCGGCTCGCGTTCGACGTCGACGTCACGTCGTTCCTGACCGAAAGCACCGAGGACGGTCGGGCGTTCGCCGCGATGCAGGAGGCGTACGGCGCGAGCGACCCGATCATGGTCCTGCTCGAGCGTGACGACGGCCAAGCGTTCGACCAGCGTGACGGCATGGTGCTGGTGGCCAGGGCGCGCGACGCGCTCCTGGCCCTGGACACGGTCGCCTCGGTAGGCTCGTTCTTGCCCGAGCGCCTGCCGCTGGTGGGCACGGAGGTCGGGCCGGACCTTCTCGCGACGCTGCCCGCGCCTCTGCTGACGCCGTTGCGCCGAGGGCCGGGGGCGGAGATGCTGCTGGGCGACGATCCAGCCACGACCCTTCTGGTGGTCCAACCGCGCGGCGAGCCGATCGGCGCGGCCCGCTCCGTGATCGACGCCTCTCTGCCCGACGCCGTGAGCGCCACGTTCGCGGGCAACCCGGTCGTCTTCGCCGAGGTGCTGGACCTGCTCGGATGGTTCCTGCTGGCGATCCCCCCGCTCGTGTTCGCGCTGCTGGTCGTGGTGTTCACGGCCACGCTCGGCGACCCGCGCCTGGCCGTCCTGGCGATGGTGCCGGCGGTCCTCGGGAGCCTCTGGACCTTCGGCGCGCTCTTCGCGCTGGGCGTCGAGGTCGACCTGGTGACGGTGATCGTGCCGGTATTCGTCATCGTGATGGGCTCCGCCGACGGCCTGCACTTCGTCGCCCACCTGCAGGACGCCGCCGCTCGCGGACTGGACCGCGCCGCCCGGGTGGCGTCCGCCCTGCGCGAGGTGGGCGTCCCGATGGCCCTCACCACCGTCAGCACCGCAGCCGGATTCCTGTCCCTGCTCGCCACCGGCGTGGAGCCCATCCGTCAGCTGGGCACGTTCGTGGCGATCGGCATCGGACTGGCGGGGGCGATCTCGTTCTTCGCGCTGCCCGCGTTGACGTCCCGGCTCGAGCTGCCCGCGCCCCGTCGTGCGCTCGGCTCCGGGGTCGAGACCCTCGCGATCCGAGCGGCCCAGCACCGCTGGATCGCTGCCGCGCTCGCGCTCGCGCTCGCGGCCTTCGCGCTGGTCTTCGTGCCCCGCCTTCAGGTCGACGCCGATCCGCTGTTCTTCTTCGGGCCGGACCACCGGGTGAGACAGGCGTTCGAGCGGGTGTCGGTCGCCTTCGGCGGTGCGACGCCGCTGTTCGGCGAGTTCGCCGTCGATCCGGGCTCGCCGCTCGACCCGCAGCTCGCCACGCTTCGGGAGCGCTCCCGGGAGCTCGAGGCCCTGCCCGGCATCGAGCGTGTGATCTCGCTCGCCGATCTGCTGCCGCGCTTGCCCGAGGCCGAGCGTGACGAGGTCCTCAGCGGCGAGCGCAGCCTGCCGTTCGGGCCGATGGCCCGCGAGGGGGGTCTACGCTTCGTGGTGTTGCCGGGCGCGTACGCCTCGGAGGACGTCGTGGCGTGGCGGGAGGCGGCCGCCGCCATGCCCGAGGTGCGCGTGCTGTCGGGGACGCCGATGCTGTTCGAGGCGCTCAGCGACCGGATCGCCCGTGCCCAGGCGGGCTCGCTGGGCCTGGCGTTCGTTCTTGTCGGGCTTCTGTTGTGGGTCACCTACCGACGACTGGGCCGCGCGCTGCTGGCGCTGGCGCCGATCACGCTCACGGTCGCCGTCGTGCTGGGGTTCCTGGCCGCTTCGGGCATCCATCTGAACCTGATCACCGTGGTGGCCTCCAGTATCGTGCTGGGCGTCGGCATCGACTATGCGATCCACCTGGTCGCCGCCATCGAGCACGCTCGCCGCCGTGCACCGGACGGGCCTGGCTGGGTCCAGGCCGGGCTGCGGACGGCTACCCGCCCGATCGCCGCCAACGCCTTGGGTATCGCCGTCGGGCTGAGCGCGCTGCAGCTGTCGCCGCTCCGGCCGCACCATCAGATCTCGGCGCTGATGTGGGTCGCGATGCTGGTAGCGGCCGCGCTCACGCTGGTCCTGATCCCTGCCACGTCGCCTCCGACCGGCGTCCGGATCGGCGAGCGGAGCGAGGCCGACTGACGCGCCCCACGGACCGTGCGGGCACGACGCGCCCGCGTTCCTGCTCGCTCCCGGCGTCGCTCGCGAACGAGGTTCGACGCGATCGCTTGCTAGCGTGATGGCGAGTCTCTTTCGCCTTCGGAAGGAGGATTCCAATGCTGAGGTGGGCGCTGATCTTCTTCATCGTCGCCCTGGTGGCAGCCGTCTTCGGCTTCGGTGGCATCGCCGCCAGTGCCGCCTCGATCGCTCGCATCCTGTTCTTCGTCTTCGTCGTCCTGTTCGTTCTCTCGCTCCTCGCTCGGTTGTTCCGATGACGTCGCCAGCGATCGCGAGGAGGACGCCGTGCGACGCCTGACGGTGATCGGACTGGTTCTGATCGTCCTCGGCCTCGCCGGCTTCCTGGTACCGCGGATCGTCTACACCGAGGAGGAGACCGTCATCGACGCGGGACCGATCGAGGTCGAGGCCGAGCAACGGAACGCCGTCCGCATCCCCGACGTGGCCGCCGGAGCGGCCGTCGTCGCGGGCACCGTCCTGGTGATCGTCGGGGCGACCCGGAGAGCGTGACCGTCCTTCCTCGGCAGCGAAGGGAGCAGGCATGAACTGGACCCAGATCCAAGGCAAGTGGAAGCAGCTGACCGGCGACGCGAAGCGTCACTGGGGCAAGCTGACCGATGACGACCTCCAGGTCGTCGAAGGGGATCGCGAGCGCCTCGTCGGCAAGATCCAGGAGCGCTACGGCGTCTCGAAGGAGGAGGCCGATCGGCAGGTCGACGACTGGCTGTCGTCGATCTAGTGGACCAACCGGCGTCCGAGGCCGCCTCGACGCCGTCGCTCCACCGGGCGCAGCGCGCCAGGGCCATCGTCAACCCCGTGTCCGGGCGACACGACGTCGAGGCGACGTCGGCGCAGCTGCGCACGGTGCTCCGGGACCACGTGTCCGAGGTCGACGTGCGGGTCACGCGCGAGGGCGGCGACGCCTACCGCTGGGCGGCCGACGCGGCCGACCTGGGCGTGGACCTCCTGGTCGTCGTGGGTGGCGACGGTACCGTCGCCGCGGTCCTGGACGGCGCACGACGCGCGGCCGTGCCCGTCCCGGTGGCGATCGTTCCGCTGGGCACCGCCAACGGCGTCGCAAGGGCGATGGGCATCCCCGCGACGGGCTTGGACGTCCTTCCTGCGCTGCTGAAGGGGCGGCTGGTCTCGATCGACCTGTTCGAGGTCGCGTCGTCCGGGCGCGCCTTCGTGCTCTTCCTCGGGGCGGGGTTCGATGCCGAGGTGAACGCGGACGCGCCGCGCGCCTCCAAGCGCCGCTTCGGCCTGCTCGCGTACGTGGGCGCTGCTCTCCGTCGGCTCTGGGGACGCTCCTCCCGGCGCATCGAGCTGGTGCTGGACGGCCGCTCCGTGCGCACGCGAGGCCACAGCGTCAGCGTCGTCAACGTGGCGCCCGTCCAGGTGGTCGGCGTCCCGGTCGGCCCGGAGGCGTCCGCGACCGACGGCCGGCTCGACGTCACGGTGCTCCGCCGGAGCGGCCCGGTCGGCGTGCTCCTCGACACGATCGACCTGCTTACGGGCCGTGCGCACCGGACGCGCGCCTGGCGAGCGCGCCGCGTGACGATCCGAGCATCGCCCCCGCTGCGGCTGCACGCCGACGGAGACGTGATCGGCACCACCCCGGTGACCGTGACCGCCGTACCGCACGGAGCGCGGCTGTTGGTGCCGCGGGAGGCGTCTAGACCCAGGTCGTGAGCTCTGTCGGCATGCGCGTCGCCCACTCCCCGGTGTGCCGGTCGGGTGCGGGGTCTACGATCAGGGCATGGCCGACACCGAACCAGACCAGAACGGCGGGGCGCACACGCCGCAAGACCGCCGCGTCACCGTCCGTCTGCGCGTCCGCGGCGTCGTGCAGGGCGTGGGCTTCCGGCCGTTCGTGTACCGCATCGGCAACCGCGAAGGCCTGGACGGCTGGGTCAAGAACGACGGCGAAGGGGTGCTGATCGAGGGGACGGGAAGCGTCGAGGAGCTCGACAGGTTCATCGCCGCCCTGGTCGACGAGGCCCCCTTCGCGGCCGACGTCGAGTCGGTCGCGGAGCTCGAGCGGCGTGCCGCGGACGACCAGGCGCGCAGCGAGGCGGACGGTCCTTCCTTCGTGATCCGCGCCAGCGGCGAGCGCGGCCATCCGACGACGCTGATCTCGCCCGATCTGCCGATCTGCCCGGACTGCCTGCGCGAGCTGTTCGACCGGTCCGACCGTCGCTTCCGCTACCCGTTCATCAACTGCACGAACTGCGGCCCCCGCTGGTCGATCATCGAGTCGCTTCCGTACGACCGGCCGCGTACCACGATGAAGGCGTTCGAGCTGTGCGACGCCTGCGCGGCGGAGTACCACGACCCTGCGGACCGTCGTTTCCACGCCCAGCCGGTGGCATGTCCCGACTGCGGGCCGACGGTCCGCTGGCTGGACGCGGACGGGACTCAGGCGAGCCGGGGCGAGGACGCGATCCATGCCTGCGCGCGGGCGCTCTCGGCCGGCAAGATCGTGGCGGTCAAGGGCTTGGGGGGGTACCACCTGGCGTGTGACGCCCGCAACGCGGCGGCCGTGCGCGACCTGCGAGAGCGCAAGGTCCGTAAGGACAAGCCGTTCGCGCTGATGGCGCGCGACCTCGCGATCGTGGACGACACGGTCGTGCTGGGCGACGAAGGCAGGGCCCTGCTGACGAGCACCCCGACGCCGATCGTTCTGGCGCCGCGCCTCGACGCGGGCCTGCCGGAAGATCTGGCTCCTGGCAGCGGCGACCTGGGCGTGATGCTGCCGTACACGCCGGTGCATCACCTGCTCTACGACGCCGGCGCGCCACCGCTGCTGGTGATGACCAGCGCCAACCGAGCGGGCGAGCCGATCGCCTACCGCGACGACGAGGCGCTGGAGCGGCTGGGCGGCCTGGCCGACGCGTTCCTGGTGGGCGACCGCGGGATCGCGAGACGCGTCGACGACTCGGTCGCGACCGTCATGGCGGGGCGGCCCACCCTGTTCAGGCGGGCGCGCGGTTACGCGCCCGCCCCCGTGGCGCGCCACGAGACGTGGGATCGGCCGCTGCTCGCGCTGGGAGCGGGGCTGAAGAACGCCGTGGTCCTGGCGACCGGCGGCTACGCGTTCGTCAGCCAGCACCTCGGCGACCTGGACGATCTGGACGTACTGCTGGCGTTCCGCGAGGCGATCGCCGATCTGACCGAGATGTACGACGTCGATCCCCGCGAGGCCGTGATCGCGCACGATCTGCACCCGGACTATCCGTCGACCCGCTACGCCGAGGAGCTGGGCGGACGGACGATCGCGATCCAGCACCACGAGGCGCACATCGCGTCGGTCGCCGCCGAGCACGGCGAGTGGGGCACGCGCCTGCTGGGCGTCGCGTTCGACGGTGCGGGGCTGGGGCACGATCGGACCGTCTGGGGCGGTGAGCTCCTTGCGGGCAGCGTGCTCGAGGGGTTCGAGCGCATCGGCCACCTACGCCCCGTACCGCTGCCGGGAGGCGATGCGGCCGCCAGGACGCCGCAGCAGGCCGCGGTCGGGTTCCTTCAGGAGTGCGAGCCGGAGCTGTGGCACCCGCTCCTGGACGAGCGCCGCACCTGGGTGGCGCAGGCCCTGATCGACGCCGGCGTGAACACCCCCCGCACCAGCAGCGTCGGCCGCCTGTTCGACACGGTCGCCGCGCTGTGCGGCTTCAGGGGCACGATGAGCTTCGAGGGCCAGGCGGCCATGGACCTCGAGGCCAAGGCGTGGCGCGCGACGGAAGCGCCCCGCTTCGCGCACGGCGAGATCGAGGCAGCCACCGCCGCGCGCGCGCTGGACGACGGCTACGAGCTGCCGTTCGAAGGCGACGTGTGGGACGCTGCGCCCCTGCTCGAGACCGTGCTGCACGAGCTGCGCGACGGCGCCCAGGCCGAGCGCGTCGCGCTCCGCTTCCACGCCGGGCTGGCCCGCGCGGTGACCACGGCGGTCCAGCGCACGGCGCGGCACCGCGCGTTCGACGCGGTCGCGCTGTCGGGAGGCGTCTGGCAGAATCGCCTGCTGCACGAGCTGGCCACCCTGGACCTGCGCCGAGCCGGCTTCGAGGTGTGGGCCAACCGAGCGGTGCCCCTGGGCGACGGCGGCATCGCGCTGGGTCAGGCGGCCCTGGCGGGGGCCCGGCGTGGCGGCGGATCGACCAGCAAACGCCCAGGATCCGCCGAGCCCGACGGAGGATGAACGGACTGCGGTCGCTGCCGTTCGGGTAGGAGTTTCGCGGACCCGACCGGCTCTTCCCCGTGTTGCGCTGAGGGGCGAAGGACCCGACCTCGGCCGGCGCCGCCCGCCGGCCGGAGCGATCTGCGAGGCTGCCGATCGGAGGCGACCATGAACGCCCGAATCCGCTCCGTCCCCTACTACTACGCCCGCGTGGAAGGCGATCCGGACGCCGCGTACGGTTGGCTCGAGGAGCTCGCCTCGGCCGAGGTCGACCTGCTGGCGTTCAGCGCGGTCCCCTACGGGCCGAACCATGTCGAGCTGACGATCTTCCCCGTCGATCCGAAGGCGCTGGAGCGCTCCAGCCTGGCGCACGACACCGAGCTCCTGGGCCCCTACCACGCCTTGCTGGTCCAGGGCGACGACCGCCTGGGAGCCCTGTCGGAGCTTCACCACGACCTGCGCGACGCCGGCGTGAACATCTTCGCCTCGACCGGCGTGACGGACGGGAAGGGCGGCTACGGCTACGTCGTCTACGTCCGCGAGCAGGACACCGAGGCGGCCAGCAAGGTGGTGAACGCGGAGCCGATCGAGTAGGAGCCGGGCGGCTCCCAGCCGCTCCCGGACGCGCCGATCGTGCGCCGTGTCGACCGCCTTCGCATCGGTGCGCGCGCTCGGGCGCCGGCAGCTCCGTTGGCGCTGGCCCGAATCCGGACACGCGTCCGGTCTCCGACCCACGGGTCTTCACCGCGCATCGCGACGTTGTATGGTCGCTTCATCGACAAATCGCTCGGCCTCGAGCGAAGCGCACGTGAGCTTCGTCCGAATGGAGGGTGTCTCCGTTGAAACTCGAACTCCGTGACGCCGTGAAGCGGTTCCGGACCGCCACGGCGTTGGATGGACTCACGCTCGAGGTCCAGGACGATGTCGACATGGTCGCGATCGTCGCGCCCACGGGATCCGGCAAGACGACGCTGCTGCGCGTGCTGGCCGGCCTCGACGGTCTGGACTCGGGATCGCTGAAGGTCCGCGGCGAGGACGTGACCGGTGTCCACGTCCAGAAGCGCAACGTATCGATGGTCTACCAGAAGTTCGTGAACTACCCGTCGTTGCGCGTCTTCGACAACATCGCCTCGCCGTTGCAGGTCGCGCGTCCGCGCATCGCGAAGGCGGAGATCGAGCGCCGGGTGCACGCCATCGCAGAGAAGCTCGGGATCGACATGTACCTCCGTCGCTATCCTCAGGAGCTCTCGGGTGGGCAGCGCCAGCGCGTCGCCTTGGCGCGCGCGCTGGTGAAGGAGGTCGATCTCGTCCTGCTCGACGAGCCCCTCGGGAACCTGGACTACAAGCTTCGCGAGGCGCTGCGTTCCGACCTGAAGGAGCTCTCTCGCGAACGCGACGCCCTGTTCGTCTACGCCACCCCCGAGCCGATCGACGCGCTCATGATGGCGTCGCACGTCGCCGTCCTCTCCGAAGGACGCGTGGTGCAGTACGGTCGTACCCGCGAGGTCCATGCCGTTCCGCAGCACGCCGAGGTGGGGCGCCGATTCAGCGAGCCGCCGATGAATCTCCTCGCGTGCCGGGTCGAGGACGGGCACGTGAGCGCAGGCGACGCGTTCCGGTTTCGATTGGCCGACGCCCCGTCCGATGGGGCGTTTCTTCTTGGCATCTACCCGCACCACCTTCGGATCCTCGAGGATGGCCCTCCCAAGCCTGGCTCCGTGCGCATCGAGGCCCGTCTGGAGTTCGCGGAGGTCGTCGGGTCCGACGTCACCTTGCGTCTGGCGTACGAAGAGCACACCGTACTGGCGCTGAGCGACAAGATCCGCTCGTACCACCTCGACGAGACCGTGAAGGTCGACGTCGACCCGAACGACGTGTACCTGTTCGACGCTCGGAGCGGCGATCTGGTCCGCGCGTCGGTCCGGGGGAGGGACGCCCGTGGCTAGGATCGAGCTGTCAGGCGTGTCCCACCGCTACGGAAACGACGAGTGGGCGATCCGCGACGTGAACGTGGTCTGGGAAGACGGCGTCGCAAGCGCCCTCCTCGGGCCGTCGGGGAGCGGAAAGACCACCGTTCTGGACATCATTTCCGGGCTTCTTAGGCCGACCGAGGGGCGTGTCCTGGTCGACGGACGCGACGTAACCGGCCTGAACGCCCGCGAGCGCAACGTCGCGCAGGTGTTCCAGTTCCCCGTGATGTACGAGACCCTCAACGTGTTCGATAACCTCGCCTTCCCTCTTCGCAATCAGAGGATGCCCGAAGCCGAGGTGCGGCAGCGCGTCGAGGCGACGGCCGAGCTGATGGGTCTCACCGACCTCCTGCGCCGGAACGCGCATCGGCTCGGAGCGGCCGAGCAACAGCGCGTCTCACTCGCGCGCGGCATCGTCCGAAAGGACATCAGCGCCGTCCTCCTCGACGAGCCGCTGACGGTCATCGACCCGCAGGCGAAGTGGCACCTCCGGCGTCAGCTCAAGGCGCTCCACGAGCGGACGGGGATCACCATGATCTATGTCACCCACGATCAGCACGAAGCGCTCACCTTCGCCGACCAGGTGACGGTCATGAACCTCGGGGCGGTCGTGCAGACAGGCACCCCGACGGAGCTGCACGAGCGACCGCGCCGGCCGTTCATCGGCTACTTCATCGGAAGCCCGGGCATGAACCTGCTGGAGGCCGAGGTGGGCGAAGACGGCGTCAGGGTCGGCCCCTTGACGGTGGCCTACGAGCCCGGCGTCGCGAAGCGCCTCGCGGGTGAGGAGGCCTTGCAGCTGGGAATCCGCCCCGAGTACGTCGAGGCCTCGTCGCGCCCTCTCGAAGGCGGCACCGAAGCGATGGTGGAGGACGTCGACACGACCGGGCACAGCCTGATCGTGCACGCTCGTATGGGGGAGGCGCCCCTCAAGGTCACGATGGACGAAGCCGCCACGGTCGCGAGCGGCGACAGCCTCTGGATCCGCTTCCCCGCCGAGCACGTCAACCTGTACGCGGCTGGAGAGCGGATCGAGGTGAACGCATGAAACGCGTCGACCAGCGCGCATGGCTGTTCCTGATTCCTGCCCTCGTGGTGCTGTCGCTGAACGCGTTCATTCCCTTGATGACCGTCGTGAACTACTCCGTTCAGGACATTCTGCCGGGCCTGGGAGCGGTCTGGGTCGGATTCGACAACTTCGAGAACGTGCTGCGCGACCCCTCGTTCCGGGGGGCGCTCACCCGCCAGCTCGGCTTTTCGGCGCTGATCCTGCTCATCCAGGTGCCGCTGGGCATCCTGGTCGCGCTGGGCATGCCGAAGAAGGGCTGGCCGGCCACCGCCGCGCTCGTGACGATCGGGCTGCCGCTGCTGATCCCCTGGAACGTCGTGGGCATCATCTGGCGTGTCTTCACGCGAAGCGACATCGGCATCGTCCCGTTCCTGTTCGACCGCTTCGGCTACGTCTACAACATCGCCAACAGCCCGGCCGACGCGTACTGGACGGTCGTGATGATGGACGTCTGGCACTGGACGCCGCTGATCGCGCTGCTGGCCTACTCCGGTCTCAACGCGATCCCTGACGCGTTCTACCAGGCAGCCCGGATCGACGGCGCGACACGCTGGCGAACGTTCTGGGTCGTGACCCTTCCCCGCCTCCGCAACGTCCTGACGATCGGAATCCTGCTGCGCTTCATGGACAGCTTCCGCATCTACATCGAGATCTCGCTGCTGACGGGCGGAGGACCGGGGCGAACGACCGCGTTCGTGAGCGACCTGTTGGTGAACCGCGCCGTGGGCGGGTTCGAGTTCGGCTACGCCGCCGCCCTGTCGCTCATCTACTTCTTCATCATCATCGTCATCAGCTATCTGTTCTTCCTGGTGTTGACGAACGTGGGCACGTCCAGCCAGATGCAGGGAGGTGACGCATGAGACGCGTGTTCACCCCACGCAACGTGCTGATGGCCGTGTACCTGATCTTCCTCGCGGCGCCGCTCCTCTGGATGCTCAGCATGTCGTTCAAACCCAACGCCGAGATCCTCGAGACCCGGGCGTTGTTCCCGCAGACGCCCACGCTCGAGAACTACGCCGAGATCTTCACGCAGCCCGCGTGGCGGGAGTCGTTCGTGAACTCGCTGATCTACGTGGCCATGAACGTCGTGATCACCCTGATCGTCGCGATTCCCGCCGCCTACGCGTTCTCCCGCTACACCTTCCGGGGCGACCGCCACCTGTTCTTCTGGCTGCTCACGAACCGCATGGCGCCCGGTGCGGTGTTCCTGCTGCCGTTCTTCCAGCTCTACTCCAACATCGGCCTGTTCGACACGCATCTCGCGGTCGCGCTGGCGCACACGCTGTTCAGCGTCCCTCTCGCCATCTGGATCCTGGAGGGATTCATGTCGGGCATCCCGATGGAGATCGACGAAACCGCGTACGTCGACGGCTACAGCTTCCCCCGTTTCTTCTACCGGATCTTCATGCCGCTCATAGGCCCGGGCATCGGTGTCGCAGCCTTCTTCTCGTTCCTGTTCAGCTGGGTGGAGCTGCTCTTCGCGCGGACGCTGACGTCCACCGCGGCCAAGCCGATCGTGGTGCAGCTTTCGCGCAGCCTCGGCGCGGAGGGCTGGGACTGGGGCGTCATCGCCGCTGCCGGCGTGCTGATGATCGTGCCTGGCGCGCTGCTGATCTACTTCGTCCGCGACTACCTGGCCAAGGGCTTCGCCCTCGGGAGGGTCTGAGATGGCGCTCGATTGGATGTTCTGGACGTGGCCGTCGGCCGCTTTCTTCATCGGCCTCGCGCTGGCCATCACGTTCATGACGATCTGGGACGTCCGGTCCCCCTCCGTGAAGGTCAAAGGGTTCCTTCCGATTCCGTTCACGCGCGGCGAACGCTTCTTCATCAGCGTCGTCCTGTTCATCGCCGTGATGCTCATCTGGCTCGCCGTCACCGACGCCTCGCCGTTGATCGCCGTCGCGATCGGGCTCGTCGTCGATTTCGTCGTCGCGCGCTACGGCTGACGACCGACCCGCGCCTGAGAGGAGGTGGTACGCCAGACCGTCGAAGCGATCTCCTTGTTCACCTTGCCGATAGGAGTCCCATTCATCATGAACCGAATCGCCAGAACCTCTCTCCTCGCCGCGCTCGTGGCGTTCGTGGTCGGCTTCGCAGCCGCCCAGAGCTCCATGGACGAGCGGATGGCGGCGGCCGAGCGTTGGATCGACAGCGAGTTCGCGATCAGCGCCATCGACCGTGAACAGCAGCTCGAGGAGATGCGCTGGTTCGCCGAAGCGTGCGAGCCGTTCCAAGGCATGCAGATCACGTCGACCGCCGAGAACATCACGACGCACGCGTACGAGTCGGAGGTCCTCACGGAGGCGTTCGCCGACATCTGCGGCATCGAGGTGACGCACGACATCATCGGCGAAGGCGACGTCGTGGAGAGGCTTCAGACTCAGATCAACTCGGGCGAGGTCATCTACGACATCTACGTCAACGACGCGGACCTCATCGGGACCCACCTGCGGTACGGAAGCACGCTCAACCTGACCGAGTTCATGGCGGGCGAGGGTGCGGACGTCACCAACCCGTACCTCGACCTCGACGACTGGCTGAACCCGGAGTTCGGGCAGGACTACGAAGGCAATCAGCTCCAGCTGCCCGACCAGCAGTTCGCGAACCTCTACTGGTTCCGCTACGACTGGTTCACGGATCCGGATCTGATGGCTCAGTTCGAAGAGATCTACGGCTACGAGCTCGGTGTGCCCGTCAACTGGGCAGCGTACGAAGACATCGCCAACTTCTTCACGAACGACGTGCAGGAGATCGACGGCCGGGCCGTGTACGGGCACATGGACTACGGACGGCGTGACGTGTCGCTGGGCTGGCGCTTCACGGACGCCTGGATGTCGATCGCCGGTATGGGCGACACCGGTCTGCCGAACGGCGTGCCGGTCGACGAATGGGGCATCCGCGTCGACCAGTGCCACCCGGTGGGCTCGTCCGTCTCGCGCGGTGGCGCCATCAACTCGCCTGCCGCCGTGTACGCCCTCCAGACCTACATCGACTGGCTCGAGAACTACGCCCCGCCCGAAGCGGGATCGCTCACGTGGAGCGAAGCCGGCCCCGTCCCCTCGCAGGGACAGGTCGCCCAGCGCGTGTTCCAGTACATCACCTTCCTGTCCGACCCGGCCTTCAACGATCCTGCCAGCGCCGTCACGGACGACGAGGGCAACGTGCTCTGGCGCGTGGCTCCGACGCCGCACGGACGCTACTGGGACGAGGGCATGAAGGTCGGCTACCAGGACGCCGGCTCCTGGACGATCCTCAGCAACGTCGAGGGCGACCGCCGCAAGGCCGCCTGGCTCTGGGCGCAGTTCGCGAGCTCGAAGACCGTGTCGCTCCAGAAGTTCCTGGTCGGCCGCACGCCCGTCCGGAAGTCCACCGTCTTCTCCGACTACCTGACCGACCACGCCGACGAGTACGGCGGCCTGATCGAGTTCTACCGCTCGCCCCAAGAGTCGCTGTGGACCGACTCCGGTCCCAACGTCCCGGATTACCCGCGCCTGTCTCAGCTGTGGTGGCAGAACATCGCCGACGCCATCACGGGCGAGGTCACCTCGCAGGTCGCGCTGGACCGCCTCGCGGAGCAGCAGGACGCCGTCATGGCCCGCCTGGAGCGCGCCGGCATGGCTACCTGCGGACCGATCATGAACGAGGAGCGGGACCCGGAATACTGGCTGTCCCAGCCCGGCTCGCCGAAACCGGAGCGCGGCCCCGAGCAGGGCATGACGGTGCCGTACGACCAGCTCCTGCAGGAATGGCAAGGCGAGTGACCGTTCGATCGACCTGAAGACCGCTCGCTGAGCGATCCGTGACGCCCGGATATCCTTCCATCCGGGCGTCACGCACGGCGTGTCGGCACGTCAGGAGCCGCGCCTACCAGATCCGCGTCCCCATAGACAAGGGACGATTCGTCATTGACAAGCGATACCGATCGCGTCAAGAATCGTGGCCGAAGCTGCCATCTCCCGCCGTGTCCGACGAACGGGATCTGGCCACCGCTCGTCTCGTCCGCAGGAGGTGCGACGTGATTCCAGCGCTCAGGAGCGCACAAACCCCCACCACTCGACGGATCGAGTGGCTCCGTGTCGTGATGATGTTCCTGTTGCTCATGAGCTTCGCCATGTATCCGGTGGAACTGTTCATCATCGGGCACTGGCTCGACACGTTCCAGTCGTTGATCCCGTTCATCCTGACGGTGCCGGGACTGCTGTTCACCGCCTGGGTGTTCTTCTTCGACCGGTCCACCCCGTGGCTCCGCACGGCGTTCATCCTCACCATGTGGGCTTCGATCTTCGTCGGTCTGTTGGGCGGCTACTACCACTGGATCTGGAACATGTTGGACGTCGGTGGCGTCCAGTGGAACTGGGGCTACGCGATGGAGGAGTTCCACGGCTATAGGCCCGTCCTCGCGGCGATGGCCTACACCTACATGGGCATCACCGGTCTTGCCAGCATCTACCGGGCGGAATAGGAGACGGCGATGATCAACCGCTTGATGGAAGCCAAGACCGAGAATCAGCGACTCCTCGTCTTCCTCCAGCTCTTCTTCCTGTTCTGGACCGCGTTCGGGTTCTTCTACTTCGCGGTCGAGCACTGGGTCATCGACCACTTCCTGGACTCGTTCGGATCGCAGATCCCGTTCTACGTGGCGCTGGTCGGCTTCCCGCTGAGCCTCGCGCTGTTCTTCACGACGCGGAAAGCGGTCCGGCTTCCGTATACGGTGTGGATGGCGGTCACCATCGGGGTCGGCCTCCTGGGCGCGCTCTACCACCTGCTCTACAACGCCGGTGACGCCGGCGTGAGCGTGTTCTCCATCTCGGGCTTCTTCGAAGCGTTCACCGACCCCTTCCGCCCCGTGCTGGCCGCCCTGGCGCACGTGAACATCGGCGCCGTCGGAATCATGGTCGGCCTGACGATCCAGGACGAGTCGGCCGACGAAGAGTAGGACCACCTCGTCGCTCGCGTCCGCCGGACGCGACACGCCCGCTCACGAAAGGACTTCAAGATGCACAAGCTTCTCGCGATCCTCGCCCTCTCCCTCCTCGTTTCGCTCGGGATGGCGCAGCCCACCGTCGACGGCACCATCGCCGACGGCGAATACGCCTCGACCGTCGCCCACGAGGAGTCGGGCACGAACATGTACTGGACCGTCGAAGGCGACATGCTCTACTTCGGCATGACGATGGAGTCCAGCGGCTGGACCGGCGTCGGCTTCGCGCAGCCGGACGACGTCGCTCGCGGCAAGGCCGGCTACGACCAGTACATGTTCAACGTGGTGGACGGCACGCCCACGGCGCACGACATGTACCAGGAGGACGCACGCGGCGAGCCCGTGATGGACAGCGACGTCGGTGGGGCCGATAGCGTCGCCGAGTTCGCCGGCACGTACGAGGGCGAGATGTGGACCGTCGAGTTCGCCCGTCCGCTGAACACCGGCGAAGAGACCGACGCCGTGATCGTCCCCGGCGAGACCATGCTCGTCACGTTCGCGCACGGCACGACGATGGACCTCGACCGCCGTCACGAGCGCAGCTCGCGAGGCGGAGCGTACGTGATCGAGGACTTCGTCTTCTGAACACGGCCACACCGGCGCGATCGTGCGCCTGAGAGCGAATCGGAGAGGCCCCGCCGACCGGCGGGGCCTCGTCGTGCGTCCCGACCGCTCGCCACGGCCCCTTGGCCCCCTCCGCCCACGACGGAGGGGACAGCGTCCGTACGTGACCCGCCCGACTCGGCGGAGCGGCCGGCACGATGCACCATGGAGACGACGTCGGCGTTCGCGGTCGCGAACGCCCGACCCGGTTCCGGCTCGGAACCAGAAGGAGGCGCCCATGGCGTTCGCGAAGTCCGACATCCGGCTCAGAAGCCCTTCGTTCGGCTACCACGAACGGATTCCGCAACGACACAGCGGCGAGGGCGAAGACGTCTCCCCTCCGCTCGAGTGGAGCGCGGCGCCCGAAGGCACGGCCGGCTTCGCGGTGTTCTGCTTCGATCCCGACGCCCCGCTGATCCGGAACGGCCGCCACGGGTTCGTCCACTGGCTGCTGTACGGCATTCCGGGCAATGCCCGCAGCCTGGACGAAGGAACGCACGTCGGCGTCCGCGGTCGCAACGACTCCGGCGACGACGGCTACGGCGGGCCGATGCCGCCCGAAGGGCACGGCACGCATCACTACTACTTCTGGATCGTGGCGCTGGACGAGGCGTTGGAGCTGGAGCCCGGCCTCGACCTCGGCACGTTCCTCGACAAGGTCGAGCCGCACGTGCTGGGCATGAACCGGCTGGTCGGAACGTACAAGCGGGAGTAGTGGCCGGCGTGGCCAGCGACCGGTGGGTCGTTCTGCTCCGGGGGCTGAACGTCGGCCGAGCGAACCGCGTCGCCATGGCCGATCTCCGCGACGCCCTCGCGGTGGCCGGTTTCCCCGGCGCGCGCACCTACCTGCAGAGTGGAAACGCTGTCGTGGACGCGTCCACCGCCATGCCCCCCGACGATGCCGCGACGCGGATCGCCGAGGCGGTGGCTGCACGTACAGGTAGCCACGTCGTCGTGCGCGTGCTCGAGGCGGCCGCGTTGCAGCACGCCATCGACAACGATCCGTTCCCTACGGCGGAAGAGCGGCCGACGAGCCTGCACCTGTTCTTCCTGTCGGGGTCGCCATCCGACGACGGCCTCCGCCGGCTCGCGGAGGTCGCGGCGCCGACCGAAGCGTTCGCCTCGCGTGGAGAGCTTCTCTACCTCCACGCACCGGACGGGATCGGCCGGTCCAAGCTGGCTGCCAGCGTCGAGCGGTTCCTGGGCGTCACGGCCACCGCCCGCAACTGGCGCACCGTCACGAGGCTGTCCGCGCTGGCGACGGACGATGCTGGGCCCCACCGGGACCACGCGAACGGTGCCGT
>Ga0209936_1000498_pt1 | contig 23639 bp, 15 predicted proteins | sample SalPonR1_A_D1_MG_FD_185694 | JGI IMG/M metagenome (GOLD analysis project Ga0209936, IMG submission 185694) | Salt pond soil microbial communities from South San Francisco under conditions of wetland restoration - Salt Pond MetaG R1_A_D1_MG... ... | reverse complement strand
GTCTGTTGTGGTTTGATGTAATTTCAAGATTTTAAAAAACTAAACAAGCAAACAATGTTGTTATTGAGTAAAATACTTACATTGATGATAATTACATAAAACGTGTTGTCAAAGGTAAATTTGATAAATCGACAATGATAAAACACATTTGGCTGATAAGAGATAATGAGTTATAAAAAAAATCCAAACTACGGGAAGTAATTCGGATTTTGGTGGGTAAGGGACACATCCCTAACTCTGATACAAATGTATAACTACTTTTTTGAAAAGTCAAATATGTTGTTATTTGGGCTTAGATTGAGAGAAGAACCAATAAAAAGGACTTTTTTTTATGATTAATATCTTGAAGTTAGATAAATGGTTTTATAAATATTGTTTTAATATTACTTTAAAAAGTATCTTTGTATTTTTCCTGCCTGTTAAAAGTGTACCGGTTTGCTAAACCGGCCACTACTTTTAGCAGGCAGGTTTTGTATTTTTACGCTTCGGGGAGCTCAAGTTGAAAAATGTGTGTTGTGTTTTCCGTAATCTTAAACCGTTCATCAATACGCATGCCTGCAATCCATGCAATCTTGTTTCCACTTTCGATAATCCATACTTTTTCTTTTTCGGGAATCGGGACCTTTTGATCAATAAAAAAATCACTCACTTTTTTCAGATTTTGCATCCCTAAGGGCATAAAGTAATCTCCTTTATTCCATTTACGAAGCGTTAACGGAAATTCGAGTTTATCATAATCCAGCTGGGCTATATTTTTTTGTGTATTAATTTGAAATTCTTCTGTTTTATCAGATTTATCAAGAATTAAAGGTATTGGATATTCTATCTGGCCGGTTGTTTCTTCGATAAAAAAGGGCTTAGACTGTACAAGCGAGATTTCTTCCAGGATAAGGTTGTCACGGTCTTTTATGAGTCGGTGAGTGGGTGAAAAGAATTGTTTCCCTGAAATTCCGTCCAGAGAGGCAATGATATCATTTATTTGAGAAATCGAAAAGCCATAAGGGTTTAGAAATTCAAACATGTAGGTTTCTACAGGCTCCAGCTTTTCTATTTTATCTATGGCAAAATATGTTTTTTTATCCTGTTCATCAGCAATTTCGGTAAGTGTTTTTTGCAGGGTATGGTAATAGATTTTTTCTGTATTTTTTAATGTATTGATATTTTGGGTCATGGTATCTATAAACGAAGGGTTGATCGATTCAAAGGCAGGAATGATCTCGTGACGGATAAGGTTTCGGCTGTATTTGGTGGTTTTGTTGGAAGAATCTTCGCGATATTCAAAGTTATTCGTACGGCAATAATCATCAATCATTTTTCGGGATGCAAAAAGCAGCGGACGAATAATTGCTCCTGATTTTTCTTTTATTCCTGTAAGCCCTTTTATGCCGGTCCCGCGAACCAGGTTAATAAGAAAAGTCTCAACCAAATCGTTATTATTATGGGCAATAGCAATATAATCGTAATGATGTTGTTGTCTTAACTCTTCAAACCATTCGTACCGCAAATCGCGTGCTGCCATTTGTATCGAGATACCTTCTTTTTCGGCTATTTCCGGGGTATTAAACCGGATGGTATGAATTGGAAGTTGATAATTCTCGGCTAAATGAGTCACAAACGCTTCATCCTTATCCGATTCTTCATCACGTAACTGGAAATTGCAATGTGCAAGGGCGATATTGTATCCCGACATCCTGAAAAGGTGCATCATCACAATAGAATCAATTCCTCCACTAACGCCAAGTAATAGCTTATCATCCTTTATGCATAGATTATTGATGGCAATATATCTTTTAAAATCATCAATCATATTCCCTGATTATTTAGAACGTTCAGCATAGCTTGTGCTTTAACCATGCACTCTTCGTACTCATTTTCAGGAACCGATAAGCTGGTTATGGCTCCCCCAACGGTAAAAGATACATAATTTTTTAATTGGTTGTATAAAATACTGCGAATAACTACATTAAAATCGAAGTCTTTATCGGGTGTAATGTATCCTACAGAACCGGAATACAGTCCCCGTTTGGTTTTTTCGTATTGCTCAATTAATTCCATGGCTCTAATTTTTGGGGCGCCGGTCATTGAACCCATGGGGAAAGCATTTTGAATGATATCAATAATTGGAAAATTGGCATCAACTTCTGATACAACCGTCGAAATCATTTGATGTACTTGTTGAAAAGAGTAAATTCCATACAATTCTTCTACCTTAACGGTACCTTTTTTCGCTGTGCGCGACAAATCATTTCGGACCAAATCAACAATCATTACATTCTCGGCTCGTTCTTTCGGGTCATTAAAAAGTTTTTCTTTTAAAATATGGTCTTCCTTTTCTGATTTTCCTCTTCGTATGGTCCCCTTAATAGGTTGCGAAATGATTTTAGCTCCTTTTTTCTTTACAAATCGTTCGGGACTGGCCGAAAGCAGATAATTATTTCCTGTTTTGTAAAAGCATGAAAAAGGAGTGGGGGAGGCTACTTGTAATTTCAAGTAAGTACTTAACGGGTCAATGGCTGTATGGCTGAAAAACTCCTGGCATAAATTGATTTCGTAAATATCACCTCGTTGAATATGATTTTTGAGTTGTGTAATTGTTTGCAGATACTCTTGTTTTGTAAAACGAGATAAGATATTGATGGATTGGTTATTTTCTTTTAAGGAGGATGTATCTGTTGAATCGATTTGTTCTACAATTTGTTTTAATTTTTCTGCATTATATTGTTGTTGATTATAATAGATGAAGAGTTCGTTATTTTTGGCTACAAAAACCAGTTCGGGAATAAAAAACTGTACCTCAGGAAATTGAATACAGTCCATGTTGTTCGATTCCAGTTGTTCAATTTCATTTTTTAAATCGTACGAGAAATAGCCGAATATCCATTGGGTGTTTTTTTGGACAAACGTTTTAAGTTGTTCAAACTTATTCCCTGCTGACAGGCAGCAAAATTTTTCTGCTTTTACAGCTGCCAGAAAATCATACTCATAATAGGTTTTCCCTGATGGCTGATTGATATTGTAATCACAACTGTCTAAAAATACAAATGGGTCGAAACGGTTTCCCCACAGGATTAGTTTCTGTTTAAATTTTTTTTTGTTTTTTATATTTACAGAAAATTTTTTAACCATATAACAAAAATAAAAAAAGCGCCCTGACCACAGGCGCTTTTACAAAAAAATATGTAAAATAATTAATTACTTAGGTAATCGGAGATTCCTTCTTGTGTTGGTTGTAACGCTTTATCGCCTTTTTTCCAATTGGCAGGACATACCTCTCCATTTTCTTCGAAATACTGAAGAGCATCAATCATTCGTAAGGTTTCGTCAACACTTCTTCCGAGGGGCATATCATTTACTACCTGATGTCGTACTATTCCTTCTTTGTCAATTAAAAACAAACCTCTGAAAGACTGGGGTATCCCATGAAATGTACTTTCACCTTCGTCGTTAAGATCGTAATGACCGGCCAGCACATCATAATTTTCCGATATGGTTTTTGAAAGGTCTGCTACCAAAGGATATTTTACACCTTTAATGCCCCCTTCTTTTTGTTCGGTTTGTAACCATTTCCAGTGTGAAAAAGCAGAGTCAACAGAACAGCCTACAATAGCTACATCGCGCTCTTCGAATTCTTGGATTTTTTCCTGGAAAGCAATAATTTCTGTAGGACATACAAAGGTAAAGTCTGCCGGATAAAAGAAAAATACGACATACTTTTTACCCAGATATTGTTCTAATGAAAAATTCTCTATAATTTCACTGCCATTAATTACCGCATCGGTTTTAAATAAAGGTGCTTTTTTTCCTACTAATACAGCCATAAGATTCTGTTTTTTTTCGTTCGACATTTTCAAAACAAACAATGAGAGTAAAGGTTTGTTCAACAAAAAAGACAGAAAGGTATTTTTTTATTGAAAATCGATGGTTGAGGGGGCTTCTGGTTCGAAATAAGTGTGTTTTAAATACGACTCTCCGGATACCATCAGATAAAATGGATCTACATCAGTGGGAACGGATGGATAAAAGGCAAATCTTATCTGGAAAGTTTTAAATACCAGGTTTTCATTACGAACCCTTACACCTAATCCTATTCCTGAGTATAGTTTATTTCTGAATATGGATTTATTTTCCGGTCCAATCCATCCAAAATCGCCAAAACCAAAAAATACAAACCTGAAATTATAAAGGTAAAGATTGGTAAATGCTACAAGTTCGTAATTAAAGGATAATTTTTTTAATCCATACAAGTTATCAGAGGAGAACCCCCAAATATCATTTACAGAATTAAAGTATATTTTTTCGTCCGGAAACCGGTTTACACCACGCGTATAATTAAGGCTTAAAAAATTACGGAATTTAATATGTTTAATATAATGTAAATTACTTATTGCTTTCGCATTAAAATTTAGCCCTCCTTGTTCTATGCGGTCATCATAGTATAGTCCACCCAATTCTGCCCGAAAGTTAAGATATCCGATTTTGTTATAATATAAACCATTTGCTAATATTAATCCTGCATAAGGCCGGTTGAAGAACTCATCTTTTTCGAATCCGGCGTTGACCTGAGCTAATAACCCAACAGGAATATCTTCTGTTTTACCAAAAGCATAAATTAAATTTGAGGTATAAAATTTTTGTCTTGAAAAGGAGAGACTACCCAGAAGTATTTGATTGTCATGGTAATCAAAGTTATAGCGTTCACTAACTTCGGGACCTTTGTAAAATTTATTTTTAATAAACCGAGCTCCTAAAACCAAACGTGTACGGTTTGTATATTTAATATTATCGGTTTTTAACATAAAAGAGCGGGAAAGCCAATAATCCCCTGTAGCATAATTTAATCGGGTATCGGTTAAGATAGTATTTGTTTTTTTTATGTCTTTGAGTGTTGATGTTTGCGAAAAGCTAATATGTCCGGCCCATTTTGTATTGTAAGAAAAAAACGGTCTGTTGGCTTTTATTTCCAATCGTTCAGTATGGAAAGCCTTATAATATTGTAATGATGATTTAATAAAAGTATTTCCAATATTGTTTATGTTATACTTAAACGAATAACCTGTTGATGGATTTTCATCAACATCGATAAGCCATCGGGCCTGAACTTTATGACCAATACCTGCCAGGTTGTTTTCATATAGATCTATTGAGCCTGAGCTTAGATTCCATAAATCGACATTAAATCCGGTACTATATACATCTTTTGTAATTACCAGAATATCAACCCATTTATTGTCTCCGGGAACCTGGATAATTTGTATGTTTGCATCCTTAATATAATCGAGCTCGCGGAAAATTCTTTCATTATCAATGAGTAATGTTGGATCAATAGAATCACCTTCGGAAAATAAAAGGTTGTTTTCTATAATGAAATCACGTGTTTTTATATGCGTATTATTGCCTGCTTTCTGTATCCAGTTTAAGGTTGTTGATCCACTGTCGTTTAGTGCGGGTCCAAAAACATCCAGTTTTACAATTTCAATTTTGCGGATTTTTTTTCCTTCATATATTTTAAAATATTTTTCTTTTCTTATATTTTCTTCTCCTATATAGATTCCTTTATCCGGCTCTTCCTTCAGGATTAACTCTAAAGCTGTTTTGGTAATTCTGTTTTTTGATGCTTTTAATTTTAGCGTGTCGTAGAACTGGTCAGACCGATTTCTTTTTTCAGTAGAAATAGAATCTTTTGGAATAACCTTAAGAACAGACCGTGTTGAGTCAATAAAAGTATTATTACTTTGCCCGGCAGATATAAGTGGCAAATATGAAATAATAATTATAATATATGTTCGGATATCTTTCAACTCAGCTAATGATGTGTTTTTACAATAGTAATTATTTGAAATGAAATAAAAAAAGGTTCAATCGAGAAAATTGAACCTTTTATGAGAAAGTATTTTTTAGTTCTTATAACCCAAGCATTTCTTTCCCTTGCTTAAAGATAATATCTCTTGGGATACCTGCTTCATTAATTTTGTCTAAATCTTTTTGTAAATCTTCTTTGATTTTTCCGTCGGCTTCAACCCATGCTTTGGCCTGTTCAAAATCGCCATCACCCTGAATGATTAGAATTTTTTCGGTAAGCTCGTTCATTGCAGCTTTCATTTTTTCGAAATCGACCCTATAGGTTCCGGTTTCAGAATTTTTAATAAAAGCACCTTTGTCCTGAAAAAAGTAGAATCGCATCATGTTGGCTTTTCCATGCGAGCTGGCGATACCAAATCGTGCCGAACGGAAAATTCCGGCCATAAAGGTAACATAATTGTCCATAACTTCACCGCTGGTTAATTCGCCCATTTCATATAACTTATCAACAATAAACAGGCCTAAAATATCTGCTTTTCCTTCTTCAATCGAAGTGTAATATTCTTTTAAAGCTTCGCGTACCGTTTGTTCTCCATCAATTGTATTTCCAAGTCCTAATCCATGGGCTACTTCGTGAAACATGGTATTTTCGAAAAAAGCATCAAATTTAACATGTTTTCTTTGTTCGGGATGGATAACGATATTTGAGATGGGAACAAGGATTTGATCAAATTTTGCCTGCATTGAGTTTTTTAGCTGTAGCTTTCGGCTTCCTTTATCTAATCTTACCTGTTCGTCGTTTGGTAAATTAATGGCAATGGTTTTGCTTCCTGCATTACAATCGCCGGCATAATAAACAGCATCATATGCACCAAGGTCGGAATCGCTTCCGGGGGTTTCATTTTTGTATTCCTGAGGAACGGGTAAATCTTCTTGAAACTGAGGTAAGAAAGCGGCAAATTTATCCAGCTTTTTACTCCATTCCTTGTCTTTAATAAGAATAAATGACTCGTGAGCTGCTTTGTAACCATACAATGCATCTTCGTAGTTTTCAATAGGTCCTACAATAAAGTCGATATCATTACTCTTCATTTCCATCCATGCTACATCACTTTCGTAATACTCATCTGTTTCTAATGCCTGAGCTCTTAAGTTTAAATATTTTTTAAACCCTTCATCTTCGGCAAGCTCTGCCGCTTTTCTGATAAGCTCAACCGCCTTTTTTGTTTCTTTATTAAACGCTTGATGGTAAGGAATGGTGTACAGTTCGCCCTTTTCGTCTCGTCTAACCAATGTATAAAGACTCGTTTTGTCATTGGCGTCAAGTGCTTCAAACGCTTCTTTAGTCATGTCTGACGGATAAAAGTTTGCTCCGGCAGGTTTTTCTTCAAAACCTTCAATAAAAGGCTTGTTGTCATTTAACCGTTCCCATGGTCCATAGTTAATTTTTACAAATTTCCGGGCTGCGGGGTCAGAAATACTGTTTAATAGTTCTTCTTTATTTCCATAGGCTTCCTGCCAGAAAATATCATCCATTAATTGAGCTGCTTCGAACAAATAACCCAACATCTCCTTTTGGTTATCGGTTAAATGGCTAATGTCCGAAGTAAGTTCAACCTCTGCATATTCATCTAATTTTTTTTGCATATCCGTATTTGCTTCTTTCTCGGGACTACCACAGCTTGTTATAATTACTGCAGCAATCATTACAGAAAATAAATTTTTAATTTTGTTTTTCATACTATTTCAATTTAATTTTTAATTTTGTTTTAAGTGTGCAAGATATAATAATACCGGCAAATTTCATAATCTGCCATGCTGAAAAATAGAGTGATCAGCCAGCTATTTTCTGCGCAAAATCTTTAATATTGTTAACTTTTATTTTTGATACGTTACGATCGGTTTGGGCAATTTTTTTAATGATAGCTTTTTCAAAGAAATTCATTTTGTCAAAATTAAATTCGCCACCGAAGTATCCATGAGTAATTGCATTTTTTCTCAGGGATTCGGGAAAAGCATTATCAAATTGTTCCTGAGCCTTTTCACCTTCTTCCATACAACAAATAAACAGACCTGTTTTCTTTGTGTTTAGTATGTCCAGATACTTTTCTATAAACTTTTTTATTTTCCGGTTCATTGAACCCGCATGTATTGAGCCGCCAATGATGATTGTATTAAATTCATTGAGATTTACGTCGGTTGACGTATCAAGATTAATTAAGGCTGCATTCTTATTTAATTCGTTTGCAAGAGTGTGTGCACATTTTTCTGTACATCCGTGCTTCGTAGCATAGATAATTGCTGTTTTCATTTTTTTATCCTTTTAATTTGCAGGATAAAAATACAACAAATAACCGTGGTTAGGAATCTCTATAGGTATTTTTTAGGGAAGAAAGGTTATTAGTTCATCTTTTGGTTTAATAATTCAGACCATATTGCGATCCTTGCTCTATTTTGTTCTTCGTCTGAGTCGTCATCAAGTGGAAGACCAACAAACTTTTCGTCAAAAAGCGCTAATGATTTTTCAAAATTATAACCCTGAGTAGAGAATTCTCCTACAAAAGTTACTCCTTTGCCTTCCAGCGCCTCGAAAATAACACCTAAAGCATCGGCAAACGATTCGGGATAAACAGATGAATCGCCAATTCCAAAGATAGCTACTTTTTTCCCCTTAAGGTTTGCTTTCCTTATTACCTCCAGAAATTGTTTAAAATCTTCCTGCAATTCTCCCTGTCCCCAGGTAGACGAACCTAAAATAATATTCTCATATTTTTCCAGATCAGGCTGGGTGGCCTCACGTACATTGTAAATATCTATGGTTTCTGATTTTAGGTGTTCTTTTATTTTTTTTGCAATCTTTTCAGTATTTCCGGTAGTTGAACCGTAAAATATTCCTATGGCTTTCATTAATGTATTTTAGATTTTTAAAGATGATTTTTGATTAATATGCATGTTTAACAATAAAACGTACATCTTGTTTATTTTATTTACTGATATTTGTTGATGGAGCAATTATAAAATAAAAAAATGAGAGCACAATGCATCAGAATGCATCATGCTCATTAATTATTAACCGGAGATATATGTAGAATTGAATTACTGTGATATTTAGTAAATCTGATTTAATGCTTTACTCCATGAATTTCTTTTTCCTATCTTAAATTTTAATTGTTTTCCCTCTTTTGTAATAATATTTAATCCATTAGGAAAAATTTTCATGATGTTAAATGATATTATTTCCTGAATTTGGCTGGGTAAAATCTCTATATTGTAATTAGAACTCTCGTTATTTTTGGGTTTAAAATATACCCGCTGATTGGTTAGTATTAGTTTACCATCAACATTTGTTTCTTCTGCAAGGAGATTTGAATCGCCTGCTTTTAATACCAGTTCGTTTGCTTTTAAATCTACTACCATGACTTTTGAATATTATAAGATTAATAATTGTTAATAAAATATCATTTTTTGTGCCAAACTTTGTAATTACCTGTATTTAAATACCTTGTTGTTTTGCTGGCTTTATTTTTGCTACGTTAGGTGTTCGATATTGTAACATTACATGTCCGATTTGAAACATTTGCTTTTGTAGTAAAGACGATTAACCATTAAAAATGATGCAAAAAAATCCGGTAAAAGTTTTACCGGAACAACAATTGCTAATCAAATGTTTTGGTAGCTAGTGTTTTACGACACGTCGTCTGAATTAAATTTAAATCCTAATCGCTTGCCTGTTTTCATTCTTGAATACTCCATCTTTTCATTCAGTTGGGCAACGGAAGCAATTTTAACATGATCGTAGGGTGGTACCAATAAGTCAAACTCAATGGCATAGATTATAGATTTCAGAATAATCTCTTTTAGAACTTCTTTGGTAAGTATGGATTGTTCGAAATTATTATACAAATATTTCTCCTGCCGTTTGCCTTCAACAAAGAAATGTTTTTCGATATTAATAAATATTCGGGTAATTAAATAACCCAAATCTTCCAACCGGTTGTATTTAAACGAGTCGGCTAAAAAGTTGTATACATTAATAATTCCACAATAACTGTACATCTGATTATTTTGGAGGTAGTTTGTTTTCCAGGCATTATGCTCACGATTAAATTCAAAAATATTAGAATGCATACTAAAAATAAGCATGTCGCCGGCAACTTTAAGCTCTGCCTCAAATTGCCCCCGATCTTTATATTCTAAATGAACACGAGTGTCGTTAATTTTAAGTTCATTATTTAATTCAACGGCAATTTCAAAGAGTATTTCTTTTAGCGTTTTAAATGCCTCAAGTGTTTGATCGTAAACACGTTGTTTGACAATTGATTTAACTTCCAGGGCCGATATAATTTGTTCTTTAGGATCGTTTTCTGACATATTGATGGTTTTAGCTAATTACTAATAGGCTTTAGCAAATATTACTCTTCGTTTGGATGGTTTTCCGGAATAGATGCATTTACCTTCTTCTTCTGTTGAATCAAAAGGAATACATCGAATAGTTGCTTTTGTTTCGTTTTTTATTTTTTGTTCGGTCTCGGAAGTTCCGTCCCAGTGCGCCAGTACAAAGCCACCTTTATTTTCCATTATTTTTTTAAATTCTTCGAATGAATCGGCTTTAAAGGTATTTTCGTTTCTGAATTTTAATGCTTTCTGGTAAATGCTTTGTTGTATTTCGTTCAGTAAATCTGAAATATAAAGATCTATGCCATCCTGGGAAATAATTTCTTTTTTTAAGGTATCTCTTCGAGCTATTTCAAGGGTGTTATTTTCAATATCGCGGGGTCCTAAAGCAATTCTAACAGGTACACCCTTTAATTCATATTCGGCAAATTTCCATCCCGGCTTATGTGTATCTCTGTCATCAAACTTTACGGAGATGCCTTTTTCCTGTAATTTTTTCTTGATTGTTTCAGCTTTTTCTGCAATGGCTCCCAGCTGCTCGGTTCCTTTGTAGATAGGAATAATAACCACCTGTATAGGTGCTAATTTGGGAGGAAGTACTAAACCATTGTCATCCGAATGGGCCATAATTAATGCACCAATTAGTCTTGTAGACACTCCCCAGGAGGTAGCCCATACATAGTCAATTTTTCCATTCTTATCGGTAAACTTAACATCAAAGGCTTTGGCAAAATTCTGACCAAGAAAATGGGACGTTCCTGATTGTAAAGCTTTCCCATCCTGCATTAATGCTTCGATAGAGTATGTATCTATTGCTCCGGCAAATCGCTCATTTTCAGATTTGTATCCTTTTGTTACAGGCATGGCCATCCAGTTTTCGGCAAAATCAGCATATACATTAATCATCTGTTCTGTTTCGTCCAGGGCTTCCTGTTTAGTGGCATGAGCAGTATGCCCTTCCTGCCATAGGAATTCTGAGGTACGTAAAAATAAGCGGGTGCGCATTTCCCAACGCACCACATTGGACCACTGATTAACTAAAATAGGTAAATCGCGGTACGACTGTATCCAGTTCTTATAGGTATTCCAGATTACCGTTTCTGAAGTAGGACGTACAATTAGTTCTTCTTCCAGCCTGGCATCCGGATCAACAACAATTCCTTTTCCGGTTTCGTCATTTTTCAGACGGTAGTGGGTAACTACAGCGCATTCTTTGGCAAATCCATCCACATGGCTCGCTTCTTTTGAAAAAAACGATTTAGGGATAAATAGGGGGAAGTAGGCATTGGAGTGCCCGGTATCTTTAAACATTTTATCTAATGCTGCCTGCATCTTTTCCCATATGGAATAACCGTAAGGTTTTATAACCATTGAGCCTCTAACAGCAGAGTTTTCGGCTAAATCTGCTTTAATAACGAGGTCGTTGTACCATTGTGAATAATTTTCTTCTCTTTTTGTAAGTATTTTAGCCATGTTTGGTATAAAATTTGCTTGTTATTTAATAAGATTAATAATCGTTTTAAAGTTGCAAAAATAAGGAAATAAATTATAAAATATAACGAATCAGGAGGTACATTATGAAAACTAAAATTTTTTTAATATTTATTTTATCAGTCTTTATCGCCTCATGCTCATCATTACAACAAACTGCTGTAAACGACGATTTGTATTATTCGCCTAACGATGATTATGTTGCAAGCACTGATGCGTATTCCAACCCATCATACAATAATTATGCCTCTAATGAAAAAACATCTGCATTTGATGATCAGATAACTGAAATTTTAGAGGATGATTCTTACGGAGATACCGATACAACCATTTATGAAGATAAAGAATCGGGAAATGCTTACGACCGGATTATGGTTGATAATCATGGTGAAGCCCGCGAGAGAAGAATGGAAGCTAAACAGAGTCCATATTATGGAATGACAACCAACTATAACATTTATTTTAACGACGATTACAGATTGGCAAGCATGTTTATTGGTGATCCATTCTATAATGTTGTAATAGCAGGCGACCGTATATGGGTTGAACCTTATTATATTTCTTCCAGTTTTGGTTATTGGGGAAGTAATTATATCTATGCAGGAGCTCATTCTCCATGGTATTACTCACCATGGTCACGACCATTTTATTCCTATTATAGTCCGTATTATTATAATTCGTACTATTACAATCCATATTATCATTCCTATTATAATCCTTACTATTACCCGTATTCGACAAATAATTATTATATGAATAACCCAAATGATAACTGGGCCAGTTCTGCGAATTATTCATCTCGTCGCAGAGGACTAAGCTCAATGAGTGGTTCGGGTGTTAATACTGCTAATCAGCGAATTGCCCGTAATCCGGAAATTTATATGGGCAGGGATATTAAAGAAACCAACACGTTTAAATCAGCTATTGATAATAACCGAAGCGAAGGAAGATCTGTGCGAAGAACAGAGGTGACAAACCGACGAAGTGACGATGGAAATATTAACTCCCGAAGAACAATCAGGGTAGTAAACAATGACAATAACTCCAGAGTTGTACGCGACCGAAATCGTCAGGAGATTCAGGAAAGAAGGAGTGCAATATCATCAAGCTCAGCCAGAACCAGAAGTAATGTTCGTTCAACAACAAACCGTTCTTCGTATAATGCAAACAGCAGAACGACCCGGTATAGTCGTCCGAAAAGTGTTACTAATACAAATACGGTTAAACGTTCCGGCTCGGGCAACTCTAACTCTACGTACAGAACCAACCGGAATACCCGAAGTAACAGCTCCGGTTCTTCAAGAACCTATACGCCAAGACGATCTTCAGGCTCTTCAGGTACTTCAGGTACCCGAAGCAGTGGAACATCTATTAATCGTTCTTCTGGAAGCTCGTCAAGTTCCGGTTCAGGTTCAACCAGAAGTTCCGGTTCAGGGCGAAGAAGATAATAATATAGTATTTACCTGAAAGGCTTATTGAAGGCCTTTCGGGTTTTTTTATGAATATTTTTTTAAAACTATTTAAAACATAACTATGAAAAAAATAGGAATATTGATTATAGCGCTTTTATGTGTACAAACTGTTCTTGTTGCTCAAAGCCCTTATGTTGATTATGCGTTGAAATTTTCTTCAAACAATTATTCGGGAACTGCCCGATTTACAGGTATGAGTGGTGCTTTTGGTGCTTTGGGAGGAGATTTTTCCTCTATTTCAATAAATCCGGCGGGTATTGGAGTGTTTAGAAACACAGAATTAATGATTTCTCCTGGCTTAACTTATAACCAAACTTCTTCTGCCTATCTTAATACAATTACAGATGAAAGCAAATATCGAATGGGTTTCAATAACTTAGGGTTGGTTACATCTTACGACTTAGAAGATTCGGATACCCGATGGGTTAATGTTAATTTTGCAGTAGGGTATAACAAGGTTAATAATTATAATCAAAATATCTTGTTTGGCGGGAATAATGATCAATCTATAATGGAATATTTCGTTGCAAATGCGGAGGATGCTGGTTCAGTCCCTAATCTGGATGGTATGTATGAGTCTTTGCTTTATAATACTTATTTGATAGATTATGATACCATAAATAATGAGTTTTGGAGTCAGGTAACCGATGAAAAATTTTTATATCCGGATGAATTCAATATTAATAAACAAAAATCGATACAAACAGAAGGTTCAATAGGGGAGATTAATTTTTCGTTTGGAGCTAATTATGCGCATAAATTGTATGTAGGTTTTAGTTTGGATATTAAAACGATTCATTTTTCTGAATTTTCATCGCATTATGAATATGAAAATAATGAATCGGATATTTATGATTTTTCTGCCATGAAATTTCAAGAAGAAATTCAAACCAATGGAGCGGGTTTTTCACTTAAGTTTGGCGCAATTTACAAACCTTTTGATTTTCTAAGAATTGGAGGTGCTTTTCATCTACCTACATTTTATAATTTAGAAGAAAATTTCTCTACACGAGTAGATGCATATTATGATAATGGAGATTATCTGTGGCAGGAATCAGAATCTCAAACTTATGAGTATCAATTAACAACACCCATAAGAGCCATCGGAAGTGTAGGCTTTCAAATTGGTAAAATTGGATTGGTGGATATAGATTATGAATATGTTGATTATTCAACCATGAAATTAGACGATGATTTTAATAGTCAAGGGATAATTATTGATAATAATTCTATTGAATCAATTTTTACCCGAACACATAACATTAGAGCAGGAGCAGAGTTCAGAACTGGAGTTCTATATTATCGGGGAGGATTTGCTTATTCCACAAGTCCTTTCAAAGAAGGACATGATAATGAAGGGTTTGACCGAACATCTTACTCTGTGGGACTAGGATATCGTGAAAGTAACTTTTTTGTAGATTTTGCTTACAAAAGAAGTATGAGCGAATTTAGTATTATTGATTATTCTGGAGGAAATCAGGCTCTAATCGATAATAGTCTGAACAATTTTATTTTAACTACAGGCATTAGATTTTAGCAGATAGAAATTTTAGTCAGGGTTTAATCTTTGCTGCCGGTAATTCTTTACCGGCAGTTTTGTTTCTTTCAATTCCCGAATTAATTGTATATTTATCGTATTAAACGATTTTATCCGATTTTTCTTTGAGTATTAGTCGGTAAATATTTATTTTCGTAACCTGTAAAATAAAAAAGATTTTCTCTTTTACCTATAAAATTAAAAGAAGGCTTATATTATGGACGCTAAAGACCAAAAAAACTCTGACTCTGTTCAGAATGAACAGCAAATAAACAACGAATCAGAATTAAATCAGGAAGTTCATCAGGATCAAACCGAAAGTTTGGGTGATGAACAAAAAGGTACCTCCGGGGATAAACAGAAAAAAAAACCTGGCGTAACTGCTAAAGAGAATGAAGTAAATGATCAAACACCGGATGTTGATTCAGAAGAAACTCCGGATGAAAGAGATGATAAAGAACAATTGGTGGGAAAAGAGAAGGAAACATCAGATCAGGAGAAAAAGGATGAGGATTCCCATGAGTCAGACACGATAGAAAAACAGGAATCATCCGAAAAAGTAAAAGCAACAGAAGAGGAGGAAAAAGGGGAAATTGATTATAATAAATTAAGCCGTGAAGAATTAGTCGAAGAACTTAAGAACGTGATAGATACCCACTCCATTCATCAAATTAGGAAAGAGGTAGAAGCGATAAAGGCCAGTTTTTATAAACAGCAAAAAGCAATCAACGAAAAAGTACGTCAATCATTTATTGATGATGGGGGCGATATCGAAGAGTTTAAACTTCCAGATGATCCCATTGAGGTAGAACTGAAAGAACAATTTAAGCGATATCGTAAACTGAAAGCAGAATATAACAGAGAATTAGAAAAAGAAAAAGAAACAAACCTTGAAACAAAATACCAGGTTATTGAAGAACTGAAAGAGTTAATCAATAAGAAAGAATCGATTGGGGAGACATTTAAAGAATTCAGACAGCTACAGAACCGATGGAAAGAAATAGGCCCGGTTCCGCAACAGAAATTAAAGGATTTGTGGAATACTTATCATCATCATGTAAGTAATTTTTACGATTATATAAAAATAAACAAAGAGCTTCGTGATCTGGATTTAAAGAAAAATTTAGAAGCGAAAATTGGATTATGCAAAAAAGCTGAAAAATTAATTGACGAACCCTCGGTTGTCAGTGCTTTTAAAGCATTACAGAAACTGCATAACCAATGGAGAGAAACAGGGCCTGTACCCAATGAGGATAAAGAACCTATCTGGGAACGTTTTAAAGAAGCTACACGCATCATCAATAAAAATCATCAGGAATATTTTAAAGGACTTAAAGAGGAACAGAAAGAGAATCTGGCTAAAAAAGAAAAGTTATGTGAGCAAGCCGAAGAAATGGCTAACAAGGAGTTAAAATCACATAAAGAGTGGTCAGAACAAACCAAAGCAATTATTGATCTGCAAAAAGTGTGGCGCACGATTGGTTTTGCTCCTAAAAAGGACAACAATAAGATATATGCGCGATTTAGGAATGCCTGTGATAAATTTTTTGGTAAAAAGAGAGAGTTTTATGCGCTGAATAAAGAATTACAAGAAGCAAACCTTGAAAAGAAACTAGAGTTATGTGAGAAGGCAGAACAATTGAAGGATAGCAATGACTGGAAAAAAACTACTTCAGCTTTAATCAATTTACAAAAAGATTGGAAAGAAGCCGGCCCTGTACCCAGAAAACAATCGGATAAAGTCTGGAAAAGATTCAGAGCTGCATGCGATCATTTCTTTAAACGAAAGTCTGAATATTACGCCAACATCGATCAGGAATATGAAAAGAACCTTGAATTAAAACAAGCCTTAATTGAGAAAGTGAAAGATTATAAATTTTCAACAAATGTGGATGAAAATTATGAAGCCTTAAGGAGATTCCAGGACGAATGGTCAGAAATTGGTTTTGTTCCCTATAAAATGAAAGATAAGATACAGAATGAATTCCGTGAAGCTATAAATTCACAATTTGATAAGCTTAAGATAGATGATTCGGAGAAGAAGCTTTTAAAGTTTAAAACCAAACTGGATAATATTCAACATAAACCAAAAGCTTCGAATAAAATGAAGCATGAGCGGGATAAGTTTTTTAATAAAATCAAAAAACTGGAAAGTAATATCACCCTTTGGGAAAACAATATTGGGTTTTTTAATGCAGATAGCCCCGAAGCCAGAGAGATGATTAACGATTATAAAGAAAAAATTACCAGCGCCAAAGAAGATATTGAAATTCTCGAAGAGAAAATCAGAATGATTGATAATACTGATTCTTAGATTATAATATAATTTTTTAAACTTTACGTTTTGTCGACAACAAAATACATATTTGTAACAGGAGGAGTTACTTCTTCCTTAGGTAAGGGAATTATTTCTGCCTCGCTGGCAAAGTTATTGCAGGCAAGAGGTTATTCCGTAACGATTCAGAAACTGGATCCTTATATTAATGTTGATCCCGGCACTTTAAATCCTTATGAGCATGGCGAGTGTTATGTCACAGAAGATGGTGCCGAAACTGACCTTGACCTGGGCCATTACGAGCGTTTTATCAACCTGCATACTTCGCAGGCAAACAACGTAACTACCGGCAGGATATACCAGACTGTAATAAATAAGGAGCGAAAAGGTGATTACCTGGGAAAAACCGTTCAGGTAATACCCCATATTACCGATGAAATTAAACGCAACATTAAGTTGTTGGGGAAAAAATATCATTACGATGTGGTGATAACTGAAATTGGAGGAACAGTTGGTGATATTGAATCATTACCCTATATTGAGGCTGTCCGTCAGCTAAAATGGGATTTGGGATCCCAAAACAGTGTTTTTATTCATTTAACACTGGTCCCTTATTTATCTGCAGCCGGCGAGTTAAAAACTAAACCAACCCAGCATTCTGTAAAGGTAATGTTGGAAAATGGTATTCAGCCTGATGTGTTGGTGTTGAGGACAGAACACCCGCTGGGTATTGATATTAAAAAGAAAGTAGCCTTATTTTGTAACGTAGAAATTGAATCTGTCATTCAGTCTAAAGATGTATCTACCATTTACGAGGTTCCATTATTAATGAAAGAGGAAAAGCTGGATATCTCCGTACTTAAAAAATTGAACCTCCCACCTAACGAGGAACCAAAACTTGAGAAATGGACTGAGTTTGTAAATAAACTGAAAAAGCCTAAGAAAGAGATTCAAATTGGATTGATTGGGAAATATATTGAACTGCAGGATTCGTATAAATCAATCATGGAATCTTTTGTTCATGCCGGAGCTGTTAACGAATGTAAAGTGAATATTAAATGCATACATTCTGAAAAAATAAACGATCAAAATGTTGAGGAAAAACTAAAAGGTCTTGATGGAGTGGTCGTAGCCCCGGGTTTTGGACAACGTGGTATTGAAGGAAAAATAAGTGCTGTACATTACGTTCGTACAAATAATATCCCTTTTCTCGGAATATGTCTTGGTATGCAATGTGCAGTAATTGAATTTGCGCGCAATGTACTTGGATATACTGATGCCGATTCAACAGAAATGAGCCGTACAACAACCCATCCTGTTATTGATTTAATGGAGGAGCAAAAAGGAATAACCGAAAAAGGCGGAACCATGAGGTTGGGTGCTTATCCTTGCGAAATAAAGAAGGACTCAAAAGCACATACGATTTATGGTACAGATAATATCCTTGAGCGCCACAGGCATCGTTATGAATTTAATGATAATTACCTGGAAGATTTTGAAAATGCCGGGATGAAAGCAGTTGGCCATAATCCGGATACCGGGTTGGTGGAAATTGTCGAAATACCCAAACATAGATGGTTTGTGGGTGTTCAGTTTCATCCTGAATATAAAAGTACGGTGATTAATCCCCATCCATTATTTGTAGATTTTATACGTGAGATTAGTTCAGAGAAATAAATTTATTTAATAAAAAAAGAAACAGAAAAAAGAGAAAATGGACAAAAATTCAATTATAGGTATTGTATTAATTGCTGCAATATTAATTGTTTATAGTGTAATTAATCAACCTTCGAAAGAAGAAGTGGAAAGAGCTAAGCAAAGAAAAGATTCGTTAGAGCTGGTTCGACAACAAAATATAGACGAACAGCAACAAGCCGAAGAAGCAATTGAACAAACGGCCGAACCAAAAGAAAAGGTTGAAGAAACGAACATCAAAGAACAACTGGTAAAGAAATATGGAAGTTTTGCCAGTGCAGCTGAAGGAGAAAAAGAGTTTGCAGTTGTAGAAAATGATTTAATGAAAATTAAATTCAGTAATCAGGGTGGACGTATTTATTCGGTTGAACTTAAAGATTACAAAACGTATACACAAGAGCCATTGATTTTATTCGATGGGGATTCAACCGTTTTTGGTTTAAATTTCTTTTCGCAAAACAAAAGTATCATTACCAATGATTTGTTTTTTAATCTTGAAAATGAAAGTTCTCATTTTGAGGTTGAGAATGATTCACAATCTGTAACCTATCGGTTGTATGCCGGTGAGGACCAGTATATCGAATATGTTTACACGGTTTATCCGGGGACTTATAAGATGGATTTTGATATCAATTTTGTAGGTATTAATGAAGTTATTGCCAGCAATTTAAATGTTATCGATTTAAAGTGGTCGATGTACTCACCGCAACAGGAAAAAGGAGCCGATAATGAAAATATGTATACCACTATAGGCTATAAATATTTTCAGGATGATGTTAATACATTAACTTCACGAAGTAAAGATGAAAATAGAGAAGAACTGAATACAAGGGTTAGATGGATATCTTTTCAGCAGCAATTCTTTTCATCTATTTTAGTTGCCGAAGACTTTTTTTCCAATGCAGTGGTTGAGTTTAATGATTTGCCCAACTCATCAAAATATTTAAAATATTTCCAGTCTACGATAGGCATCCCTTTTAACTATGAAAGAGAATCAACAGTACCTTTGCAATTTTATTTTGGCCCCAATCATTATACAACGCTAAAAAAGCATGATTTAGCCTTTGAGCGGATTATTCCGCTGGGATGGGGAATATTTGGATGGGTAAACCGTTTTGTTGTAATTCCGGTTTTTAACTTTCTGGATAATTTCATTGCCAATTATGGGTTAATTATTTTAATCCTTACCATTCTTATTAAACTTGTCCTCTTTCCGTTGACCTATAAATCTTATTTATCAACGGCAAAAATGCGTGTGTTGAAACCTGAAATTGAGCAGGTTAATAAAAAGTTTCCGAAGAAAGAGGATGCCATGAAAAAGCAACAGGCTACCATGGCTCTTTATAAAAAAGCAGGAGTTAACCCCATGGGAGGATGTATTCCTATGCTTATTCAATTCCCCATTCTGATTGCTCTTTTTAGATTTTTCCCGTCATCTATTGAGCTAAGACAAAAAGCGTTTTTGTGGGCCGATGATTTATCATCTTACGATTCGATATTGGATTTGCCTTTTGAGATTCCTTTTTATGGTGATCACGTTAGTTTATTTACCCTTTTAATGGCACTGGCCTTATTCTTTTCTACCAAAATAAACAGTGGGCAAATGGGAGATGCCAATCAGCAAATGCCCGGAATGAAGTTTATGATGAATTATATGATGCCTGTAATGTTACTTTTCTTCTTTAATGGTTATTCTGCCGGATTAAGCTATTATTATTTCTTGTCCAATGTAATTACCATGGGACAAACATTAATAATCAGGCGTTTTGTCGATGATGAAACCTTATTAAAGAAAATACATGAAAATAAAAAGAAACCGGTTAAAAAGTCTAAATGGCAGAAACGATTAGAAGATGCTGCCAAACAAAAAGGATATAAAACACCTAAGAAAAAATAGAATTTTACAGATGATTAAAGATGAAGACCGGATATGTATTGTCCGGTCTTCTGTTTTTTAACCTGGACAACCATTTATAGTTTTATTGTTAGGTTTTATTTTTTCCCTACTTATTCTCATTACTATAAAAAATCACTATAGTCCGATAAAAATATTGCATCCATTCTGAAACTTTGATTTTATTTACCATTTACCAATTTCCTATTTCAGGGGCTTTGCCCCGGACCCCACATACTTTCTTGTCTTGAAACAAGAAAGTAAGCAAAGAAATTCAAGGCTGCGCCCGCCTCACTCGAAAAACTACGCGATGTGAGCTAAAAAATCTAAACTTGCACTTCCCTCCGGTCAGTGGTTGCCTTTGGCGAGCTCGCTCAAAATGCTCGGTTCAAACAGCAGATTTTTTTAAACGCTCACTGTGCTTGTTTTTCGGCTCACCGGACAATGCCAATCCAAATACGAATCGTCAATCATTTTTTTTTATCGGACAATAATGTTAAAGTAATTACTACTGTCCGGTAAAAATTTTAATGTCGTACCTACGGCACTTTATCAATTTATTATTATTTTTTACCATAATTACGTCGCTTTGCGACTTTTTAGTCTCGGTAGGGATGACATTTTTGTAAAATTTATTGCTATCTCGCAAAAACTGCTTTTGACCCTAATCTTACACTTCTAAGTGGTGAGTAACGAGTTCTTTGTTCTTAACTTCTTATCAGGAGAATAGAACGGAGATGTAGGCCCAAAAGGGTAAAAGAAATATGGACATTATTAATTATTATTCGGGATGCTTAGTTAAGAGAATTTTAATCGTAGATACCTGAAAAGAGAAGGCCGGATGTATTGTCCGGCCTTTAATTCTCCTTTTAAGATGATGATATATTTTCTTTAGAATGCTCTTTTCTTGCTGGGCGTCATCTTATGTTCGCGGCGCATTTCAAAAATATCCGTACTGATAGAATAATCTCCAATTAAATGTTTACTGAAATAATCAGCTTTTAACCAGAAGAAATATTCTGTATACTCCCCAAAGCCATGTCGTTGTCCGGGCATAATGAAAAGATCAAAACGTTTTTTTGCTTTTATTAATGCGTTAGCCATACGAATGGTGTTTCCGGGGTGTACATTATTATCGATATCTCCATGTACCAATAAAAGTTTGCCTTTTAGATTTTTGGCTAATTGAGGATTGGTTTCTATTTCGTATAAAAATTTTGAATTTCCTTCATCGTCAATTTTTTCTTCTACGCCATGATGCGTTTCACTCCACCACCGGTTATAGATATTGTTATCATGATTCCCTGCCGATGAAACAGCTACTTTATAAAAGTCGGGATATTGACATAATGCAGCAGTTGACATAAATCCTCCTCCGGAGTGCCCGCAGATGCCGACTTTTTCAATATCGATATATTTATAGCGTTGTGCTAATTGTTCAGCCACATATTTTTTATCGGCTAAACCATAGTCTCTTAAATCACCATAACCGTAGTTGTGGTACCATTTTGAGCGATTTGGATGCCCGCCCCGGTTGCCTAAAGTAACTACGATAAACCCTAATTGAGCAAATCGATCGGTTCGATCCATACGTGCAGAAAACGAACTGTTTACCGCTTCCGTTTGTGGTCCGGGATAAACATATTGGATTAACGGATATTTTTTTGTAGAGTCAAAGTTAAAAGGCTTGTATATTACTCCATAAATATCTGTAATTCCATCCGCTGCTTTTGCTTTAAATATTTCGGGAAATTTGTATCCGGCAGCAAAAAGATTGCTTAAGTCTGCTGTTTCGAGTTGTAAAACAACGTCCCCATTGTTATCACGGATTTCTGATTTGGGGGTGGTGTTTACGCGTGAAAAATTATTGATAAAGTATTTATACGAATCACTCATTTGAGCATGATGGTTGTAATTTCCTGCATTTAATACTTTTAGTCCTGTACCATCAAAGTTGACACGATATAAGTGAGTATAGTAAGGGTTTTCATCATTCTCTTTGCCATTTGCTGTAAAGTAAACGACCCTGTTTTTAGCATCTACTTTTTCAATATTGGAAACATGCCATGGGCCGGATGTTAGTTGTTTTTTCATATTTCCATCCCCATCGAAAAGGTATAGATGTGCCCATCCGTCTCTTTCCGACCAATGGATAAACTCATTACCATTACCAATCATATGAAGCGTCTTTTGTTCAAGATAGGTATTCATACGTTCCTTAATGATAATGTTAATCTCTCCGGTAGCTAAATTTAATTCACAGATATCCATTTTATACAAATCACGACTTCTTCTTGTAAAATAAAGTTTATCAGAGGTTTTGGATAACCATGTAGTAGCTACATAATCTTCTATCTTTTCTTTATTGGTTTTTATCTCCCGGTGTATGGTAAGCGACTGATCATTAAAAGCTTGAACATCATACTGTTTTCGTGATGTATCACTCATGGTGAATACCCATAACTCTTCCTGTGTGTTGTTTTCTTCACCGGGCATGGTGTATTTATACGATTCCAATTCGGGACGAGGATTGGCTAAAACATCAATAACCCAAAGTGTTTTTACATCTCTTTGGTCATAGCGTATTAATGCAAATTTTCTGGAATCCTGTGACCAGTAAATCCTAGCTCTTCTTCTTTTTTCGCTTTCTTTTTTTATTTTCTTTTCATCATCATTTTCTCCAGCTGTATATCCTCCGCCATAGGCATAATGTTGTTCCCCATCAAACGTTAGCTGATGTTCTACAATGGTAGAATCTTTTTCATCTTTTTCTTCCTTCCTGGCTTTTTCATAATTTGCTTTATCCATCCAGTACAGGTTGTAATTTCTCGAAAAAATTACATATTCACCATTGGGTGAAATGTTTGCCCATCGGGGATCTTCCTTATCTTCTTCCCAGTCTTCTATTTCGTATAGTTCACCGGTGTTTAAGTTATATTCCAGATGGAATACTTTCTTTTCGGCTTTTTTCTTCTTGTTTTTTTTGCTTGCATCCGATTTAGTACTATCAGACTGTGTCGTATCTTTTTTTTCTATTTCCTCTTCCTGAGAACTTTTTACATCAAACTGAAAAACGGTGTC
>Ga0209936_1000495_pt1 | contig 23743 bp, 23 predicted proteins | sample SalPonR1_A_D1_MG_FD_185694 | JGI IMG/M metagenome (GOLD analysis project Ga0209936, IMG submission 185694) | Salt pond soil microbial communities from South San Francisco under conditions of wetland restoration - Salt Pond MetaG R1_A_D1_MG... ... | reverse complement strand
TTTTATCGGGAGAAAATCAGATGGGCTTGCCCCGAGAAGCGTCAATTTATAAAACACATTGTTTTAGTTAGCTTTAGATAAAATTAAACAAACAGCTTAGTATAAATTCATAAAAATATTGAAAAAGAATAAAATATTCATATAATATTTGATAAAATATTTTAATCTGAAAAGGAGGTTGATTTCTTGATTAAAATACTCGTATCTGGTAAGAGTAAAGGTGCAGGTAAAACTACTTTAGTTGAAAAAATTATAAAAAATCTAAGAGGTAATGTATATGTTATTAAGAGTTCTATTCATGAAAAATATAAAGAATTTGAGTTGATAGATGATAAAGATACTATTTTAGAGGAAAATACTGATACATATTTGTTTAGCAAAGCTGGAGCTAATAAGGTATTTTTTCTAAAATCCAATAAAAAGGTTTTACAAGAAGGTATAAATCAAAAAATTAATAAAATAATGGGCTATGATTACCTGATTATAGAAGGTAATAGTATAATAGATTATCTAAATTTTAATTTAGTCTTTTATCTAAACAGGGAAGGGGGAGATACAAAAGAATCTGCAGAAAAATGTAAAACTAAGGCTGATCTTATAATTAATTATGAAGATAATTCTAAGATTAAGTTTAATAATGACAGAATAAGCTGTCTGCAGGCTCATTTAATAGGTCATTCATTGGATATACCTTTGTTTCAGTTAGGTAAGATGATGACCCAAGAAAATATTAAGATAAAAAACTGTCAATTAGGTTTGTTTTAAATAGTCAAACAAAAAGAATACAAAAAGGGGTAAGGATATGGATATTGATCTTAATAGTTTAGATCCTATTATTGATAAGTTTATTGATAAGAGGGGTAATTTAATTCCGATTTTAAACGAAGTGCAGCAAAAAATTGGTTATTTACCGATTGAAGTTCAGGAATATGTTAGTGAAAAATTAAATATACCGATGAGTAAGATTTACGGGGTTGTATCATTTTATTCATTTTTCCAAATTAACCCTAGTGGAGAACATACTATTGGTTTATGTATGGGGACTGCTTGTTATGTTAAAGGTGCTGAAGGTATAATGGAAAAATTAAAATCTTATCTGGATGTAGATATAGGTGAAACAAGTCAAGACGGTAAATTTACTTTAACATTAACACGTTGTTTAGGGACTTGCAGTTTGGCCCCGGTTATGATGATAGATGATGATGTACATGGGTCTTTGGTTCCTGACGAGATTCCCAAAATACTAGACGAATATTAATATATAGGAGAGGAGATATATATGTTGAACAAAGAAGTTTTAATTTGTGCAGGAACCGGTTGTTTATCTTCTGGTGCTCAAAAAATATTTGACGAATTTAAAATGATTCTTGATAATCATAAAGATTTAGCTGATATTAAAGTTAAAAAGTTTGTCAAAAAGACAGGCTGTGTTGGTCCCTGTAGTTTAGGACCTATTGCTATTATTAAACCCAGTAACACTTTTTATGGAAATCTAAAAGTGGAAGATGTAGGCAAAATAGTAAATCAAGATTTATTAAATGATCAAATAGTTGAAGAGCTTTTAATTATGGAGGATGACAATAGGGTAGTTAATTATGAAGAATTAAGATTTATTAGAAATCAAACTCGTATAGCTTTAAAAAACACGGGTGATATTGATCCTAATAGCATAAATGATTATATAGACAATGATGGTTATGAGGCTTTACATAAAGTTGTTACTGAAATGTCAAAAGAGGAAGTAATCGAAGTAATCAAGGGTTCTGAACTTAGAGGTAGAGGAGGCGCTGGTTTCCCCACCGGATTAAAATGGGAATTTACTCATAAAGCGACTGGAGAAGAAAAATTTGTTGTATGTAATGCTGATGAAGGAGATCCGGGTGCTTTTATGGACCGCAGTATATTAGAAGGTGATCCGCACAGTATTATAGAGGCAATGACAATTGCTGGATATGCCATAGGAGCCAATCAGGGTTATGTTTATGTAAGAGCGGAGTATCCTCTAGCTGTTAAAAATTTGACCAAGGCGATTGAAGATGCCAGAGAAAATAACTATTTAGGCCTTAATATTTTTAATAGTGGTTTCGACTTTGACATTGAGAAAAGGGTTGGGGCAGGAGCTTTTGTTTGTGGTGAAGAGACGGCTTTAATAGCTTCTATAGAAGGTTCAAGGGGTTATCCAAGACCCAAACCTCCTTTTCCTGCTAATTCCGGTCTTTGGGGTAAACCTACTCTGATTAACAATGTTGAAACCTATGCAAATATTCCTCAAATAATATTAAATGGCAGTGAGTGGTTTACACAATTTGGTACTGAAGACAGTAAAGGAACGAAGGTTTTTGCTGTTGCAGGTGATGTTAAAAATACCGGTCTTGTAGAAGTACCATTTGGTACAACCTTAAGAGAAATTATTTTTGATATTGCGGGTGGCATCCCCAATAACAAAAAGTTTAAAGCAGCTCAAATTGGTGGTCCTTCTGGAGGTACTATACCAGCAGAATATTTAGATATGAAAATAGATTATGAAAGTCTGAAAGAAATTGGAGCTATCGTAGGTTCTGGTGGTTTGGTCATAATGGATGAAGATAACTGTATGGTCGATGTGGCAAGGTTCTTTTTGGATTTTACCCAGGATGAATCCTGTGGGAAATGTGTTCCCTGTAGGATTGGTACAAAAAGGATGCTTGATATATTAGACAGGATCACGACCGGTGAGGGTCGAGAGGGTGATATTGAATTACTAATTGATCTTGGTAATACTATTAAAGCTACTTCGTTGTGTGGTTTAGGACAAACCGCACCCAATCCGGTTTTAAGTACTATAGAGTTTTTTAGAGATGAATATGAAGATCATATTTATAATAAATACTGTAAAACTGGAAAATGTGACATGGGAAATCAATGTTTTACCATTAATGCGGATGAATGTCTAGGCTGCTCAATATGTAAAAATGAATGTCCAGTTGATGCTATAAGTGGAGAGAACAAAAAACCACATGAAATTGACTGTGATATCTGTGTTGCCTGTGGAGCCTGTCAAGAAGTTTGTCCAACTGATGCAATTTCCAGGCAGGAGGTAGTTAATAATGAAGTTTAAAATAGATAATAAAGAATATACAACTGATCAAGAACAGACAATATTAGAATTTGCCAGAGAAAACGATATATATATTCCGGCTTTGTGTTACAGCCCACATTTAAGTGTTAGTGGTAGTTGTAGAATGTGTATAGTTGAAGACCTAAATAGAAATCAATTGGTTACTTCCTGTACTACAAACATTTATGATGGTATGGAAATTGAGACAAAAAATGAAAAAGTAGAGAAATATAGAAAAACCATATTAGATTTATTGCTTTCTGATCACGATATTAATTGTATGACATGTGAAGCTGATGGTAACTGTGAGCTTCAGGATCTCGCCTACAAATATGGTTTAGAAGAATCCTCGTTTGAAAGTGGTAATGATAGGATATTTGACTTCTATAAAGACAACGAATTTATTGAACTGGATCCCAATAAATGCATATTATGTGGTAAATGTATAAGGGTTGATAAAGAGGTTCAGTGTTCTGATGCTATAGATTTCACGGAAAGGGGCTTTCAAACAAAGGTTGGCACAACCTTTGATTTAGGATTTGATCATGATACCTCGGCCTGTGTATACTGCGGGCAGTGTGTAGAGATGTGCCCAACAAATGCTTTATCATTTGTACCTTCCAAAAATCGAGGCAGAGCAAAAGATTTCCAAAAAACAGTCACAACCTGTCCCTATTGTGGAGTTGGATGTCAATTGGAACTTCGTGTTAATAATAATGAATTAGTTGAGGTGGGTTCTGTCTATAGAGAAAACACTCCTAATCCACACGGACAAACCTGTGTTAAAGGTAGGTTTGGTTTGGAATTTGTTAATCATCCCGATCGTCTAAAAAAGCCTCTAATGAAAAAAAATGGTCAACTTGAAGAAGTTAGCTGGGAAGAAGCTCTGGAACATGTGGCAGTCAGATTTAAAGAGATAAAAGAAAAGTATGGTTCTGATGCGCTTGCAGGTTTAAGTTCTGCGAAATGTACTAATGAGGAAAATTATTTGATGCAGAAATTCATGAGGGCAGTAATTAAAACTAATTCTGTTGATCACTGTGCTAGATTATGTCATGCTTCGACAGTGGCAGGATTGGTCAAGGCATTCGGTTCAGGAGCTATGACAAACTCTATCGGTGAAATCGAGGGATCTGATTTAATTTTTGTTATTGGTTCAAACCCAACTGAAAACCATCCGGTTATTGGCAGTATGATGAAAAGTGCTTATAAAAATGGTACTAAGATTATTGTGGCAGATCCGAGAGAAATCGAACTTTCTTCTCTAGCTGAAGTATCTATGCATCAAAAACCTGGAAGTGATGTTGCATTGTTAAATGGTTTGATGCATGTGATTATTAAAGAAAATCTACAGGATGAAGATTATATTAAAAGCAGGACAGAAAACTTCTTAATGGTTAAAGAAATTGTCTCTGAGTATACACCTGAGAAAGTGGCAAAGATAACAGGTATAGATAAGGAAGATATAATCAAGGCAGCCCGTTTAATTGCTAAAGTTGATAAAGCAGCCATTTACTTTGCAATGGGAATTACACAGCATCGTACGGGAACTGATAATGTTTTATCTGTTGCTAACCTGGCAATGTTAACCGGTAATGTTGGTTTTGAAAGTACAGGTGTTAATCCCTTAAGAGGACAAAATAATGTTCAGGGAGCATGTGATTTGGGTGCATTATCCAATGTTTATCCGGGTTATCAATCGGTTGAAGACCCAGAGATCAGGGATAAATTCATGGAATACTGGAAAGTAGAAGATTTATCACAAGAAATAGGTTTGACAGTAGTAGAAATTTTTGATGCTATTACGGATGGTGATTTACATGGGCTATATATCATGGGTGAAAACCCTATGATTTCAGATCCTGATCAAACCCATATTCAACAGGCATTAGAAGATGTTGAATTTCTAGTAGTACAGGATATTTTCTTAAGTGAGACGGCTGAATTTGCAGATGTTGTTTTACCAGCTGCAAGCTTTGCTGAGAAAAATGGCACTTTCACCAATACTGAAAGAAGAATACAAAAGGTTAACAAGGCAATTAATTCACCTGGTCAATCAAGGCCAGACTGGAAAATTATCCAGGAAATATCCCGAAGAATGGGTTATGAAATGGACTATAAAAATAGCGCTGAGATTATGGATGAAATAGCAGACTTAACCCCTATTTATGGCGGTATTAGATATGAAAGGCTGGGGGAAACAGGATTACAGTGGCCCTGTGTTGATGAAGATGATCATGGTACCAAATTTCTTCACGAAGGAGAGTTTTCCAGAGGCAAGGGTAGATTTCATGCTGTTTCATATATACCACCTGCAGAGGAGGCAGATGAAGAATACCCCTATATTATGATGACAGGTAGAATGCTTTATCATTTTCATACAGGCACTATGACTAGAAACTCAAAGCCGATAGATGATCATTCTCCCGATGCTTATGTTGAAATAAATGAGGAAGACGCGAAATCATTAAAAATAGAGGACAGAGATAGGGTTAAGGTTAGATCAAGGAGAGGTGAAGTTGAAACTTATGCGAAAGTTGGTAATCGTGTAGAAAAAGGTCAGATCTTTATGCCCTTCCATTATGCTGAAAGCCCGGCCAATCGATTAACCAACCCTGTTTTAGATAAGGACGCCAAAATACCGGAGTTGAAAGTATCTGCCGTCGACATAGAAAAAATTGGTTAAAGGGTGATAGAAGTTAAGTCCACTCGCAAACCACTGTGGCTTGCCCTGTGGTAAGAGTGGACGGTCTTGACTTTATTCTTTATGCTTTTTGAGTAAATCTTTAATAGCCTCATCAAATAATTTAGATTTAGGAATTCTAGTTTCTTTAGATAGATTATCTAATTTATTAATTAAATCTTTGTCTAGAGTAGTAGTAATGAGGTTCCCCCATCAGATTAGACTTTCTTCATAAGTTGTCAACTAAGTTAATTGAGGAAAACCAACTCATAGCAGTTGAAACTTTGCAGGTAAGGAATATGCTTAAAAATTCTAAAGTAGCTAAGTCAATATCAAATGTGTCTTGGAGTAAGTTGATTGAATTACTAACTTATAAAGAAAAGTGATATGGTAGAGATTTAGTTAAAATAGATATTTTCTTTGTTAGTAGTCAATTATGTAACAACTGTGGCTATAAGAATGAGAGAGTTAAGGATTTAAAGGTTAGAAAGTGGGAATGTCCTAAATGTAAATCAGTTTGGGATAGAGATATTAATGCAAGTTTGAATATTTTAAATGAAGGATTAAAAATCAAGACAAGTGCCACTTAAGATATGTACTGTCGGACTGACAGGAAATTACGCTTAGGAGACATGAGTAGTGGTTACACTCTCAGCCTAAGAATCCTCGTGGGCTTGTCCCGAGGAGGGTCAATAATGAATGCCATAATACTTGCAGGAGGAAAAAGTTCAAGATTTGGGTCCAATAAGGCTCTTTATAAGATAAATCAAAAGCCTATGCTGGTGAATATAGTTGAAAAATTAAGTCCAATTTTTAAAAAAATATATATTATTGGTGATCAAAAAGATAAATATGAAGAAATCCGAGGGACTGTATATTTAAGAGACAAAATTCCCGACAAAGGGCCTTTAGGCGGTTTATATACTGGCCTTTCCGTATCTGGTAGTCAATATAATTATTTACAGGCCTGTGATATGCCCTTTGTTTCTCAAGAGTACTTAAGATATATGAAGGGACATATTATAAGCAACAAAAATTATGAGGCTTTTATTCCAGAAAAGAACGGGTATTTAGAACCATTTGTAGGAATTTATGATAAAAATATAAGAACAAAGATATATAATCTAATAATAAAGGACAATTTGAATTTTGATTTCTTATTTGATGAAGTAAAGATAAAGAAAGTCAAAGAAAAAGAAATTGAAAATATTGCTGATACGGATCGGATCTTCTTTAATATAAATAAAAAAGAGGATTTGAAAAAATATGACTCTTTTAAAGCTAAATAATTGATGATAAAGTAGGCAGCACTTTTTAAGTGCTGCCTTAGATAATGTTGTGTTTTAGCAGTTAGCTATGTTTGTATTCTTAAAAATAATTTTTAGCAGGTTTTGAATAAAAAAAAGAGCTATTGAAAGGTCTCCAATAGCTCGATTCTAATCATTTTTAAAACTTTTGAATACAAAATATTTTGATTACGATTTTTAAAGGGCAATAATTGTTTAATTAATTTACTTTTAATTTTCTATATTGTGTATTTAACAATAATATCAGGATCAAGCACTCTGAACATGAATGATTCTGTAATAAACAATTTAACATTTTTGTTATCGTGTTCTTCAAAGCCAATAGCAAAATCTTGACCAATTGTTAATTCCAAATCATCGTGATCATAAGGGACTAAGATGGCTCCTTTGATTTCATTACTAAAAATAACTTCTGAACCTGTTACTTCTTCGATTCTTCTAATTAAAGGATAACCCTTAACCTGTCTTTGTATTTTTTCATAGACTTCTTTTCCTACAATCAAAGTATATGGCTTATCTGCATAGGCTTCCTGCAGCATAATCATTCCTTCAGTTATAGAACCCATTATAGATGAATCATCTGATCCAAATGACAGAGATTTTTTGGCCATTTCCATCATACCTTTAATATTACCGCCGGTAAAACCATTATATACAGCGTTATCTTCAAATTCAGCCATCTTCTTAACTGCATTTTCTAAAGGTCCGAGGTCAACATCTTTTGCCCCTCTTTCCAGATTATCCATTTCCCATCTATTGAGTTCAAAGGTATAACGTGTTTCAATTAGAGGAGTTACTTTATATTCACTGCTCCTAACCTCACCTTTATCTCCTTTAATAATTCCTAATTTACCCTTTGAAATTACATTATATTCTAAACCGTTTGGTCCTTCTACATGAACTGCTTTACGCCCGGTTAATTGAGTATCAAAAACTTCTTCAGCCCTTGCATCAATTTCTTCCCAGGCTTTTTCTGTAAGTGGTGCCAATTCTCTTTTTAATAAATCCATTTTAATACCCCCTATAATTTATTTCATATCACCAATATTTAAACCTTCTGTAGTATCAGATGAACCTTCTTCGTCACCTTCTTCTATTGCAGTGATAGGTGCATCGGTAAACAGATAAGTTCCTAATTCTTCTTCCCAAGCTGGAATATTTCTTCTTAACCATTCTAAAGCCATGGCAGCGTGTTCAACTTCTTCATCTCTATTGTGTTCTAATATAGCTTTTACTTTTGCATCATCAGTAGCTGCAGCTCTTTGGTTATACCAGTTTACTGCTTCTACCTCTTCTTTTAAACTATTTAATATTCTTGCTGTATCCAATGTTTTAGCATCCATATTTTCCTGTAATTCATGATAATCAGACATTAATTTAGCCTCCTCAAATTTGTTTTAAATTATGGTTTTCTATATTATATTATTCAATTAAAAAAGATTAAATCCTTCATACTGATTATATTATATGTAATACATGAAAAGTTAAAAAGTAATTATTTAACAAATTCAAACTTTTTTCATATATATACCAAATTTATTTATTATAGAATTGATCTAATATTATTGTCTTGCTATTTATCTTAAATTTTTACATTATGGGATATAGACTAATTACTTAAACTTGCAAATAAATGTAAAGTGAATTACAATAATATTAAGTTAAAATATTATGTTGGGGGAATGATGATGCCTGAAGAGATAATACATATTAACAATATTGAAAAAACTTTTCAATCCACAAAAGCTGTTAATAAGATTTCTTTTGATGTTCATAAGGGAGAAGTTTTGGGACTTTTAGGACCAAACGGTGCAGGTAAAACCACCATTATTCGCATGATAATGGATATATTTCAACCAGATAAAGGAGCTATTAGATTAAATAAAGAAATAATAAAAGGTCAGAAACAGATAGGATATTTGCCGGAAGAAAGAGGCATATATGATTCTACTAAAGTACTGGATACTATATTATATTTTGCTGATCTAAAAGCAATGAAGAAAAGCGAGGCTAAAAAGGCAGCTAAAGGATGGCTTGAACGTTTTGATTTAATGGAGTATATAGATAAAAAAGTAGAAAATTTGTCCCGAGGTATGCAACAGAAGGTTCAGTTTATTATCTCGGTAATACACAAACCGAGATTATTAATTCTAGATGAGGTATTTTCAGGTTTAGATCCTGTTAATCAGGAATTGTTTAAAGAGATTATTGAGAATCTGATAGATGATGGAACCACCATCTTATTATCTTCACACAGGATGAATCTAGTGGAAGAAGTATGCAGCAGGATTTTTATGATAAATAAAGGGCGGCGAGTTTTATATGGTAATATAGATGATATCAAAGATGGATATAATGAAAAAAAAGTATTATTAAAATCAAAAAGTGACCTCAGCTTTCTTAAAAATCTATCGAATATTTCAGAAATAGATTTAGACAAAAATAAAGTATCTTTTAATATAAAAAAAGATATAAATATAAAGGATTTCTTATCTTTCTTATCAGATAGAATTATTGTTGATGAAATATCTATAACAAGACCACCACTACATGAAATATTTGTGAATGCAGTCCAGGGAGGTTACATTGATGAAAGATAGTATAAAAGTTGCAAGATGGGAGATAAAAAATATTTTACATAGTAAGACATTTATTATTATGACCTTTTTTGTACCGATTATCATATTAATTATTGGGGGTGCTGTAGGTTATTTCTCCTCTGCAAATGAGAAAAAAAACAACCTAGTTTTCGGGGTAGAAAACAAATCTTCAGTGATAAGTATAGACCATCTGGAAAGCCTAGAAAATGAATACATAGATTTTAGATTTTTTGATAATATTAATAAAAAAGAAGAGATGATTGAAATAATAGAAGAGAATGAGCTAAATGGTTTTTTGACTATTCCTAATGATGTCTTAGAAACCAATACAGTTGAGTATTATTTTAATGATATACAGGGCATAAACACAGATGGTATTAGGAATTTATTAAACCCTTTAATTGTTAACCTACGGATCAGTAATTCAGGTTTTGATGTCAATAAAATAAATGATTTAACAAAAGAACTGCAAATTAATACTACATCACTTACTTCGACTTCAGAGGCTAAAGAGGCCAGTAGTGTTATTGAGATGTTTTTACCTTTTGGTTTTGCCATGTTAATGGTTTTTGCTTCCTTTTTTTCAGGGGCTGCTTTAATGCAGAGCATAATAAAGGAAAAAAGCAATAAGATAGTTGAAATAATACTATCTTCTATAGATGCCTGGGACTTAATGTTAGGTAAGGTAATCGGTTTTGGTATAGTTGGATTAATGCAGGTATCAATCTGGGGTGTTTCCGCTCTCATTGTTTTGAAGATTATTTTCGACATTTCCTTTGCTTTTTTATTTAGTATCAAGATACTGTATATGTTAATATACTTTATTTTAGGTTTTATTACAGTAGCTTCTATAAATGCAATTGTAGGAGCTGGTATGAAACAAGCTCAGTCCGGTTCTCAATCAACCGGTTTTCTGGTAATGATACCGATAATACCACTTTATTTTTCTAGCTTTATTGTTAACAATACAGAGGGCGCTTTTAGTTATGTATTTTCATATATACCCGTTACTTCCGCCACGACTATGTTAATCCGATTGGGTTTTAGTGATCCACCTTTAGTTGAAGTATTCGGAATTATGTTCCTATTATTAGTTGCAAATTACCTGTTAATTAAGCTGGCTGCTAAAATATTCAGGGTGGGAATGTTGATGTACGGTAAAAGTGCTAATTTCAAAGAGCTTTTCAAATGGGCTAAGAGCAAAGAATATTGAGTTAAAATTTTTGTTTACAAAAGAAAAAATAAATTGAAGATGATACAGATCAAGGGGGCAAATAATGGTTAATCAAAGAATAAAAAAATCAGTATTAACAGGTGCTGTACTGGGAGTATTTTGTATTATTGGAGTTGGATATCGTCAGGGATATTCTGGAAACGGCTTATATCTATTTGCAATGTGGTTTAACCGTATCATCATGGGTATGATGATAGGTTTAGCAGGGAATTGGCTAAAAGGTAAGTTCGTTACTAGGGGGTTAATTTTAGGCACTTTAGTAACAGCCGCTTTCTTTTTATCGACTGGATTTAGAGATGTACCTGGTTTTTTAGCTGGGATTGCCTATGGTGTTATTATAGATTATATTGCGACCAAGTACTCTTAAGTGGTTAATTTAAGAAGAAATTTTACGTTTGGCTTCATATTCAAAAAGGTAATAATGAAATTTTCTTTAATTATATAAATAAGGAATTATAATCTTGTCTAAGGAGGACTTAATATTGAAAAAGTTATTACTTTTTTTAGTGGTTTTAATTATTGTATCTGTAGTGTTAAATGTAATTTGGGAATATGGCCAGTGCGGCATGTTTTATTCTATTAACGGAGTTGTGTCTTTCGAAAATTATGATTTGTTAGTTGCAAGATTAATTTTAGATATAATAATCACATTAGGAACATTCTTATTACTTACTTTAATAAACTTTGAGTGGAGATGGTTTACAGACTGGGACAGCAGGGATACAGCTATTATTATGTTATTTGGTCTTTTGACCAGTTTTTATGTAGAAGTAAATTCATTAATGGTAGGAAGATGGAGTTATAGTGAGAGCATGCCCATTTTGTATGGTACTAATATTGGGATAATCTCAATGCTGCAGTGGCTGATATTATTACCTCTTTCTATCTACATAACCAAATATTTTTTAAGAAATAAGATACAGAGTGTTAAGCGGTATAGTTTTTAATTATTGTTACTCAATGTTATTATGGGGAAAAGATCATTATAAACCCTTTGATTATATTTAAGGGAAAAAGAATTTAATATATTAAGTAAAAGTATTTTTTTAAGTTGATAATGCAAAAGTAAAATCTTTTTTTTATATATTTATTTTGTGATAAAGAAATCTCCCGCTAATACGGGAGATTTTGCACTTTATATTTATTTAATCATTAATCAGCAAGAAATGAATTAACTTTATTCATTAATTGAGGAAGGTCATCGATAAGCGGGGAATGGCCACAGCCATCCAGAGTTTCTATCTCAGCATTATCTCCAATATCCTCAAGAATTTCTTCCGCCATATTTCTAGGTGCCACCTTATCATTGTTTCCCCAGAATATTAAGGTGGGTATGTTAATTTGAGTGGCTTCATTAGATCCTGGGTTTAAACCGTTATGCTTATCACTGATATTAAAATGATTGAGGGCGTGATAAACCTCCACAACATTTCGCTGGGTGAACATATCTTCCAGATATTCATCATATTTCTCCGGTTCAGGCTGATTACCAGTGTAAATTAAATTGTTCCAAACAGTCATCATAAATTGTTTGTTGTGATTTTGAATGGCTTCTAAGGTGGGTTGGATATTAAATTTATCCTCAGCAATTTCCTTTTTGGTTTTTATTCTTTGATCAAATAATATATTGCCATTTTCATCAAGTTTAAATAAGGGGTTGCCCCTGGTACTTATCGACTCTAAAAGCAGCAGTTTCTTTACATAGCCCGGATTATTAGCTGTGAATTTCATTGCAATGCAGCCCCCAGTAGACCAGCCCATTAAATAAAAGTTTTCTAATCCAAGCTTTTCAACAAAGAGCTCAAAATCATTAGCGAAATCAGTTATCGAATCTATTTCTTGATTATATGAAGAGATACCAAATCCCCTCATATCTGGAGCAATTAATTTGTAATTTTCATTGAAGTTTTCCATGAAGATATCCCAATGTTTAGAAGAGGTTAAATTTCCATGTAATAATACGAGTATTTCATTTCCACCTTTTCTTTCTCTATAACCTAAAGTCTCTCCATTGGGTAGATCAATTTTTTTTAGCTTAATATCCATAAAAATCCTCCTTTTTCAAACCAAATATGTGTTTTTAAAATAATTAATAAGTCATTAGAAATCTAATAAATTATTATTACTATCTTAGAGCTCTAATATTAAGCTCAATCAAAAATCCCAATTAATATTGGGCTGTGGTAATGTGATAAAAAGATTGTCGAGTTTTTCTAAAAGTGGTTTTGGCGCTATAAAATAATCAGTATAAGGCAAAAAAACAGGTCTAACTGTTCCTAACCACATTCTAGTAAATGCGTTGATATCTGTTTTAAGTGTCAAAAGATCAGAACTTTTTCCTTTTTTGATACTAGATTCTTTGCCTAGAGATAAAATATAGTTACCGCTTAATCCTGACCACAGAGATTTATTATTTAGATATTTTTCAATCGGATCATCTAGTTCAAGATTGAATCTTAAATCAGTACCCCTTAAAGAAGTATTTTTGATACAATCTTGAAGATTTAATATTCTAATCTGCCAGTAAGCACTAACTTTATTTATCACTTGATATTTACCTTTTTTAGTTAATGTTTTATCCTTATGAGGTTTTTTTATTAAATTTTGGAGTTGAATACCGCCTGGTTCGTTCATTTTAACCAAATGAATTTGATCTCCCATATTTTTAAGTAACTGCATTAGATCTAAAAATTGTTCACTGTTATTAAAGACCATCCATCTTATGTAATAGGGGCCGTGTAAGTTATCCTCAGGTTTTATCCACATATGGTGAGTAATATTACCTTTTTTATTCCTGAAACCCAATCCAAAAGATTTTTTACTGCGCATTGCCATATCTGTATACGTTATTTCAGATGGGAGTAAGGTACAATAACCATGTTGTTTTTTACGTTGGATTCTGGCCTTGTGCACATCTTTGAAATCATCTAAAGTTATTCTTTCGGGAATGGGTATAGATTTTTTAATATTAAGATGAGCTGGATCAAAGCTAATAAAGTTCTGATAACTGCCGTTTCCATAACCTAATTTATTATAAAAACCCTGTTCAAACATACTTAAAGCAGAAATGTGTACACCTTCTGCTGCAGCTTCAGCAATGGCTTCTGCAGTTATATGAGTGGCAATATTCTGTTTGCGAGCTATCCTGCTTATTGTCACAGCAGCAATCACCTGTAGTTCTAATTCGCGATTTAAATATTGGAATTTACCGGGAACAGAATTTAAATATCCTTCGACTTCATCATTTAATAAAGCCACTTTACCACGCCCGGAATTGATGAATTCTTTCAAGGCATCTTCTTCTTTTTTGTCATCTTCAATCCAACCTATTTCATGCCAGATTTCAAATATTTTTTCTAGATCTTCTCTGTAATTGCATTTTCTTATTTTGATTTTAATCACCTACTATATCATTGTTATTTATTATATTCTTAATTGACTTCTGAAATCCTTCTAATATAGTGTAGCAAAAGTATGAAATTATATATTATCTAATGACAGGCAAGAAAAATCCATTTAAATATTTTATTAAGGGGATAATCTTCACAGGAGGATTTTACTCTTCTTACCAGAATATATATATATATACTCGATGAAAGGAGGCTATAAAAAAGCGATTGTTGAAATAATGAGGTTAAGAATATGAATTTAGATATCAAATCTAATAACTGCAGTTTCATTTAAAGCATATTTATTTTATAGATTTAAGATATTGATTATAGAATTAGATATTCTGAAACTAAGAATTATTTAGATTTTTCAAAGATCGGTTCACAAGAATATTTAGCGTGACTAATCAGGTTTTTTGAAAAAATGGATCTTATTCAAGGAGGAGAAACTAAAAGAAGATTTTTATAAAATATGTAGAGTAGGTAAAATAGAAAGAAGGTAAAAAATGGAATATAATAAAATTATTTGTATTATAACTTTATTTTCGATGGTAATAATTTTGTACGGGCCGTTAGTATCTGCTATAAAGGTTGATGGAGATTATCCTATTGAATTATTTGATGATTTTTGGGAGGAAAAGTTAACGGATACCCAGTATGATATTTTAAAAGGGAGTGGTACTGAACCAGCCTTTAATAATGAATATTATAAAAACAAAGAAGAAGGAATATATGTATGTGCTGCTTGTGGTAATCAGTTGTTTGATTCAGAGCAAAAATACAGTTCGGGAAGTGGCTGGCCCAGTTTTTATGATGTTATATCAGATCAATCAGTTGTTACAAGAACTGATGAAAGTTTTGGTATGCAGAGGACTGAAGTCATTTGTGCAAACTGTGGAGGCCACCTCGGCCATGTGTTTAATGATGGCCCTGAACCAACTGGCTTAAGATATTGCATGAACTCAGCAGCGATGAAGTTTTATAAGTCTGCTCACTTTGCTCAGGGCTGATTTTGGGGCCCAGAGGCCCTGTATGGAGCCTTAGAAGGAGTAATTTATACTAATGCAGGTTATGCAGGTGGAACAACAAACAATCCCACCTATAATAATATTGGTGATCATGCTGAAACCGTAGAGGTTATCTATGATCCAAAGATGATCAGTTATGAAGAATTGGTTGAATATTATATTGAAAGCACAGCCAATACTATAGGTGCAAGCACCGGTCAATATCGTTATTTAGTTTTTTATAACAATCAAGAAGAGAAAAAGTTTATTCAGAAACGGACAGCAGAGATGGAGGAAAATAACAATCTGAACTTCGAAATGGTCCAATTGGATGAATTTTATAAGGCGGAAAATTATCATCAAAAATATCAGCTAAGGTCCAGGAGAGCGGTATATAACAAATTAAAGGAAATTTATATCAATGAAGAGAATTTAATAAGCTCACATTTGGCGGCAAAATTTAATGCATTCAGCTCAGGTCTCATTTCAGAAGAAGCGATCATAAAAATATTAGATGATTCTTATCTTTCACCGATATATCCTAATAAATTTGCTGAATTGAAGGAATTAATAAAATAAAAAAAGAAACCAAGAGAACCGCTTTAAAAAGCGGTTTTCTATCTGATTAATGGGTATATAATAATATTAAAATATAATTTTAAAATCCTTAAAGATAATATAAGGATTAACTGAAAGTAAAGGTATTTATTATGCGGTGGACTTTGAAACGAAATCTAAAGCAAATTTTTTGTTTAAAGTACATGATTGTGCCTTTGTGATTTTTAAAAGCTGTTTTGAGAGAATAAACAGTTTACCTCAGGCTGACTTTCATACTTTTGATACATTAGTTTTTTGACCAAATATTATAGAGAACAACAAAGCTCTATTTGATGAAGCAATGAATAGAATTATATATAGAATTGAGATTTTTATTAACTCAAAAAAAAGCCCCCAATTTCTTTTTAAAAACAGGGGCTTTTTATACGTTTAATAAAATATTTTTAAGGATAATCAATATAGACTTACGATGTTATTATTAAGAGAATTGTTGCTTTATCAGTTAATAATTGTATTAAGAATCTATATTTTAGACTAAAATTGTGAAAGAGTAAATTTATTTTTTAATCTTAATATGATCACCAGGTTTAAGCAGTCTTGAATTATATCCAGCTTCTCTTAATATCTTATATAGACCCATGGCTTCTTTAACATTTTTATCTGAATGGGAGTTAAAATGATAGGGCACAACTATCTTTGGTTTAATGTCTTTGACCAGATTAAGATACTCGTTATAGTAATCTTCAAAACAGGCTGTAAATAATACTTTTACCTCAGATTTAGGTTTGGGATAATCGGCTGAATCTGCAGTATGATAAACTCCCTGATAATAATAACAAACAGATTCAATAGAGTTATAACAATCACATTTAAAGATATCTATATCATTTTTTACACGGTCTCCGCTTTGAATTATTTTGCCGTCAACGTCAAAATGTTCAAAAAATGACTGAGGCCCATATATCTTCGTATCAGGATACTTTTTAATAATATTTTCATCGAAGTGATCATCATGTTCATGTGTTACTAAGATCAAATCAGGTACATTGACAGGCTCAACTTCATAATTAGGATCAATTAAGATATTAAGATCAGATTCTATTTCTACACATGCTTCACCCAACCATCTAACTATCATTATGTTCCCTCCTTTTATTTATATTATTTTGGAAAGTGCATAAAAATCCTTTTTAAAATTCAAATATAAATATTAGGTAAAACTAAACAGTGATTTATATAATAAGAATTTTTATTTGCTCAATCATAACCCTATACCATATAATAAAAATACATATTGAATAATGTAACTATAATTTATTAAGAAGAAGTCATAATGAAGGGGGATTTAAGATGAGTAAATATAAAGATGAAGTAATTGAAATTATCAAAAATGGTCCCTACGTAGCTTTTAACATCAAACTAATTTTAGACAGCCGGGGAGAACAGCTCGAGACTTCACCTCAAATGTCTTTATGCAGGTGTGGTCATTCTCAAAAGAAACCATTTTGTGACGGGACTCATCAAGATATAGGTTTTAATGATGAAAAAAAAGAAAATCATAAAACAGATAAAGTTATCGCTTACCGGGGAGATAATATAATTATTTACGATAATCACGGTATTTGCAGTCATATAGGTTATTGTATTAATTTGCTGCCAACTGTATTTGATGAAAGTAAATTCAAATGGATAAATCCTGATGGGGCAAATGTACAGGACATAATAAGAATATGTGAATTATGTCCTTCAGGGGCTTTAAGTTATAGCCTTCCAGGTGGAGAGAGGATAAAAAGTGGAGTTAAAAAGAGGCCTAAAATAAAAATATCACCGGGTCCATATGGTGAAAATGGTCCCTATGATATAGAAGGGGGAATCAGGCTTAAATCAAAAGAGGATTTTAAACCTGAATGTAAAGAACATTATTCCCTATGTAGTTGTGGGGCCTCGAAAAATAAGCCTTTTTGTGATGGGAGTCATCGATTTCACAGTAAATATAAAGATGATAAATAAGAGAAGATTGTATAATAATTTTCATTTTAAAAGCTGGGTGGGGTCATTGCCCATATAGAAATAGATTTCTTAGGACCTGTATTAATATATCTATGGGGGACCGTGCTATCCAGCCTTATACTATCTCCTTCTTTTAAGAGGAATTCTCTGTTTCCCCATTTTACAAGTAGTTCTCCCTGTATAATATAACCGACTTCTTCTCCTTTGTGTGAAATTTTTTTATCATCACTATACTCACCTGACATTAAAGTAATCTTAAGAAACTCTATATTCCAAGATAAATCAGGAGTTAAAAGTTCATAAATAGCGGAAGAATTAGCCAATTGTAATTGTTTTCTGTTATCTTTTCTTACTACATATTTATCCTTATCAATGTTTTCTTCAAAAAAATCTCCTACTGATACTTCCAGGGCCTTGGCAATCTTCCAGAGTGAGGCTACGGATAATCCTATCATATCCCTTTCGATTTGGCTGATCATTCCCACACTTAGATTTGATTTATCAGCTAATTGAGCAATTGTCAAATTCCTTGATTTCCTGTATTTGCGTATCTTATTACCAACCTTCATCTTATACACCTCGTTTACATGATTTATTTATTATTATATGTTAAATAAGTTATTTATTCAATAAAAATATCACAATATTGAAAAATTATTATTATCATGAAAAAATAGCAGGAATATTCAATATTATGTTGAATTAGTAAAATACAAAGAAATAATAAAAAAAAGGGGGACAAATATTAATGAATAAGAAGATTATTACAATGTTGGTTTTATCATTATTTGTTTTTTCAGCAATCGGTGTTGTTGGTGCACAGGATACTATAAATGTCAAGATGTCTTATAATGGTCCGGCCGATGTAGAGACTAACGCAGTCCACGAATATGCTGTAAATTTCAAAGATTTTGTCGAAATGGGTACAAATGGCAGAATACAAATTACTCTTTATTCTGATAGTCAACTCGGTAATGAAGAGCAAAGAATGGAACAAACAATGGGCGGCTCTGCCAAGATTAATGTTGCTTCCAATGCAGGTATGGTATCTGTATATCCGGAAATTTATGCAGCCACAATACCTTTTATGTTTCAAAGCTTTGAAGCAGCTCATAATTTCTTTGATGATAGTGAATACTGGGAAATGACAACAAAAGAATTTGAAGAGCACACAGGTGTTGCTTTACTGGAAGCAATTGAAGAAGGTGGGTTTTTAGCTTTTACAAATAACGAAAAAGAAATTAGATCTCCCGCTGATTTTGAAGGATTGAAATTTAGAGGTATGGATCCCGGTCAAATTGCTTTATATGAATCTTTTGGGGCTAGCGGTACTCCTATCCCTTGGACAGAGCTATATATGGCATTACAGACTGGGGTAGTTGATGGTCAAATGAATCCTCCTACCTATATTATTTCTGGTAGTTTATATGAGGTTCAGGACTATGTGACTATGGCTAATATTCAGTATTCTTGTCAATGGTTAACAATAAATGCAGACTGGTTAAATTCACTGTCTGATGAAAATGAATATATAATTAGACAGGCAGCTAAGGCAGCTAATATAAGGAACAGAATTAGTGTGGAAGCTAAGGTTAGTGAGCGTGTTGGCTTTTTAGAAGAGAATGGAATGCAGGTATATTATCCCAACCAAGAGGAAATGAAAGAATTTCAAGAAATAGGTCAACCTGATTATATAGATTGGATAAATACCAAGATAGATGAATCATATGTAGAAAAAGCATTAGAAAGTGCAGAAAAAGCTAATATGGAGGCCAAATAAATGAATGATAATTCGATATCCTATGAATTATTAAAGAAAATATCGAATTATATAAAATACCTCAGCATGATTCTGGCTGGGGTATTTCTTGTAATCAATATTACCGATATTTTAGTTTCAGTTTTTTTCCGGTATTTTCTAAGTTATTCACTAGTATGGACAGAGGAAGTAGCCAGATTTACATTAATATATTCGGTTATGTTCGGATCAGTAGCAGCTATTAGTTATGGAGATCATGTTAAAATTACCATAGTATTGGATTATTTACCTGACATTATAAGTAAGATAATAAAAATTATTGTACACATAATTATTGTGGGTATCATAGCATATATAACTTATTTAGGTATAAAATATGTCGATAATGCCTGGAGATTTCAGACTTTAGCTCTGGGAATTCCTAAAGCAATACCGTTGATGTCCATCCCCATCGGTATGGGATTATTTTTAGTACAATATATATTAATTGAGATTATCGGTATTAATAAAGATGTAATCACGAGAGAATTGGAGATGAGAAAATGAGTATTGTTATGATAGTTTCATTTCTACTTTTTTTATTAGTTGGAGTTCCTATTTTTATTGCCCTATTAATTTCTTCATTCCTCGGTTTTCTTTATCTTGGTGATTATTCACTTTTTAGAATCATGGTTCAGCAGTTTTTTGGAGGGATGGACGTATTTACCTTATTGGCCATACCCCTTTTTATTATGACAGGTAATTTGATGAATAGAACTGGTATAACGGATAAATTATTAGATTTCAGTAGAGTGTTAGTTGGTCATCTAAGAGGAGGACTCGGTCATGTTAATGTAGTGGCAAGTATAATTTTTGCTGGGATTAGCGGCTCTGCGGCTGCTGACACATCTGCTATTGGTTCTATATTAATACCTGCTATGGCTAAAGAGGGTTATGATCGACCATATGCAGCCGGTATTACAGCCGGGAGTTCTTTAATTGGGCCTATTATACCTCCCAGTATATTTATGGTTCTTTATGGTTCGATGACCAACCAATCTATAGGAGGTCTATTTGTTGCGGGTATTATTCCGGGACTTATACTTGGGATTGCTTTTATGATAATGAATTACTATTATGCTAGAAAATATGAATATCCTGTATCCAATGAGAAGGCTGGTATTATAAAGATATTAAAAACGGCCTGGCAATCAATAATTGCTCTGATTGCTCCTATTATAATTATTGGAGGGATTATTACAGGGGTTGTAACTCCAACAGAAGCCGGGGCTGTTGCTGTATTTTATACAGCTATAGTTGGTTTCTTTATTACAAAAAAGCTTTCAATAAAAGACTTTGTAAAATCAGTTAATGAAACGGTTAGAAACACGAGTGTTGTATTTGTAATAATGGGCAGTGCTGCTGTGTTTAGCTGGCTTTTAAAATGGGAACAGGTTCCTCAGAAATTTGCAGGAGCTCTCTTGAGTTTAACTACCAATAATACAGTTCTTTTAATCATACTAAGTGCGATGATTTTTGTGATAGGTATGTTTATGGAAGAAATAGCTGCTTTGATTTTGTTAACTCCCGTAGTTGCACCAGTGGCAATGCTGGCTGGTATTGATCCTTTCCACTTTGGAATTGTTATGACTTTAAATATCACTATAGCGTTAATTACACCTCCGATGGGGGCCTGTGTTTATATAGTTTCAGCTGTAGGAAAGGTAAAACTGGAAACATTATTTAGAAAAATATGGCCTTTTGTGGCTGTAGCAATGGCTGTTTTATTTATTATTATACTATTTCCAGCTCTAGTCACAACATTACCTAGATTATTTAATTTGTAAGTTAAGTATATGAAAAATATTAAGGAGGTAAATAAATTTATGGACCCCTATTTAACAGAATCTATTCCCGTAAAAACTCATTTTGATTGGAAAGAATTAAAAACAATTAAGATAAAAGAGAATAATGAAAAACTAATTTCGCTTAATATGATACCCGAGAAAATTATAGTTAGTCCCCAATATTTTATCCAGGGGATAAAGGGATCATTACCACAATGTTATGTGAGGGAAGGTGCTTATGACTTATTAATAAAGGCTGCTGATGATTTGCCAGCAGGATATAAATTTTTAATATATGATACCTGGCGGCCTAAAAGAGTCCAATATGATTTATATAACAAGTTTGAAGAAGAATTAAAAGACAAGTATCCTGATAAAGGTAGTTCAAAAATCAATAAGTTAGTAGAAGAATATGTGGCTTTACCTTCTGGTGAAAAAAAGAGTCCCTCTCCTCATTTAACAGGTGGAGCGGTTGATTTAACTATCATCGATGAAAACGGCAAAGTATTGGATATGGGCACTAAATTTGATGAAACGGTAAAGAACACGCATACCGATTATTATGAACTTATCTTAAAACAAAGAGATTTGACAGACAAAGAAGATAAATTATTAAAAAACAGGCGGTTGCTCTATAATATAATGGTTAAAGCAGGCTTTACTAATTATCCATGTGAATGGTGGCACTTTGATTATGGCAATCAAGTTTGGGCTTATCTTTCCCAAAAAGATCATGCCATATATAGTAGTACTTCACCTGATTTAAGGTGGAAAAAAGAGTATTAGACTCGTTTGTTTAATACAGTATAAATATATAAATTTATGGTAATATCTCTGACTTTGTGTCCCAACATATTATTAAAGATAAATTTCTTTATATGAATTATTTATCTTATAATTTAATAATATAGAAATTAATAGGTTTAAATGATATAATATATACACACACTTTTTATATCTTACTTTAGGGAGGGGTTTAGGTTGCAAAGCTACGAGATTGATTATCAAGTTTTAGGGGATGACATACAGGTTGTTGAAATTGAATTAGATTCCCAGGAAACAGTAATTGCTGAAGCGGGTACTATGAACTGGATGGATAGTGGTATAGACTATGAAGCCAAAATGGGAGATGGTACAGAGGTAAATAATTCAGTATTAAATAAGGTATTTGGGGCAGGGAAAAGGATTATTAGTGGTGAGTCAATCTTTTTAACACATTTTACAAATAAGAGAAATGTAAAAAGGAAAATTGCCTTTGCTGCACCATATCCAGGTAAGATAATCACGCTTGATTTATCTGAATTTAGAAATAATAATTTTACCTGTCAAAAAGATGCATTTCTCTGTGCTGCCAAAGGTACCAAGCTTGATATAACCTTCAATAAGAGACTGGGTAGTGGATTATTTGGTGGAGAAGGATTTATTTTAGAAAAATTATCTGGTGATGGTAAGGCCTTTCTACATGCAGGCGGTACTGTAGTAAAAAAAGATTTGGATGGGGAGATGCTGAAAGTTGATACTGGTTGTCTGGTTGGATTTACAGATGGAATAGATTATAATATTCAAAAGGCAGGAAATTTAAAGACGATGTTATTTGGCGGTGAAGGCCTATTTTTAGCCACTCTGCACGGTAAAGGTACAGTCTATCTACAGAGTCTACCATTTTCAAGACTGGCTGATCGGATTATTAAAAGTGCTCCTAGAATGGGTGGAAAGAGAAAAGGTGAGGGGTCTGTCTTGGGCAAATTTGGAGATTTGATGGATGGAGATAATTTCATATAATAAATTTATGCATTTTTTTGCTAGTACATATATAAAAAATGGTTAAGTCACAAAATTAATACATTTTATTAATAAATAATTGATGAATAAAATTAAAAACAATAAAAATTAAAAGGGCTGGGATATTAACCCAGCTTTTTATATTTATTTATATATAAAACCAGATCAAAATGCTTTATTTAGTTATTTAAATTTTATATCCTTGTTATAAAAAACAAATTATATTATAATAATAATAGTGTTCTAAAAATCTGTAAAGATAAATATAATAAGAGTTTGAATATATAAAAATAAATAAATTAAATAGTCTGACCCTCCCCCGATTTGCCGGACACTGAGTTAAGGGTATTAGAGATGATAAAAATATAGCTAAGGTAAGTAACCAGAAACTACATCAATTTCCTTATGAAGAAATATACCACCAATTAGAGTATAAACTTAAGTTAAAAGGTATTAATTTAATTAAAAAAAATGAAGGTTATACTAGTCAA
>Ga0209936_1000494_pt1 | contig 23756 bp, 18 predicted proteins | sample SalPonR1_A_D1_MG_FD_185694 | JGI IMG/M metagenome (GOLD analysis project Ga0209936, IMG submission 185694) | Salt pond soil microbial communities from South San Francisco under conditions of wetland restoration - Salt Pond MetaG R1_A_D1_MG... ... | reverse complement strand
GGATTTCGTATACTTGATCAGCATTTTGCCATGAAAGCGATATTAACGAAAGACAGGCTTCTAAATAAGGAACGCAGTTCGATCATCGTTCTTGAGACAATTCGCAGAGTTTTACTCAATATTGAATCGATGCCATATAATTTAAAACAGGAGCGGGCTTGATACAGATTCTGACTATCATGACTCTGATTTTTGTTGCACAGCCGGATACGATACCTCCGGGCAGAGGTATTCCTGCAGACACACTTCTTCAAAATCGTGCAGCAGAGATTGATACGGTCTATTTCTGGAAATTTCCGGCTCCTCAAGTCTATCACACCGCTGATACCGATAGTACTTTGAGATGGATACAGGTTTTAAATTATACGGATCAGGTTAACAGGCAAAGAGGTGCCATTACAGCCAGAACCGGCACATCGGGCAGGATGGATGGAATGGACATCTACACATTTGAAAACAGGCACCTGAACCTGGAGCTCGAGAGAATGGATATCACAGACCCACTCACCGGAAGTGTAAACTGGAATCGATTACCTATTCACAAAGTCAGATCACTGGATGTTTCAGACTGGGGAATGAACTATGAAAGCAGGGTAATTTTGCGCGATCATTATCTTACCAAACCCCGAACATATCTGAATTTTGATGAGAGTCAATTCGATTACACGAATCTTGAGTTTGGATATACACAAAACCTGTCACAGAAATTTAATCTCGAACTTTCATTTTGGGACAGAAAAGATGATATCGGATTTAGCCGAACAAAAATTAATGGCCAGCAGATTGTTGCACGTACATACTATCAATATAGTGATAAATGGCTTTTAAAGGCTGGATTTATCAATAATTCAATTGACCAGGAGCAATCATTTGGATTTAATATTCCGGATTTACGATTTTTTTCTTTCAATCGCTTCACAGCCAGGCCAATAGAAAGCTCAGCGAACGGAACTGAAGCCAGCGGTGATATTTACCTTCAGCTACACAACCGGCACGACCCAAAAAGCGATGTAACTACAAGTTTTGGTATTCATCATCAAACATCAAACCGGGATCTGAGCTATTCGGCAGATACAGTTGCGACAGATTTCAGAAGGATCGAAGCTTTCGTGCGACACGATCTCAATATCGGTAGTTTTAAAACAGAAATAAGCGGCCGATTTTATACACTCTCAGATAACGAAAACCGATCTCTTACAGAAACAGACTGGAAAGGGGCTGACCTGGGCGGTGTTGCAATTTTAAACCTTGGGAAATTCAGTTCAATTCAGGGATCAGCTGATTTTAACATCAGGGATGATTCTCATTCAGGATTCAATGCTTCAGGGCGGCTTGAAATTTATCCGGCTAAAAAAATGACAACATCTTTTTTTGCAGGAATAAGTTCAACTTTTCCGGACATACAGGCTCTCTACTGGCAATCAAGGGAGTATTCCGGGAACCGGGAATTGAGGAACGAGGAATCAACCCAGTTTGGAGCTGAGACAACCATAGGCTGGGGAAAACACTTCACAATCGGTGCACGCGCACAAATCCGGCAGGTGGATGATGGTATCTTTGTGAACCCGGACAGTGTCTTTACAAACATCAGTTCATATACAAATCTTTCAGGTACGGCCTGGGTTGAGCTGAACTCCCCGCGGCTGGAAAGCAATATTTCAATTACGGGACAGACATTTTCATCCTCTTCTGTCGAAAACCCGGTAAATAATATATTGGATAATAGCGGTGAAAGGGTCTGGCTGAAAGGATCTCTGTACTATAAAAATGATGTTTTTGATAAAGCTGCATTTGTAAAAGCAGGATTTTCAGCTATCTATTCGCCCAATAATTATATTTCAGCAAACTATATTGCGCCTCTGAACCGGTGGCAAAATGGAATTAACAGTCAGCCGCTCCCGTCATTTTACAGGGTTGACCTTGATATTTCAGCGCGAATCCGCTGGTTTATGCTTTTATTGAAATGGGAAAATCTGCTTGATGAAGTCGGCCAGTTAGGCTACTTTGAAACGGCGGGCTTCCCCATGCCGCCGCGTCGCTTTATGTTTGCAATACGAGTAACTTTTACAGACTGAAAATGAGTATAAATTATGTATTAAGGGAAGGAATAGCAGGTATTAAAAGGACAAGACTGGCAGCTTTCACTTCCATGTTTTCTCTTTTTATTGCAGTTTTTCTGATCGGAGTTATAGCCAGGGTCGGGTTTAATGCCTATGAAGTCTCAAATCTGCTGAGAAACCAGATAGAAGTGGAAGTTTTTTTGGATGACCTGGATGAGAGGTCACTGAGAGACTTGCAAGACCGGATTAATGACAGACCCGAAGTAAATAGTCTTCATTATATATCAAAAGACAGTGCCGCCGCCATTTTTAAAAAAGATTTCGGATTTGGCGGCGAAGCAATGGCCGATCTGAAATTTCTGCCCGCATCTTTTCGTGTAGTCGTTGCTGAAGATGCGGAAGTAGACCAGATTGAAAACCTGGTGTCAGAAATAGAATCTTTTGCAGGGGTTGATGAAGTTAAGTTTAATATTGCACTGCTAAAAGTTCTTGAAGCCCGGATGGATCTGCTGGCAATTATTGGCGGAAGTATAGGTTTGCTGATATTACTTACTGCTATGATCCTGGTTTTCAACACCATTCGTTTAACGATCTATGCAAAAAGGGATCTGATCCGGGCTATGAAGCTGGTTGGTGCAACAAATTCATTTATACGGCGCCCTTTTTTAATGGAGGGAATTATCCAGGGTTTAACCGCCGGATTATTTGCTTCAGCCATCATATATGGACTCTTTGAATGGGTAGTACCGATCTACATTCCGCAACTTGGAATACTGAGCTGGCCGTTTGGCAGATGGTATTTTTTAATTGTTGCTGTACTTTTACTCTCCGTGATACTGGGTTGGACAGGAAGTCGCTGGGCTGCCCGTAAATTTATAAGAGAAACGACAGTCTATACGGATAGTAAATAGATCAGAAAGTTTTAAACGGACCCTAAACCTTGCTTATAATGATCTTTCCCTTTTAAAACCGGCGGCCTGTAAAGGTCAATTGTGGTTTAGAAAGGCAATCAAAATAGAGTTTATCGATCTGCCAGTGATTTAATTCTGGTTCCTTTCTCCTGACGGCGTGCACACTCTTCAGGATCCTTGCAGGTGCCAAAAAAATGAAGTGAGTGGGTATCAATTTTAAAATCGTAGATATCTTCCATCAGGTTCTGGATTTCCAGAATTCTCGGATCACAGAATTCTACAACCACTCCACATTCTGTGCATATAATGTGATCGTGCTGCTGATATGCGTAAGAACGTTCATAGTAAAACTGATTTTTACCAAATTGCTGGCGCTGAACAAGTCCGCATTCAATTAAAAGATCCAGTGTATTATAAACCGTAGCTCTTGAAACCCGTGTTCCTGAATTTTTTAATTTGAAAAAAATGTCATCTGCATCAAAATGACCCTCTGAACGATATATCTCTTCCAAAACCATAAATCTTTCAGGAGTTTGACGCTGTTTGTGTTCCTTTAAATAGGTTCTGAAAATCTCTTTTACAAGACTGATTGTTTCCTCTTGTGCAGGATGTGCCATAATTATAAGTTTTTAAAATTTTTAAATAAAAGAGCTTTGAGGGATAACGAAAATATCATTTCTTCTTATACACCAGATTTAAAAATACAGAAATTTGATTAAGTGATTTAAAATAACGTTTATATGTTACCATTTATAATGTAGTCAAAAAAACAAAATACTAAATATATGCCAACAGTTGTACCGTTCGAGACCCTGACGGATTTATATGAAAATCTTGTAGAAAAATATAAGAATTCCAAAAAAATTGCTTTTGCTTATAAACCATCACCGAATAAAGAGTATCAAAACGTAACCTGGGACTCAACATCGGAAGATGTAATGGCAGTTGCGGGGTACCTGCTTGAACAGGGAGTTCAAAAGAATGACAGGATAGCGATTTTGAGTGAAAACAGGTACGAATGGGCTGTTGTGGATCTTGCCATTCAGCTGGTGGGCGGTATTAATGTATCTCTCTATACAACACTGCCACCTTCTCAATGCGAATTCATTCTGAAAGATTCAGGTGCTAAAATATTTTTTGTCTCGACAGGTATTCAGCTTAAGAAGGCCGTTGAAGTATTTAAAAATTGCAAAAAGCTTAAACAGGTAATTGCCTTTGATACACCCAATGTGAAAAAATACATGGAGAACAAGTTTGTTGTTCTTTTTGAAAATATTTTAATTGAGGGAGGAAAAGCTGCACAAAAAACAAAGAGAGAAATATTAAAGAGAGAGAATGCGGTTACTCCCGAAGATATTGCGACTTTGATCTATACATCCGGAACCACCGGCAAACCTAAAGGGGCAATGCTTACACACCGTAATATTGTTAGTAATATAAAGGCAGCCCATAAAGCGATTACCATAGGGGAAAAAGATCGTGTGCTATCTTTCTTGCCTTTAAGTCACTCTTTTGAACGAACGGCCGGCTACTATGCGATGATGGCCGGAGGAGCAGAAATATTCTACGCAGAAAGTGTAGATACCGTTGCCAGGAATATGACGGAGATAAAACCTACCATCGTTGTAAGTGTGCCCCGTCTTTTTGAAAAAATTTACAATCTTGTGGCCAAAAACGTTGAGGAGGGCGGAAGTGTTAAACAGGCAATTTTTGAGTGGGCGATTGATGTGGGTAAAAAATATGCAGACGGACAGCGGGGCGTTGTGAGCTTGCAGAAATATATTGCAGACAGACTTGTATTTGATAAACTGAAGGCACGAACGGGCGGACGAATTCGCTTTTTTGTTTCAGGAGGTGCCGCCTTACCACCTGATATCGGTTCGTTTTTTATGGCAGCCGGATTAAATATACTTGAAGGCTACGGTTTGACAGAAACTTCACCGGTTATGACGGTTAATTCGTATGGGAATGAGCGTATAGGAACAGTTGGTAAAGTATTGAACGGAATTACAGTCGGTATCCAGCGTCTTGAGGATAATAAAATTATAGCACAGCTAAGCGGTGAACAATATCCTTCAGATTTAACTTCCGGACAGGGTGAAATTCTATGTAAAGGGCCCAATGTGATGAAAGGTTACTGGAATAATGAAGAAGGTACCAATGAGATGATTGATGAAGAGGGCTGGCTTCATACAGGTGATGTGGGCAGGTTTGTAGATGGAAATCTTCAGATAACCGACAGGATTAAGCATATGATTGTGAATGCAGGCGGCAAGAATGTGTATCCCGGTCCCATCGAAGATATGTTTAAAACGAGCAAATGGATTGATCAGCTTGTGGTTGTAGGTGAAAAACAAAACTACATGGCAGCTCTAATTGTGCCGGATTTTGATTCACTTGAAACCTATGCAAAAGAGAACGGTATACGGTATGATTCAAAAAAGGATCTTATTCAGAATGCTGAAATTAAAAATATCTTCAGTAAAGAGGTTCGTTCTTTTTCAAAAGAACTGGCATCTCATGAAAAAATACGTGACTTCAGATTACTCGATACGGAATTTACTGTAGAGTCGGGAGAATTAACCCCTACACTAAAAGTAAAGAGGCGTATTATCGAAGATAAATATGGTGATTTGATAAAGGATATATTTAAGAACGACAAATAAAACTCTTTTATTAATCAGCTCACTTCTTTTTACCGGTTTCTGAGAAGAGATCTGATCCCAAAATAGAGGAAAAGGAAACAGGCAACAAACATGGTTCCCTGTGCAATAGCTGCCGTGCTTTTCTCAACAGGTAATCCCGAAAACATCTGATACATAGAAATGAAGCCGTTTAGTGAGCTGAAAAGAGCAAAAATTGCAAGGAGCAGAGCTGCGTATGCAGTATGTTTCTGCAGCGATATGAACTTTTTGCCTAAATAGCCAAGTCCTGTAAAAGTCAGACCAAACAGGAAAGAAATCACAGCAGTAACACCCAATGTTCCGGTAACAAGATAAAATCCCGATCCCAAAAAAATTAGTGCGATACCTGTAAAAATGGATAGCCGGTTGATTTCCATGTGTGGTGAGAAAAAAGCTGAGCGTTAGGAGTTATAATTTCTCACGTATAGATTTGATAATAGTACGGACCCGTCTCCTGTTTACTCCAAGGTCGCTATAACCTGTGCGGCTTGCGCTTCGTATATGGAGAACATGATTCCTGTCTTCACCTTCAATTTTCATTTGGAGATCGTCCCGAAAACCGAAAACAGGGATTTCAAATACGGCAGTAGCGGTAAGATCAGATTGAGATGACGAGAACTCAACCGGCTGTAAATCTTCAACTGCCTGAGTAGCAAGAAAGAAAATCCTCGAGGTGGGCTGCGCAAAAGGCACAGAGATTCTTACGCAGTTGGGGGAGTCAGGGCAATCCGGTAATGGATTGTCGTTTGATTGCATCATTTCGTTAAAATCAGAAGATCTGGAACCCTGAAAGCGGCTAAAAAACAGAATGGCCGCAATCACAACAACAGCAATGAGGCCATATTTTAAAATAGGATTCATATGTATAAATAATCTTTTATCATTGTTATACACTCTTCCGGGTTCGACGTAACCTGAAGAATGCTGTGATTATCAGGTTTAATAAACCCTGTATTTACAGCAACGTCAAGCATTTTTATAAGCGAATCAAAATATTTTTCAATGTTTAAAAGAAATACAGGTTTTTTGATGATGCTTAATTGGTTCCATGTTATGATTTCAAATAACTCTTCCAATGTGCCAAAACCGCCCGGGAGTGCTACAAAACAATCTGCCAGTTCGGCCATTCTCTGTTTCCGTTGGTGCATATCTTTGACCAGAATTAAATCATCAATATCCTGGTGAGCAACTTCACTGGCAAAAAAGTTTTCCGGGATAACTCCCTTCACTTTTCCTCCATGTAACATGACGGTATCTGCCATGGTGCCCATAATTCCGAGGGAAGATCCTCCGTAAACCAGGTTGAAACCCGATTGTCCTATTAAACGGGCAAAGAGGCGGCATTTCTCAATAATAACAGGACTACGGCCGGAGGATGAGCCACAGTATACACATACGTTCATGCTTTTACTGCCGGTTTCATTTGAGCCAGAATCTTTTTCAGTGCCGATATCAATTGTTTCACTTCTACGACCGTATTGTGTTTGCCATAACTTATCCGGATGCTCGAGGTAGCCATTTCATTACTTAAACCAAGCCCTTTCAATACATGTGAAGGATCCAGGGCACCTGAAGTGCATGCGGATCCATTTGAAACACAAATATTTTCTATATCCAGGTTAAGCAGCAGCATTTCACCATCGAGTGGAGAGCCGTCGGCGGTAGTGCAGGCGATGTTTATGATATGCGGAACACCGGAATTTTCAGGCCCGTTAATTTTGAATTGACCCGGCAGCTCATTTTTCAACCCCTCAATGGTTGCTTTTCGAAGGTTATTAAATTTCCGGGAACACTTTCCCATCTCCTGAATACTCATTTCAAGAGCTTTTGCAGTACCCACAATGCCGGGAACATTTGATGTTCCACCTCTTCGCCGGCGTTCCTGGGAGCCGCCGTGAAGCCATGGGATCCAGGGAGCACCGTTTCGTATGTACATCACACCAACACCCTTCGGCCCATAAATTTTATGAGCGCTGATACTCAGAAAATCTATTCCAAGCTCTTTTACATCAACAGGAATCTTCCCGACACTTTGAACCGTATCTGAATGAAACGGGATTTTTTTCTCTCTGCAAACAGCAGCAATTTCACGAAGCGGGTTTATAGAACCGATCTCGTTGTTTACATGCATAAGTGAAACAAGTGCGGTGTTATCGCTTATGGCCTCAGATACCAGGCTTGCTGAAATCACACCGTTGTTGTCAGGTTGCAGATAAACAGGTTTTACACCTTTTAATTTAGCCATCTCAACCGGGTGAAGAATTGCATGATGCTCAATTGGCGATGTAATAACTTCTTTTTTACCGGTAGCGTCCAGAACGCCGTTGATAACCGCATTATCACTCTCAGTGCCGCCGCTTGTAAATACAATTTCGGATGGCTCGGCATTCAAAAGAGAAGCGATGGTTTCCCTCGAATCTTCAAGGGCTACTTTTGCTTTTCTTCCAAGCTGATGTGCAGAATTTGCATTCCCGAAAAATTCGGAGAAATAGGGCTTCATCGCTTCAAACACCTGCTCATCAAGAGGCGTTGTTGCGGCATGATCAAAATAAATTACATCCATTGGCTGCTTAGATACTTGTTCTGATTTTCCGGTTATGGATACAACTGAAAATATGCTCTGTTGACAGAAATAGTATAGTTAATATCTGTTCAAAAGCTAACAAATTGTAGTCAATTTAAAAAGACACTCATTCGGTATCATACCGGAATCGGCGTGCATAAGGGTAACCTTACGGTAAGTTTAAAGGAGTGGCACTATCCGGCTGGCCGGATGATTAAATGTACGATAGCTGAAAGCTTGCTGCAATTCGGGCAGATCATTTGACTGCCGGTCAGGCAGAAGTGATATAAAATTTATTTCTTATGTGACGCAATAACCATTATTTTTAAAGAGACTAACAAATTCAAAAAATTAAAGAACAGGACAATGGCTAAACTAACGATCAAAGATGTTGACCTTAAGGGCAAAACTGTATTAATGCGTGCAGATTTTAATGTTCCAATTACAAATGGAAAGATTACGGATGACAACCGAATTGTACAGGCTCTCGATACTATAAAATATATTCTTGGAAAAGGAGCGAAATTGGTATTGACAAGTCATCTTGGTCGTCCTGGCGGTTCTCCTGATCCTGAATTCAGTTTGAAACCAGTTGCAGAACATCTTGCAACACTGATTGATCAAAAGGTACATTTTGCACCGGATTGTATTGGACAGGATGCGGAAAATGTGGTTGCGAATGCAAATAGAGGAGAGGTTGTACTATTAGAAAATGTCCGCTTTCATGCTGGTGAGAAAAAGAATGATCCTGAGTTTTCAAAACAGCTGGCTGCCCATGCCGATCTCTTTGTGAATGATGCATTTGGGAGCAGCCATCGTGCACACTCTTCAGTTGCCGGTGTGACCGAATTTCTGAAACCATCGGTTTCAGGGTTTCTGCTGGAAAAAGAGATTGCGTATCTGAATGACAGTGTTAACAATCCTACCCGCCCGTTTGTAGCTATCCTGGGAGGGGCAAAGGTCTCGGATAAAATCGGTGTGATTGAAAACCTGCTTGATAAGGTTGATTCAATTATCATAGGCGGCGGAATGACCTATACATTCTACAAAGCGAAAGGTCTTCCTATAGGAGATTCACTGGTTGAAGAGGACAAAATAGAACTTGCCGGTGAATTGATCAGCAAGGCCCGAGAAAAGGGAATCGACCTTCTTCTTCCGGTTGATTCGGTTGTCGCCAAAGAGTTCAAAAATGATGCTGAGAATAAAATTGTCGGCGAAGACGGGATTGAAGAGGGTTGGATGGCACTCGATATTGGACCCAAATCTGTGAAATTATTCAGTGAACGAATCCTGGATGCCAAAACCATTGTCTGGAACGGTCCGATGGGAGTATTTGAAATGGAAAGTTTTTCAGAAGGTACCTTCAAAGTGGCTGAAGCACTCGCTGAAGCAACATCCCAAGGCGCTGTTACAATCATTGGCGGCGGTGATTCAGCTTCGGCTATTAAGGAAGCCGGACTTGAGCACAAAGTCTCTCACGTATCAACCGGCGGCGGAGCCAGCCTGGAATTCCTGGAGGGAAAAGAACTACCGGGGGTTGCGGCGTTGTCGGATAAAAATTGATTGCCAAATACCGTAAATATGCTGTGGATCTGCTGAAAAGCAATAATATTAAAGACAGGTTCGACTTTCCTGACAGCTGAAGACGACGTTATTGGTTTTGATACCGGTATCTTTAGCGGTGATAACGGATTAAAAAATCTGAAAAAAGAGCTGCAGCTTTCAAGTCTGTTCTAAAAAAAGAATCAGAGGCCGCCGAAGAAACGACTTCTGAGTCATCAGTCCCTCTATAAATACAAGGTCACTTTCTCAATGAATTTGCAGGAAAAACTGTTTATTCCTTCTTCTTTTAATTTTACTGTTGAAGCATATGATATTTACTAGTCATGAGCTATAAAATTTTTAAAAAATTCCATTTACGAGTTTAATATTTACAAATTACTGTTATTGATGATCTTAGCTGGCCTTTTACAATACAGTAGTTTTTAAATAGTCTTCTTCAATCGGGTTTCAACAATTTTTTCACTCAGTACTTTTTAATTTATATTTAGATTTAATATAAATAACGATAACTTCTCCCTGCAATCAAAACCCGAAACACAAATACAATAATTTTGGTGATGAAGTCTTACAATCTATTTTTAACCTTGTTGACGGTAATGTCAGCTCTTCTCTTATTTTCTGCATGCGACAGTAACAACAACGATACGGCGGCTCCTGGTATTAATGGCCAGGATCTTGAAGTTTCCGGTGGCAGGGGAACCGGGGTCGATATCAACTTTACCCTCGAAGCTGAAGAGGGTATTCAATCCTTAACGCTTTCTGTTGATGGAGCCAGTCCTCAATCACTCGATGTTAATGAAGGTGCAACAAGCCAGGAATTTACCCATACATTTTTAATTCCTGCTGAATCCGTCCTGGGAGCAGAATTTTCTCTTCTTTTTACATTAACTGATGAAGCCGGACAAGAGTCTGAAATTTCTGCAAAGGTTATAACTGATAAGTTAATTGAAACACCGGCAACCTATGAATTCTCACGGAACGGGGAAAGTACAGTACATCATCCCGGCCAAACCGACCGGCTTGATATGGTAGAGGAAATTAAAGACTATATACGACAAGGTGATCGTGGTGAAGTTGTTTTTGAACAGGATTTTTTGGATATGTTTGAAAACACAGGCGGAAACGGCGGTGGCAATTTTTCATTCACTTCCGATCGGCAGCTGAAAAACAAAACATTCACACCGGATCTTGACAACCAGCTGTTCGAAGATCTTTTTGCACGGGCAGCTGCAGCCAGTGTGGATGGTTCCACCGGTGTAACTGCTTCAAATGGAACGGCCGGATTGATTGTCCGCGAAAACAGCGGAAATACAATTCTTGTGGATGAAAACGGAAGAGAGTTTACGCAGTTTATTGAAAAAGGACTGATGGGCGCTGTTTTCTATAACCAGATTTACAATGTTTATCTTACTGACAGCAGAACAGGGGATGATGTTGAAAATGTTGATTTCAGGGAAGGAAGTAACGATACGCCTATGGAACACGGCTGGGATGAAGCGTTTGGCTACTGGGACCCGCCACTTGATTTTACATCTCCATGGCCTGCTGAAAGAGGTGATGAAGACCGCTTCTGGAGCCATTACTCCAATGTAGTTGATAATGTACGAGACGGTCTGCTTGGTACGAATGAAATCATTATGAACGCCTACAAAGAAGGACGCACGGCCATTGTAAATAATGACCTGGTTACCAAGAATGAACAGAGAGATATTCTGTATGAATACCATGAGCTGGTGGCTGCAGCAACTACTGTTCACTATATAAATCTCACGCTACAGTTTTTAAATGAAGGTAAAACAGGAGAAGCTTTTCACGTTCTATCTGAAGCCTGGGCTTTTGCAAATGCACTGAAATACAGCCCGAGGAGAAAGATCACACTCGAGCAAATTGAGCAGATCCAGGAAACTGAATTCGGAGCTGACGGAAATTTCTGGAATGTCACTTCTCAGGGATTGAATAATGCAAAATCAACGTTAGTTCAAATTTACCCTGAACTTGAACCGGTTCAGGATGATTTATAAGTAAAAATTGTAAATTCTTTAACCTCAGACTTTGCCGGGTAAATTATCCGGCAAAGTCTGTTTTATTATTTATTAAATACCTTTTGATGATGTTTAAAAAAAGTCTTATAACGTTAACAGTGCTTCTTCTGATAATAATTTCATATGCCTGCAGCAGTGATGACGGTGTTACAAATACGGATGAAAATGAGTTTGAGAGAGCTGAGATGCTTGCCAATTTCGGCAATAATGTCATTCTTCCGTCATATGACCGGCTCAAAAGTAAAGTCGGCAATTTAAATACAAGCATCAACGAATTTACTGCTAACCCGAACGAATCAACATTAGCCGCGGCTCAAGATGATCTGAAAGAGGCAAGGCTTGCATGGCAAAGTGCAAACATGTTTCAATTTGGTCCGGCCGAATCGAACCTTTTGCGGGCAATTTTCAATACATTCCCAACCGACGCGGCTAAAATTGAATCCAATGTCGAGTCGGGTGATTTCAACCTTAATACCATCGGAAACAGGGATGCCGCAGGGTTTCCCGCACTTGGCTATTTGCTGCATGGAGTTGGTGATAATCCGGCGGAAGTAATTGCTGCCTATACCGATAACCTGAACGCTGAGAACAGAATTCTCTATCTGCAGGAGAATATCACCCTTATCCAAACATCTGCTGATGCCACATATGAAGAATGGAGCCCGGAGGGTGGAAATTTCGTTGCAAATTTTTTGAGTGAACAAAATTCCGGGGTTGATGTGGGAAGTTCTCTCGGACAGCTTATCAATGCATTTATTCTCCATTATGAGCGTTTTATAAGGGATGGGAAAATTGGCATACCCGCCGGAGTGCGAAGTGCAAATGTACCGCGCCCGACAACAACAGAAGCTTTTTATGCCGGATATTCCTCAGAACTGGCCGTCGAAAATATGAACGCTGTAAGCAGGCTTTTTTTTGGTAACAGCCTGAACGGTGAGCAGGGCATCGGGCTGGATGACAACCTGATAGCTCTCGAGGCAGGGGGACTTGCTGACAATATTGGAATTGAGCTCAATGAGGCCATTGCCTCACTTCAAGCGTTGAATGACCCGCTTGCAGACCAAATAGAAACAAATAATGAACCTGTGCTTAATGCTTTTACTGAAATGCAGGACTTAATTGTGCTTCTTAAAGCTGACATGGCTTCCCGTCTGGGAATCTCAATAACCTTCCAGGATAATGACGGGGACTAATGTGTACCTGAGCAGTACCAGTCGATGAAACAATTTATTACTTCAAATACTTCTATTGCACCGCTGGCGGTTTTCAGGGTTTTGTTTGGCTTCATTATGCTCGTCAGTACAATTCGTTTCGCTTTGCGGGGCTGGATTTACGAACTCTATGTTGAACCTGATTTTTATTTTACTTTTTACGGTTTCGACTGGGTTCAGCCACTGGGTGAGTATGGCATGTATGCCCTCTTTTTTATCGTCGGTCTGTCTGCCCTGTTTATTATGCTGGGCTACCAATACCGGATAGCGAGCGTACTTTTCTTTCTTGCATTCACATATATTGAACTGATTGATAAAACCAATTATCTCAATCACTATTACTTTGTCAGCATTATCGGTTTTCTGTTGATATTGGTACCGGCAAATCGCAGCTTCTCTCTGGATGCTCTGAGGAAACCGGGGCTCGCAGTCAGTAAAGTTCCTGCCTGGACAATCAATATTTTCAAACTTCAATTGGGCCTGGTCTATTTTTTTGCAGGGTTGGCAAAATTAAACGGTGACTGGCTTTTAAATGCTATGCCGCTGAAAATATGGCTGCCTGCAAACTCACATCTACCCGTTATCGGTGAATGGCTTACATACCCGGAAGCTGCATATCTGCTTAGCTGGGCAGGCGCGTTCTATGACCTGACAATTGTCTTTTTTCTTCTCTATAAACCGACTCGCATACCTGCTTATGCAACGGTCATATTTTTTCATTTGATGACATATGCTCTGTTCCAGATAGGGATGTTTCCATTTATTATGATTCTCGTTACACTGATCTTCTTTTCGCCGGAGTTTCATAGTAAACTGATTGACCGGTTAAAACACTTTTTTAGTATGGTTATACGAAAGAGAGCATCAGACAAAACTATATCTTACTCGGGTTATGAGGAGCCTGTCTATCGGCCAAAAAAAAATGCACTTTCAATTGTAACCGTTATCTTAACTGTTCATTTTCTTCTCCAGTTGGTTTTGCCTTTTCGTTATGCTCTTTACCCGGGAAACCTGTTCTGGACGGAACAAGGATACCGGTTTTCATGGAGAGTGATGTTGATGGAAAAAGCCGGTTACGCATCATTTACAGTTCATGATACAGAAACCGGTAATGAATGGCAGATTCCGAATTGGGAGTATCTTACTCCTAACCAGGAGAAAATGATGTCGACCCAGCCTGACATGATTTTGCAATTTGCTCACCATCTGAAAAGGGATTTTACAAAAAAGGGCATTCAAAATATAAAAGTAACGGTTGAATCATATGTAACGCTGAACGGAAGGCCAAGCCGTCTTTTTATCGATCCGGATGTTGATCTTGCAAATCAAAAGAGAGGATTTAAGCATAAACAGTGGATTTTACCATACAATGAATCTTAATAGACAAACTGACTGCATTTAATGAAATCATTTTATTTGAGCGCATTTTTATTTTTATCTGTTACGTTTGTATTCAGTTTAACAGACAGTTATGCTCAAACGTACCGGTTGTCGGGGTATGTTACTGATAACGCTGATCAGCCGCTTGAAGATGCAGAAATATTTGTGACCGATTCTCTGAAAACCAATCAAGCGGATCTTCCTGTTTCAATTTATAGTAATACCTCACTGATCGGGCGAACTGATAACAGGGGATACTATGAAATTGACAGCCTTGGAACAGGTACATACTATGTTACTGCTCTCTACATCGGCAAACGTTCGGAGTCAAAAAAGATCAGGATTTCGGATCGTGATCTCAGCCTGGATTTTAAACTCTCTTTACTTCAGGAGACATTAAATGAGATAACTATCGGTGATCAGAATGAATCAAGTCTGGGAGTATCAAGATTGCGACCCGTAGAAGGTTCAGCTATTTATGACGCTAAAAAAAATGAGGTGATTAATTTTGAGAATGTGACGGCAAACCTTGCAACAAATAACAGCAGACAGATCTACGGCAAAATTGCCGGTTTGAACATCTGGGAAAGTGATGGTGCCGGAGTACAGCTTGGATTGGGCGGAAGAGGACTGAGCCCGAATCGAAATTCGAATTTTAACACCCGTCAAAATGGGTATGATATTTCTGCAGACGCTTTGGGATATCCTGAAAGTTACTATACACCACCGTCTCAGGCTCTCGACCGGGTCGAAATTATCAGGGGAGCTTCATCTCTGCAATACGGAACACAATTTGGAGGTGTTGTAAACTTTGTGTTTAAGGAAGGAACCAGGCGAAAACCCTTCCAATTAACAACGGTCCAGAGCGGAGGTGCAAACGGGTTGTTTACATCATTTAACAGCGCCGGCGGCACGGTGGGTAAAATGAATTATTACGCTTTTTACCAGTACAAAAGAAGTGACGGATGGAGACCGAATTCAAATCTCGATCAGCACACCGCATTCGGTTCCTTTAAATTTGAGGTGACACCTGAATTTACAGTTCAGGCTGAATATACGTTTATGAATTATCTGCAGCAGCAGCCCGGAGGACTCACTGATGCACAGTTTGAACAAGATCCCTCTCAATCTACCCGCGAACGCAACTGGTTCTCGGTTAACTGGAATCTTTTTTCTGCAATAGCCGATTATAAATTTTCAAGCAGAACAAATATTAATACCAGGTTTTTCGGGCTGATTGCTTCAAGGGATGCACTCGGAAATCTCGGAAGGATAGACAGGATAGATTTCGGCGGCAACCGGGACCTTCTGAGGGATAGATTCAGAAACTGGGGTAATGAAACAAGACTGCTGCACCGCTACTCTTTTTTAAATAACATCTCGGCACTGCTGGTCGGAACCAGGTTTTATGACGGGTTTACGGTAAGGAGAGAAGGAGACGGATCAGACGGTTCGGATCCGGATTTCAATTTTGATGATCCGAACAGGCTTGATTCTGATTTTGATTTACCAAGTAAAAATATATCCGTATTTACTGAAAATGTATTTAATGTTACAAATAAATTCAGCATTACCCCGGGTGTGCGATTTGAATATATAAAAACAGAATCGGATGGATTTTTCAGGGAAGTTACTGAAGATCTGGCGGGGAATATTCTTGTGGATGACGTTATACCGGAAGAGCGGCGGGATGAGCGTTCATTTGTATTCTTTGGGGTTGGCATGAGCTACAAAGAGAGCAATGCACTTGAATTGTACTGGAATTTTTCCCAAAATTACCGGGCTGTCAACTTTAATGATATCAGGGTTGATATTGGAAGCCTGGAAGTAGATCCGGATATCCGGGATGAACGCGGATTTAATGTGGACCTGGGCGCCAGGGGAAATGTGAGTAATATCCTGAATTATGATGTCACTTTGTTTCATCTCTCTTATAAAGATCGCATTGGCTCAATCCTCAGGAGAGAACCCGATCCCCGTTTTAACAACCTGATTGAAAGGACATTTCGTTTTCGCACGAACGTGGCAGATGCAAACATTTACGGATTTGAAGGATTTTTTGAAGTTGACATGTTCAAGCTTTTTGTTGATTCATTAAGTCCCGTAAAACTATCTCTCTTCACAAATATCTCATTTATTTCTGCAGAGTATACAAATTCAGATGAAAACGGTATTGAGGGTAACGAAGTTGAACTTGTGCCTCCTGTCAATTTTAAAACCGGACTGAATTTTGGCAAAGGAAATTTTGAATCATCCTATCAGTTCACATATGTTAGCGAGCATTTTTCCGATGCCACCAATGCCCGCCGCACACCGACAGCTATTGAGGGCATAATTCCATCATATCATGTAATGGACGTCTCTTTTAAATACAGCTTGGGGAGATATTCTTTAGAGACAGGAGTGAATAACCTGACCGACAATAAATTCTTTACAAGGCGTGCAACCGGCTACCCGGGACCGGGGATCATCCCTGCGGAAGCAAGAAGTTTTTATCTGACAGTCGGGGCCAGGTTTTAGAAGGATCTCTCAAAAAGCTACTGCCATATTAGTGATAAACTGGCAGGCATTTGGTGAGAAAAATCAAAAGTGAAAAGTGAAATATAAAGTGACGGGAGTTTTACAATTTTTCGGGAAAGCTGACTTCAATCCTTTCAATATCGTTTTCCGATTTATGTATTCCGCCACTTCTTAACTTTTCACGTTTGCGTTTTCACTTTTCACTTTCGCGACCTTACTTATCAATCGATAAACCATCCAAAAGCGAATCATAATTTGTAATATCTTTTGGCAGAATAATTTGATTGTCTGCCCTGCCCAGCCCGTCCATTGCGTTCAGGTATTTCTCTTTTAACTGCAGTTTCATGGCTTCTTCACCCTTGGGCTGCGAAAGCGCATCAGCTATCTGCTCTATAGAAGATGCTGTAGCTTCAGCAATGGCCTCTATTTCCTGAGCCCGTCCCTCTGCTTCATTAATTCTCCGCTGCATTTCTGCTTCGGAGATGTTGATGATTTCAGCCCTGCGGCCTTCTGCTTCATTCACATTTGAATCCCGTACGCCCTCAGATTTTGCAATAATGGCCCGACGGTCGCGCTCGGCAGTCATCTGACGCTCCATCGCTTTTTGTACTGTCCTCGGTGTATGAATGTTCTTAATTTCATACCTGTGAACCTTGATGCCCCACAGCTGTTCGATTTCACCAAGAACCTTTACCACCTCTTTACTCATCATGGCCCGCTCCTCAAAAGTCTGATCCAGGTCCATAAGACCTATTACCGAACGGGTGGTGGTCTGTGCAAGCTGAACGGCCGCATACCTGTAATTGGTGACACCATAACTGGCATTCACCGGGTCCATCACGCTCAGGTAGAGCACACCATCCACTTCAACTTTCACATTATCTTTGGTGAAGCACTCCTGGGGTTCCACTTCAATGGTTTCCTCACGGAGATCCTGCTTGTAAACCACTTTATCTATGAACGGGATAAGCGCATGGAATCCTGGGCCGAGTGTTTTGTGATAGTTGCCAAGACGTTCCACGATATGTGCAAACTGGTTTGGAACCAGTCGGAGAGCCTGCAGGAATTTGAATGTAAGATAAATTGCAAAAAGTGCAATAAGAACCTTGCTGATGGTTTCCATTATTGGCATAACTATCCTCTTTTATTGTCTGTTGCGGATGCTGAAGGTTTATCGTTTTTCGTATGGTCACTGATTTTCCCTACTCCTTCAAAAAATGTTTTAAGGTTAGCCGTTTCGACCGGAAGGACGGACACACTGGTATTTTTAATAATATTACCAAACTGATCGATATACTGCTCTACCAGTTTGGTTTTTACAGCCAGTTCACCTCCCGGCCTTTGGATTGCTTCGGCAACTCTTCGAAGTCCCTTTGCTGTAGCAGTTGCCACAAGTTCAATTTCACTTGCACGCCCTTTTGCTTCGTTGATTCTGCGCTGACGCTGTGCTTCGGAGACTAATATCTGATTTTTCTGTTCACCTTCCGACTCGTTGATCCGGGCCTGACGGTATCCTTCAGAATTGGTGATTTCAGCTCTTTTTTCACGTTCCGCTTCCATCTGCTTTTCCATGGTGTCGATAATCTCATCAGATGGCCGGATATTTTTAATTTCGTATCGGAGGACTTTTATACCCCAGGGATCGGCCGCTTTGTCAATTTCCCTGACGATATTTTCATTCATCATTTCGCGTTCCGAAAAAGTGTCATCGAGAGTAATCTTGCCAATTTCACTCCTCATTGTGGTTTGAGCAAGGTTTACGGCAGCCGCATGGTAATTTGAAATTCCATAACTGGCTTTGTACGAATCCATTACCTTCAGGTAGACGAGACCGTCGACAGCTACTTCAATATTGTCTTTGGTGATACAGGTCTGGCTGGGAACATCCAGTACCTGTTCACGCATCTCCTGGTGGTAGGCTGCGCGGTCGATAAAGGGGATCAGAAAATGAAATCCCGGTTTCAGAGTTTTTTTGAATTTCCCCAGGCGTTCCTGGATTACCTCTTCACGCATTTCGACAATAATAAAGAGCCGTGTTAAAATGAAGTAGGAAAATACGATCAGGATAAGAAGTGTTGTCCACATAGTCAGTTACGGTTTCTTTCTTTTATTTTATTATCGGGAGGGTCGATGATGCCAATCGGCTCAACAATCCAGGTTGTGTTTTCCCGGTATTTGATACGAACTTTTTGTCCGGCCGGTACAGGCCCCTCCATTGAGCGGGCCTGCCATGAGATTCCATTGAAACGGATACGGCCGCTGTTGTCATCACTTGTCAGCGGTTCCGTAACTTCGGCAACTTTGTCCATAGCTTCATAATCTTCATCGGCCAGTTTAAAAAATGTGTCGCCTTTAAAATATTTTTTTATAAATGGTCGTATTGCAATAGTGAGGCCAACAGAAGCAAGCAGCCAGACGGCAAGTGAAGTACCGGGGTCAGACAGAATCCCGAGAAACCTGGTGATACCCACACCGAAAGCACTCAGACCGAGAAAAAAAGCGACTCCCCCGGGTAATGCCAGCTCAAGTAGCATCAAAAAAGCTCCTCCGCCCAAAAAAATCCATGTCAAAATCTCGGCATCCATAAAAATAGGTGAATAGAATATTCGGTTTGGACAGATAGATAGTAAAAAATCTGCAAAAAAACCTATTTCAATAATTAGAATATTATTTTAATCAATTATCTGAAATCCGGAAAGTTTCCCTGAGATGAACATCGCTGCGGGGGGCTCCTGTTTCATCTGTTGCGATGAGAGTGTATTCAAGTATTCGTTCCTGCAATCCATCTGTATTTACAATTTCAATCCACCGTTCGAGATCCAGACGTGGGAATTCAACATGAATAACTGCCGTTTTCTTTCCGGATTCAGACTCAGAACCGGAAATCACCTGCGCCACAAATCTTGTTTGCAGAAAAGGTGTTTCAAAAGAGATCCATTCGGAGCCTTTTTCAAGCGGAAATTGATAAACCACTCTCGGTTCATCGCGAATAATTACCTCGTCGGAAATTTCATTCTCTTTGTCAGCTGTATTCCCGCTTTTTTTCCTGTCGAATGAAATTTTATTACCACCGGCAAGCTGCAGTAGCCGGGAATGAGAAGTTAAAAAACCCGATTGAGGTTCAATAACAGGCTCTGATGCTTTCGGTTGTACAATAGGCGTTAAACCTGCATTCCGGTACGCCATTTCCAGTAAATGATTATCGGTAGCATAATACCACGTTTCGCTGAACTCATCGGAATTTGTGAAATTCGTTTCTGTTTTGAAGGTTGCTTCAGGTCCGCCAGGTACCCGGTCTGCTTCAAGAACAGTCATCTCTATCGTTCCCTGTTCAATGATTTCAACAACTTCGCTGAATGTACTGTCTGTCTCTTCAAAAGAATAAAAGTAGGTAAATACAGTGCCCGTTTCGAACGTAATGGATTCAATGACATCTTCAGGAACCGTATTCTCAGTTGATGAATCACACGCAATTGAAATAACAAACAAAAGGGCGATGTACCGGCTTTTTAGTATCATAAATCTTTTCTCTTTTTTTGCCTTTCGAATAACCAATATATAATTTAAAATTAAAATAAGCATCTTTTTTGTACAACTCTGCCGATTGATGTCGGCTTACTTTTGCGTTACTTTATAAATAAATAGATAAAACAAAGAGACATTATGTTACACCCTGAAAATCACGTTTTAGGAGAAGAAGCGGTATTCACTTCGAATTTTTACGAGAGCGATAAAATCCTGAGGAGTTATCTGAAGCGTGCAGCTTTAGCGGAATCGTTAGCCTACATGAATGATAAACTTACAACACTTGGCATGAAAGCGGCATCCCTCATGGATGTGCTTTCACAGGATGCTGATAAATATGGCCCGAAGCTAAGTAAGCGAACACCATATGGTGAGAACATTGATCGGATTGATTTTCACCCGTCGTACTGGCTGTTACTCGAAATTGCCGCAAATTCAGAGATGTTTCATGTTAAATATAATCCTGAATTAAAAAAGAAGTTCAGCAGTGATCGTCATAAACTGGGTTTTGCAGCCGGACAGATTTACGCAATGAGTGAACTCGGCCAGTACTGCCCGCTTTGCATGACAGATGGAGCCGCATATATTATCGAACGCCACTGTTCAGAGGAAGACAAAGATCGTCTTTTGCCCAAATTGTCGAGCAGGAAAGGGAGAGATTTTTATACAGGTGCCATGTTTCTTACAGAAAAAGCCGGAGGCTCTGATGTGGGTGCGAACAGGGCTAAAGCAGTTCGGAGCGATAGTGATTACCATACGATTGTAGGTGAGAAATGGTTTTGCAGTAATGCCAACGCAGATGTAATGCTGGTTTTGGCCCGTACAGATACTATAATGAAGGGAACAAGAGGATTGTCTCTTTTCCTGGTGGAGAAAATCCTTGAAAACGGTGAAAAAAATTCAATGGAGATAGTTCGTCTTAAGGATAAAATGGGTGTTCGTTCTATGGCCACAGCGGAGATCTTGCTAAAGGGTACGAAGGGAAAACTGATCGGTGAAGAGGGAAACGGGTTTAAGATCATGGCCGAGATGATCAATATGTCGAGGTTGTACAATGCCGTCGCCGCAATTGCTGCAATGAGAAGAGGTATTGCAGAAGCGTGGCAATACCTCAGTTTCAGGACAACTTTTGGGAAAACCGTGACTCATCATGCGCTTATACGGGATAACTTCTATGAAATCGGATCAAAATATGTAGCCGGGTTTCTACTTGTGTGGCGTGCAATCAGTGCAATGGATGCTGCCGAAAATGGTGAAGAGGATGAAAAGCAGTTAATGAGGATCTTAATTCCGATGGCAAAATGGTGGACAGCTGAGCAGTCGGTTCATACCGTCCGTACTTGCATGGAACTGATGGGAGGCAACGGTTATATTGAAGATTTTATCATGCCAAAACTCTTTCGCGATGTGAATGTACTTCCGATTTGGGAAGGATCGGGTAATATCATTGTTCTGGACATTCTTCGCGCGATGAAGAAAACGGAGGGCCTTGATATGCTGGTGAAAGAGATTCGATCTGTATCAGATAAAAAAATGGATGAGGAACTTGATAAACTTCTGTCTCTCTTCGATGATCTGAAAGATAAAGAACAGGATACAATCGAAACCTCGGGCAAGTACCTTTTCGAGAGGCTGATTCATATCTATCAAATGGCACTGATTAAAAAAGAGATGGATATTTCGGATGATGAATGGCTGGAACCTGCGCTGAATTACCTGACCGGTGAGCTGAACTCAGAACCTGAATTGAAATCCCCGCCGGATTACGTAACCATCGAAAATTTAATCGCCTGGGATATCGTGTAGTGTCAGGCCAACTCTAAAAGTGGGGTGGTCTGCAATTGTTAATTCAGATTTTCCGGCAACGAACTCTCGTATCTATGGAAAACAGGCTGTAAGCCTGACACAACACAGCCCCAGGCAGCGCCTGGGTAAATGTGATTGATGTAAATGAACCAGGCTGTAAGCCTGAAGCAGTCTGATCTGTAAATCATTATGATTTTTTTTAAGAGGCCTACCGACTTTAATAAAATAGTACCTCTACACCGCATTAGGCTATCAAGCCTATTAAAAATTTGCCTGTTGCAGACCTACAGTCTGCTTTTTAACGTTCTAATCTTTCCCGGACAGTGCTCCGGGCTGTGTTGTTTCAGGCCTTCAGCCTGAGAGATTGCAGTTAATGCTGTACTCGCAGAAGTTGAAAGGAAATCTTCGATGGGCGTTTTTCAATTCATAAATCAAAAAGCTAACCCCGCACCAAAATTCAATCTTTTATATGTAAGATCTTCCCGAAAAGTGCCTGTGCGAAAGATACTCCGTTCAAAATCTGCATGATCGATATTGAATCCTATATGCAGTAATAAACCAAGCTTGTCAGCCAGCTTAAAATGTAAACCGGTTCCCGGGTTTATCATTATGCCGCCGCTGTGATTGTCAATCCGGGCATCCTCTTCCGTCTGAACACTAAAACCGTATCCAACTTTAAAAGATGCAAAAGGTGTTATCTCGCTATTCAGAATTTTATAATTGAGATCAATGAAGAGGGGAATAAGGGAAAGAGGCTCATTGTAATGTGTAAATCCAATCCCGATACCGGCAGAAAAATTCGGAGAAACCTGGTATCCACTCATAACTGACGGTCTTGGAGTAATTTTACCATTCACAGATAGCATTTCGAATCTAATGCTTTTGATAAAACCTGCATCCCGGTTGATATGTAATACGGTTGCATCTTCAGCGTAGGATTCCATTCTGTTTTGTGCAGACATGTCTGCAGGAGTCATAGAAATCAATGCGATCAAAAATGTAATTCCTGTGATCATTGATATATGATTTACTGAAGAGCGAATGTGTTTTATAAAATTCAGATTCATACTGCCTGGTTACTCAGAAAAAACCGGAATGGTGCTCAGCTTTTTTAGATTTTGAATATCGCTGTAGTCATACTGAATGATTCCACTTTCACCGGTTACCATAAGTACACCGTTGTGCGGTACCACATCAAAGGTTTTTATATCCTTGATATGGTCCAGCAGTTTGATATTCAACGGATCTGTTGCATCCATGATCTTCAGTCCGAATTCACCTTCGCTCACAAAGAGATATCCGTCGTCGATGCCAAGTCCATGAGGCTTGATCATTTCATGGAAATTTACCCGTTTTGGCTGCATCAAATTGCTGACATCAACCACTTCCAGCCGGTTAAATCCGTTCGGACAACGGGTTCCCTCTCTCAATGTTACAAAAGCATAGTCTCCTTCCACAACCACCGGGTCGCAGGCTGTTGAATGCCGGTAT
>Ga0209936_1000492_pt1 | contig 23777 bp, 17 predicted proteins | sample SalPonR1_A_D1_MG_FD_185694 | JGI IMG/M metagenome (GOLD analysis project Ga0209936, IMG submission 185694) | Salt pond soil microbial communities from South San Francisco under conditions of wetland restoration - Salt Pond MetaG R1_A_D1_MG... ... | reverse complement strand
GAAAGATAGTGCCCTTGTCTTCTCTTTAAAAAATGTGAACCCGAGCCCAAGTCCAAGCAGGCTGAACCCAAGCAGATTGGAACTGTGAGGAATTTCACCTAAAGAAAAGCGGCTTACATATTGAATGTGAAGCAGCAGAAAAGCGACTAGATAGAGCCAGGAATATTTCCTGTAAAAAAAGGCGATTCCGCCAAGCAGTGTAATCAGAACCGCGTTAACCAGTGCAAGATTGTAATCAAAAATCAACTCCATCGGCAGGTAGTTTGCCAGGCCCAGCGGCAATACCACATCACTGATCCTCAAAATAAACAGACCCCACGACCATCCGTAGACAATGGAATAGATGACTGTAAAGAGTTCAAAAAACCTGAGAAAAAGCTGCACACCAAACGAATCCTCATGCTCAAAGCGGAATAGATTTTTTAAGAGTGATCCCATCAGGTTTTTAAAACAGTTTTGGATTTTTGTATGTGCTGTCTGCGGTTAACAAAAAAAGCGGAACCGTCGAAACCACCACCGAATCGGTCTCAGTAAGATGGCCGTCTACCCGGGCAATCAGCCATTTTTTATCGCCCAGTGATTCGGCATCAAGCAGGTCTCTGAGTGCTTTAACACGGCGATCATTCCACTCTTTGGTTTTTGAAATAAAATTGGCGTAGTCAATTGCATCTACCCCGTGGCCGTAGAGAGAAATAAACCGGCCGTTAACCTCTTCGAGCGAAACCGATCCCCATAACTGCTCATCTGATGGATTGTCTACTTCAATGACCAGTGCCCGCGACCACGGGTTCCCGGCCTGCGAAAACATCGGGAATATACTGAATGGCCAAAACTCGCCTTCATGAGTTGCAACCAACAGGATATTGATCAATAATATTCCTGCTAATATTTTTTTATGCCTGTTGAATAGGTCCATTTATTTCAATTCTTTTACTGTTTACAAAGCTTTAAAATAATGAAATCGTAACTATCTGCCTACAGCTGAATACTTTTTTTACTTTAAGATAATGACCGGGTAAAAAGGCACAGAATTCAATTCTTTGACCGGAATTAAAAGTTAAAGGAGAGTATGTCACAATAAATCGTATCTCCGCGAATCCCGGAGAAACAATTCAAACGACTCCCTCTCTTTTTCAGAAAGGCTGAATTTTGGGTGACCAAAGAGATCTCTTTTCACTTTTGCATGCCAGAAGTATTGAATCCAGCTTTCGGGTGAGTTTTTTAATCTTCTGAGAAAGTGACGTTTGCCTGATACATTTGTGCCGTGAAAAACACGTACAAAAAGGTAAGAACGGGAAAGATCCAGCTGTTTGTATCTTCTTTTCATTTTCCACTCGTTTAAGTAGACGGTGTCCTCTTCCCTGTTCATCGATGGATACCTTATCTCATCGTCTCTTTTGTGAATAATGGAACTGGGTGAGCCCCCCGGAAGTGAACCGATATATGGATATTCAGAATATTCGTCTGCATTTATGTGAAAGAGATTTCCTTCCAGGCAGCAGGCATCATACCCTTCCTTTAGCGCATTTAACTGGATTTTAATACGGTCAGGATGAAACCAGTCATCATCATCCCAGCAAATCATGTAGTCGCCTGTAGCATGTTCGAGTGAAATATTCCGGAGTTCACCCAGGATATTACCAGGTGAAGGCTCTATTTTGACATAGACCACTTCGTCACTTTCAAAATCCCGGAGCAGGTCTTCAACCGGTTCGCGGCCATTGTCAATAACCACAACTTCCCTGTTCCTATGGGTCTGATTTTTGTATGATTCCAGGGATCTTCTCAACAGTTTTTTGCGATCGGCAGTAACAATCAGGCAGCTTACTTTGTCACTGTTTGTTTTTTTATTTTCCATATAAAAGAGAAGATTCTTTTTCCTGCTAAACGTCGCTCTGCTAAAAAGGTAATTTGATATGCACGTTGATTTAAGTTTAGCAATATTTACATTGATTTGCAATCAGAGCTGCGCTATCGAAATTAACCGGTTCTCAGTTTTAACTTAAGATTTGTAAAATCTCATTTTTAGAAATCGAAAGATCTATTATCTCATCTCTTTTTCCATCTGTCTGCGTATTCTTGTCTGTTCCCTGATAAACTTTCGCCACTGGTCACTTGCAATTTTGTGTTCATCGAAGGTACGGCTGAAAGTATGGCTCCCGTCGGGTGTGGCAACCATATATAGATAATTATGACTGGCAGGATTCAAGACAGCCTTGATCGATTCCAGGTCGGGGTTCGTTATGGGGCCGGGCGGCAAGCCATCGACAAGGTAGGTGTTATAGGGATGCTCAAATTTATAATCCTCGAAAAGCAGTCGCCTTTTTTCACCGAGAGCATAAATAACGGTTGGGTCTGCCTGCAATCTCATATTTCTCTGTAACCGGTTCAGGTAGAGTCCGCTTATTTTTCGCTTCTCCTCCCTCACTTTTGCTTCCCATTCCACAATAGATGCGAGCGTAAGAATTTCATGAAGGCCCAGCTCACTCTGCTCAATCTCTTTCGATAATCCCTCCGCAACAATCCGTTCAAACTCGCTGTGAATCCGTTTTATCACCGACGCCGGGTCGGTTGTCCAGAAAAATTTATAACTTTCGGGGAGCATTTTGGCGGCCAGGTTGCTGCCCGTCAATCCCAACTCTAAAGCTACATCACTGCTGTCCGTGAAAATGTCAGCAAATTCTGAGGAATCTGCCCGGAGCTGCCGTGCAAGATTACGTGAAATCAGAGCGGCATCAAGACCCGGCAGTACTGTAACCTGGGTTTCATCCTGGATACCCCGGGCAAGCTTCGACATAAAATCTCCGTAAGAATGGGGCTCACCGGTTTCATATCGCCCGGGCCTGAAAGTCCGCCATCCCAGCGTATTTCCCGCCCATTCAAACTCAGCCGGATCGCTGATAATATTCATCTGGTAGAGCGTATTCGCGAGCGTATTCAAATCTGTTTTTTCGGACAAATAGAGCACGCTATTCTCTTCCGAAAATACAGTATTATCGCTATACAATCGTGAATAGCGTGAACTGAAAACCAGAAGAAATGCGAATAAAAACACTGATGTAAGTGCAAATAGCTCCCTCACTGAATAGGGTTCAATATATTTGATGATTGCTCTGAAAATTGGCATTTATCTTTTCATTCCGGGTATTATCCAACGAACAAAATATGAAATCGTTCTGTCATTTTGTGTAAAATACAATTTTATATAAAATTCTTTTGAGAAAACAGTCACCCGAAAACCTTTGGCATTTATCTTTCCAGCAGGGGTTTTATTTCACACATCGTCTAAAAAAACGGACTCTGAAAGATTCTAACATCAATACCCCCTGGTAAAGTGTGCAGAGAATAAACACCGTATCTGCAAATCCAGAGGCAGGGTTCACACCAATTTTCAGCTTCTCTCGTTGTCTTTAATAAGTATTACATATATATTTTTTTATGGACTATAAAAAATACATTACGATTAATGCAGAAATAAGAGGCGGTAAACCTTGTATACGTGGTACAAGAATTACCGTTTATGATATTTTGGAATATTTGGCTTCCGGTATGTCAAAAAAAGAAATCTTAAAAGATTTTCCGGAATTGAAAGAAGAACACATACGAGCATCCATTGCATTTGCTGCTAACCGGGAAAAAGAATTAAATAAAATTTCTACTTGAAATTACTTTTTGACCAAAATTTATCACACAGGCTAATTCTTTTTTAATACTTGAATAAAGATAGAATTTTGAAGTTTGTTATTCGAACTCTCTAAGCCTTATTCTTAGTCCATTCACACTAACAAGCTACAGACGTCAGCTATGGAATCCACAATTATCTACGAAATCATCGGGTATGCCGCATCTCTCCTGGTTGCTGTTTCACTGATGATGAGTAAAATTGTTACACTCAGGATTATCAACCTGGTGGGTGCTGCACTCTTTTCTCTTTATGGAATTCTGATACAATCTATTCCGGTCGCTGCAATGAACGGATTTATTGTCATGGTCAATATCTATTACCTGTTTCAGATGTATCATGACCGGGAGTTTTTCGAACTGCTTCGTGTTTCGGAACACAATGTCTATTTACAAGAGTTTATCCGGTTTTTCTTACCGGAAATAAAGAAATTTCAGCCTGATTTTACTTACCGGAACAACAGCAATGATTTGTCTCTGTTTGTTCTGCGGGACATGATACCGGCCGGCGTAATGATCGGCACGATCAATGACAATGTACTCTCCATAAAACTCGATTTTGTGAGACCGGAATACCGTGATTTTAAAATCGGCCGGTTCCTGTTTCATGATAATCAGCAATTTTTTGCAGAACAGGGTATCAACCTAGTTGAGTCGCAGGCAGGGAATGATGAACACGCAGACTATCTTGAAAGAATGGGGTTCACTCCGGCCGACCAAAATAAATCACTTTATAAAATTGAATTTTAAAAAACGAATTTTTGATGAGCCTTATTAAGGGTGTTATTCTCGATCCGCTGAACCGCAAAAAATTTAATGGCGCCATTGAAATCAATGATGGAAGAATCACACAGATTCATAAAACAGGAGAGTCTGTGCCGCAACAATATATACTGCCCGGCTTTGTAGACTCTCATATTCATATTGAAAGCTCCATGCTGGTCCCTTCAGAGTTTTCCCGCCTGGCTGTGCGGCACGGAACCATCGCCACGGTTTCCGATCCACATGAAATTGCCAATGTCTGCGGAATAGAGGGTGTGAATTTCATGATAAATAATGGAGAGAAAGTTCCATTTAAGTTCTTCTTTGGAGCACCTTCCTGCGTACCTGCTACTCCCTTTGAAACATCAGGTGCCACTCTTGACTCCCAAGATGTGGACAAACTGCTGGAGAGGGATGATATTCTCTATCTCGCTGAGATGATGAACTGGCCCGGGGTTCTCTCATCGGACGAAGAGGTGATGGCAAAGATCAGGTCCGCACAAAAACGGGGAAAACCGGTAGATGGGCATGCACCCGGCCTGAAAGGTAAGCGCGCCAGGGCCTATGCTAAAGCTGGTATTTCCACTGATCACGAATGTACTACAAAGGAGGAGGCTCTCGACAAATTGCAGGCAGGTATGAAAATAGCAATCCGGGAGGGGAGCGCTGCTAAAAATTATGAAGCACTGATTTCTCTCCTCGGAGAATATCCTGAAAAAATTATGTTTTGTTCGGATGACAAACATCCGGATGATCTCCTTTTCGGGCATATCAATGAACTGGCTGCAAGATCTCTTCAGCGCGGTTTTGAACTCTTTGATACGCTGAGAGCTTGTTCTGTGAACCCGGTCACACATTACAAACTTCCGGTTGGACTATTGCAACTCAATGATCCAGCCGATTTTATTATCGTAAAAGACCTGGATACCATGCAGGTAAGTGAAACCTGGATTAACGGGGAATGTGTTTATAAAAACAGAACTGTTCATATGCCTCACGTTGCATTTGAACCAATCAATAACTTTGTAATGAATGAAACCCGGCCTTCTGATTTTGTTTTTGAATCGGATGAGTCCGAACAGCCGGTGATCATCGCCCACGATGGTGAACTGATTACCGGGATGGAATACGAATCACTACCGGTGAAAGATGGAAACGTTCAGCCAGAGCCGGATCGTGACATTTTGAAAATCACGGTTGTGAGCCGGTATCAAAAAGCAAAGCCATCAGTCGGTTTTATTAAAAATTTTGGCCTTCGAAAAGGTGCTTTTGCTTCCTCTGTGGCTCACGACTCTCACAACATTATTGCCATTGGAACATCCGATAAATTTCTGAGCGATGTGGTGAACATGATCATGAAATCGGAAGGCGGAATTGCCACTGTTGATGATGAGAGAAAAGAGATTTTACCTCTCCCTGTGGGCGGTATCATGAGTGATCAGCCCGGCGAGATTGCAGCCTCTAAATACGAACGGCTGAGTTTTATGGTGAAGGAAATGGGAAGTTCAATCACCTCCCCGTTTATGCTAATCTCTTTTATGGCACTTCTGGTGATCCCCCGTTTAAAAATCAGCGACAAAGGCCTTTTTGACGGAGAAACGTTCGAATTTATAAAAAATGGGTGAGAAAATTTTTCCAACTTTGGAAAAGTTACTACCACCCATAAACCCATTCCATCGCCCGTATCCAACTTTTCCAAAGTTACCAACGCCTGCTCCCCGGCCACCTCAACTTTGGAAAAGTTCCTACCACCCACGAACCCAATCCACCGCCTATATCCAACTTTTCCAAAGTTACATCACGCCTGCTCCCTGGCCACCCCAACTTTGGAAAAGTTCCTACCACCCATGAACCCAATCCACCACCCGCATCCAACTTTTCCAAAGTTACCAACGACTGATCCCCGGCCACCCTAACTTTGGAAAAGTTCCTACCACCCGCGAACCCAATCCACCGCTCACATCCAACTTTTCCAAAGTTACCAACGCCTGATCCCCGGCCACCCTAACTTTGGAAAAGTTCCTACCACCCGCGAACCCAATCCACCGCTCGCATCCAACTTTTCCAAAGTTACACCACGCCTGTTCCTACGAATCAATCTCCCACTTATACGTACGGTGGGTTTTATGATGATGGCAGCCAAGAGCCTCGAGGCTTCGCTGCATCAGCCAGTTCTTTTCACTTACCCAGGCCCCCTCAAGATGTTCAAGTGTTGGCGCAGCGTTATAGGTCATTTGAATCCCGCGGACAAACGTAAGTGCTTCAAGGCCCATTTTACGATATTTTGGCAAAGTGCCATAGACCACCGTTCGCAAGTGTCTGGCCCTGTTTTTCAAAGTGTAAAGTTTTGGTATATGCCACCAACGGAACCTGCCCCCGGTAGTTTTTGAAACTTCATTAAGGTCGGGTATGCAGACGATAAAGGAGGCCGGTTCACCATTCACAAATGCCAGCAACACACTGTCGCGTATCATAATAGGTTTTACTTTTTTGAGCATTCTCCGTGCAGTCTCCTCTGTCAGTTCCGTAAATTCCTCTTCCCGCTCCCTGATATCCTGCTTGCTCCACGATTCATTGTAAATGTGCCTCATGTAGTTTCCGTCACGCTCAAGGTTTTTTATATCGATTGGCCTGATTGTAACGTCCGACCTGCTCTCAATTCTGTCAGTAATCCGAACCAGCCGTTCGGGCAACGGCTGATCAAATGGGCGTTTGTAGCTCCAGTGGTCATCAAGTTTTACCGCATTCGTATTTTCGAGCAGTTTTTTGTAGTACGGAGGATGGTAATACATTCCATAAATAGGTGATTCGTCAAAATTTTTGACAAGCAGACCCCAATAATTATCATTTTCCCCAAAGTTAATGGGGCCCCTGAATGAACCATAGCCGCGAACCTTATGCCATTTTTTCGCATAACCGATAATAGCATCCGCAATCGCCTGGTCATTCTCCATCTCTATGAATCCCATACCTCCCATAGGCGGGCTGTAGATCAGATCTTTACTCCGGTTATTCATTACTGCAAAACGACCCACGACTTCTTTTCCTCTCAGAACAAGAAAACGCTCACACTCGCCGTGCTTAAAAAAATCATTTACCCGTGGATCAAAAATATTTTCAATTTCAAAACGAAAAGGAGGAATCCAATTTGGATAATTCTTATATATGCGGAACTGAAGATCGTAAAACTGATCGATCTCTTTTTTTGATTTAACCTTTAAAAAAGTTAATGCCATAGTTTGCATACAATTCTTACATTTCAAATGGACATGCTAATGTAAGGTCTGTAAATCTTTTGTACAACGTCTTCAAAAACCCTTTTTCATTCAGAAATTAAACCGGATGGCTTTAAAACAGAAAAAATGGATCGTCGCGCTGCTGTCAGCTTCCTGTGCAGCTGCCCTTTTTTTACTTTTTGGAAACTCGGAAATGCCATCTAAAAAACTCCGGACAGCCGCTCAGGCAGATTCACTTATTACAGAAGCTCTTGGTCATTTTGATATCACTAACTCTCAAATCAAAAAACGAACCGTTTCCGTAGATTCACTGTTTTCAAGAACAATTTACTCAGTAGAGCTTCCGCCTGGAATTTCAAAAACAGAAATACACTATCATTTGCACAAGAAATTTCTACCTTACAAGATAGAAAGCCCTGCAAAAATAATAATACCTGAAAAAGATATGCATATACATTTGCTCTATGCAGGAACTGTTATCAAAACAGTTCAGCTTAGTACTGATACTGAACCGCAAACTTTTTCAACATCGGATGACGGTTAATAAAAAACATAGACATCCAAAAACATGAAGCTGATTGAAACAGACCGGTTTTTGAAAAAATTCGAATTAAAGGAATTTCCGCAACCTGATATCATCAGTCTCAAATATCCTGTTTTGATGTGCCACGGTTATGGTGCCATTGCCGGACTTGTAAAGCCCTCCCTGCTGCATGAACCCTGTATTGTACTTCGAAAATGTGGTGTGATTGCTTTTGCCCCGAATATCGTCCCTTATGCTACAATTGAAATTCGCGCCAGGCAGTGGGCTGAACGAATTCAGCAATTAAAAAAACAGTATGGATTTGAAAAATTAAATGTGGTAGCCCACAGTATGGGCGGACTTGACATGCGCTATGCAATTTCTGAACTTGGAATAGAAGATTCTGTCGCTTCTCTTACCACAGTTTCTACTCCTCACAGGGGCACAAGTCTTGCAAATTTTGTACTCTCAACGCCGGAGCTGGTAAAAGATAAGCTTGCAGAATTTTTTGACTGGTTTGGCGATAATATTTATCCGTCTGCCAAAAGTGATGCTATTGCTGCTGTTGAACAACTTACATGCGACTATGTTCAGCAGGATTTTAACTCCCGGATTAAAAACAGTGAAAACATATCTTATTTTTCTGTGAGTGCAGCGGTTGGAAAGGGAACAAAAGCACCCTTAAATGCTATATTCCGATTTCAGAATCAGTACATCTATCAGCATGAAGGATTGAATGATTCGTTTGTGTCGTTAGAAAGTGCCAAATGGGGTGAACACCTCAAAACAGTTTCCCTTAGTCATCTTGAACAAACCAATATTAAAGTAGCAAAAGACAGGCAAAAACTTGTAGATGACTTCTGGATTTCGTTAATGAACCATCTTTCAAAAAAAGGGTTTTAATTGATTGATGAGTAATATGAATCATTCCTTATCTTTTTTAGGTAACTTTAAAAAATTTTGGTGGAGTCAAATAGAGATTTGAAGCAACAGGAAAGATCACAATATGATGCTGTAGTGGTCGGGTCCGGACCAAACGGACTGGCTGCTGCTATTCACCTGGCCATTCAGGGTTTATCTGTAAAAATCTTTGAAGCATCAGATACTATTGGCGGCGGCATGAGAACCAAAGAGCTGACGCTGCCGGGTTTAAAACATGATATCTGTTCCGCCATTCACCCGATGGCACTCTCTTCCCCTTATCTTAAACTCCTGCCTCTTCATGAATTTGGCCTCGAATGGATCCATCCCGACTACCCTGTAGCCCATCCAATGGATGATGAACCGGCTGTTATCGGGTATAAAAATATCAATGAGACCGCTGAATCTCTAGGGCCCGACGGACCGGTATACAAAAACCTGATCGGGCCTCTGTCCGAAAACTGGAACTCCCTCACAAAAGATATTCTCTCTCCTCTTCAGATACCTTCGCAACCACTGAAAATGGCACGTTTTGGGCTTTCTGCACTGCAGCCGGCCACCCGGCTTGTAAACAAATTTAAGAAAGCGCGGGCATCTGCCCTGTTTGGAGGAATGGTGGCTCACAGTATTTTACCGCTCGATAAAGTATCCACTTCAGCGATTGGTCTTGTACTGAGTGCAGCTGCTCATGCCGTTGGCTGGCCGATGCCAAAAGGCGGTTCACAATCTATCGCAAACGCGATGGGAAAATATTTTCAATCTCTCGGGGGAGAAATTGAAACGGGAACCATGGTTACTCATTTTGACCAGTTACCAAGAGCCCGTGCTGTGCTGTTTGATCTTACACCCGGACAGGTCGTAAAAATTGCAGGTAAAAAATTCCCCGAAGAGTATGTTAATAAACTCAAAGCATTCCGGTACGGAGCAGGCGTCTTTAAAATAGATTATGCTCTGAGCAGACAAGTTCCCTGGAACGATCCCGAATGCAATAAAGCAGGTACAGTTCATCTCGGCGGAACTTTTCCTGAAATCGCAGAATCCGAAAAAGATATTTCATTGGGCAAGCATCCCAAAAAACCATACGTACTTGTTTCACAGCAGAGTAATTTCGACCGGTCGCGAACTCAAGACCACAAAGAAACACTGTGGGCATACTGTCACGTCCCCAATGGGTCAACAGTTGATATGACTAAAGCGATCGAAGACCAGATTGAACGCTTTGCACCCGGATTCAGGGATACCGTAATAAAACGCCATACCATGAATACAGCTCAGATGGAATCATATAACTCTAATTACATCGGTGGTGATATCAATGGCGGAGCACAGGATATATGGCAATTATTTACGAGGCCGGTGTCACCTTTTAACCCCTACTCTACCCCGGCAAAAGGTATTTATTTCTGTTCATCATCAACACCACCCGGCGGCGGGGTTCACGGAATGTGCGGGTATCACGCAGCCGAATCTGTTCTGAAAAAAGAATTCCGCCTTTCCAAAAAAGAGATAAAGTTCAGAATTTGAAGTCTAAAAATATCATTTTTCACAAATTGGCTAAAATTCCCCGTAACTTTGGAGCTTGTTATTTTTTTATGAAATATCGATAAATGATTCGCAATTTATACGAAAATACAAAGGATTTTGCATTTCGCTCCGCCGGTAAACGTATGCGTTCCGGTTCCGGATGGTGGTCAATTTCAACACTTATCATTGCTCTTCTCGTTTCAATACCTGTTCTCAGTGTTGCAGTAAATATTTTTGTGCCTGCCGGGGAGGTCTGGCAGCACCTGGCTTCAACTGTACTTCCCGATTATGTAAAAAATTCATTCTGGCTGATGATAGGTGTGGGAACCGGTGTTTTTATCATTGGTGTCGGAACTGCCTGGCTCGTGACCATGACACGTTTCCCGGGTAGCAGGTTTTTTGAATGGGCGCTGCTTCTCCCTCTTGCTGTGCCTGCCTACCTGATGGCGTATACCTACACCGACTTCCTCTCCTTTACGGGGCCCCTCCAGGGATTTATCAGATCAGTGATGGGATGGCAGGCCGGTGATTACTGGTTTCCCGAAATACGATCACTCGAAGGTGCTATCGTGATGATGTCGTTTGTATTCTATCCATACGTATATATTCTGTCGAGAGCCGCTTTCCTGGAACAGTCCCATTCTCTTCTGGAAGCAAGCCGTAGCCTTGGTGCAACCGCTTTTGAAAGCTTTTATAAAATTGCGATCCCGCTGGCCAGGCCATCCATAGCTGCAGGCATGGCGCTTGCACTGATGGAAACCCTGAATGATTTTGGAACTGTCGATTATTTTGGTGTACAAACGTTTACTACCGGCATTTACCGCACCTGGTTTGGCCTGGGCGAAAGAGTTGCTGCTGCCCAGCTTGCAGGATTCCTGCTGCTGTTTATACTGGTATTAATCCTGGTAGAACGATGGTCCAGAAACAAAATGGATTTTCAACAGGGCGGCGCTTCACGGTTTCGCTTTATTTCTCAATATGAAATTAAAGACTGGAAAAAATGGGGAAGCATGATTGCATGTGCTATTCCTGTTCTTGCCGGTTTTTTCATTCCGCTTCTCATACTGGTTGACATGTTTCTGGAAAACATGGGGGCAGCCCTTGACGCACGCTTTATTCAATATGCTTTTAACACTTTCCTGGTAGCAATTCTGTCGGGTTTTATCGCCCTTTTCATCTCGCTGGTTATGGCTTACAGCCTGCGTCTGCATCCCACGTATCTCACAAAAACAGCGGCCCGAATCGGTTCGATGGGATATGCCATTCCCGGTTCTGTAATTGCGGTTGGTATCTTAATTCCTTTTGGCTGGTTTGATAATACCCTGGATGCCTGGCTCCGCACAACATTCGGCATCTCCAGCGGGTTGCTTCTGAGCGGTACCATCTTTGCCCTGGTTTTTGCCTACGTGGTTCGTTTTCTGGCCGTATCATTCACAACTGTTGAAGCCAGTCTCACCAAAATCACACCGAATATGGATGAAGCTGCAGAAGGACTTGGATACCGGTTTGATCAGATTTTAAGGAAAATCCATATCCCGATGATGTCGGGCAGCCTGTTTGCCGCCATGATGCTCGTCATTGTAGATGTTATCAAAGAGCTCCCTGCAACACTCATTGTACGGCCTTTTAATTTTGATACGCTTGCAGTTCAGGTCTATCGCCTGGCTTCGGATGAACGCCTTGCTGAGTCATCCGGAGCAGCATTAGCCATTATACTGGCCGGTTTAATTCCCGTGATCATTCTCAGTAAATCTATATCCGCATCACGCAAAATAGGAAGCTCAAAAGAGTAATGGTACAAACCGGTTACAGGATCAGCACAACATATCAAAACCCAAGCGACTCTCTGCTTTCTGCCTTATCTTGTCATCAAAATTGGAAATTGAAAATGTAACCCGATTATGGCTCAACCCAAATACAGAACTCACCTGGGCATGGTGGATATCCTGCCCGATGAAGTACGAAAATGGCAATTCATTGAACAACTGATTCGAGACGAAGCGGCTAAATTTAATTTTGAAGAGATCCGAACCCCCATTATGGAGCAAACCGAACTGATTGTTCGTGGTATCGGTCAGTTAACAGATATTGTTTCTAAGGAGATATTCACATTCAACCGGGGTGACGATCATTATGTGCTGCGTCCCGAACTGACAGCACCTGTTGTTCGTGCTTTTGTTGAAAATCACCTTGAACAGCGCGGCGGCACTCAAAAACTATTTTACATCGGTCCGATGTTCAGGGCTGAGCGTCCCCAAAAGGGCCGTCAAAGACAGTTTCACCAGTTTGGCGTTGAGATTATCGGGAGTGATGATGCTGTTGCAGATGTAGAAACAATTATGTTTATGATGCATATTTATAAAAAAATTGGCATCACCAATACCAAACTTAAAATAAACTCTATCGGTGATCCTGAAAGCCGCGACAGGTACAAAGAGGCTTTAAAGGATTATTTCAGGCCGCATATTGACCGTCTGAGTGACATTTCGCGCAAGAGGCTGGAAAAAAATCCCCTGCGTATTCTGGACTCCAAAGAGGAAGAAGATCAGCCTCTGATTGAGAATGCACCCTTAATTGCTGACTATTTAAATGAAGAGTCAGCTGCTCATTTTGAAAAAGTAAAAAACTATCTCGATGATCTTGAAGTGACCTATCACGTGGATCAGCACCTTGTGCGCGGACTCGACTACTACACCCGCACTGCATTCGAGCTGACCAGTCCCGACCTTGGCAGTCAGGATGCACTTGCAGGAGGCGGCCGTTACGATCTTCTGATTGAAGAGATTGGCGGACAGCCTACGCCGGCTGTCGGTTTTGCCGCCGGAATTGAGAGACTCATGATCGCATGTGAAGAGCTTGGTATCAAATTGTCGGAACCGAAAACAGTGGATGTCTACATTGTAACCCTGGGTGAAAAAGCCCGCAAATGGGGAGTAAAAACCCTGCCCGAATTACGTGAAGCCGGTTATTCAGCCACAATGGATTACATGGGCCGATCCATGAAAGCCCAGATGAAAGATGCCAACCGCGAGAATGCAGCTTTTGCCATTATTGTAGGCGATCACGAACTTGAATCAGGAAAATTCACCTTTCGTAACATGGAAAAAAGTGAAGAGAGGTCACTTTCCTTCGACCAGATTCTAAAAAAACTATCTGATCAACACTAAAAAACTTACCCGCTATTCCAGATTTCACATGCTTTTGACATACTAATTCGTCCGTCATGAGTAGCAAGCGGATAACCGGATAGAATAGAAGTTGCTGTAATCAGACGATCGGCGGGATCGTTATGAAACAGTTCCGGCAGTTTTCTCTGGGCCAGGACCACTTCAATATCTGCGGGCAATACAATAGAAACTTCCGGTTTAGTTGCCAAAGCTATCCACTCACTGAGATTTGGCCGAAGTTCAATACGTCCTTTTCTTTCCAGCATTTCTGTCTCCCAGACTGTAACCCATGAAATCGCAATACGGTTTTTAGAAGCCAGGAAATTTAACTCTTCCCTTTCGCTTTTTTTAAGATTTCCATCATTCAGAAGCCACCATAACCAGATATGGGTATCAAGCAAGACCATCACTTATCAGGATCATTTACCTGTATACCGGTTATCCAATCGGGGCCTGAGTAATCTTCAAAAGGCGACTCTTCGGGAGTAAGTTTTGAAGCAGATCCTTTACCATGCAGCTTTTTCCAGGGAGCCGGTTCCAGGCCCGGAGTTTCAGCGGAGACTTCTTTTTCAAGAATTCGGGTGAATAGTTCTTTCATGGTAATACCTTCCGAAACGGCTTTCATTTTCGCTTTTTTCATCAAATATTCGGGTATATCAATGGTGGTACGCATAAAAGCATATTAGCACATTCATATATATTTTTCAAGTACGATTTTTATTCTGCGCTGCGGCAGGTTCACAGATCCGCACTGAAAAGAGACCGGTCAATTATCTTTGGAATTATCGTAAAATATTGATTTAATCTCATCAATATCTGTTTTCTCCCCGATAATTGAGAGCTCGTCATTCTCTTTCAGAACTGTATCACCATGTGGAAAAATTATCCTTCCTTTTCGTTTTATGATTGTGATTAAGCTCTCGCCGGGCAGTTCAAGATCCTTCACTTTTTTATCAATCAGCCCCCTGGTAATATAATCTTGTTTAAGTGTGATATTAATAAAGCGTTCATCACGAAGCAGTATTTCCCGTAATTCAGCTTCATCTTCTGCGTGCATCCAGCGCTCAAAAAAGTCACTGCTATCGATCATCTCGGCAAGATGTGCAAGAATCCGCAGGTGCTGTCCTGACTTGCTGCTGGAGCTGACCATAAAAACAAGGCAATGCAGTTTTCCCTCTGCAACATCTTCTTCCTCTGAAAGCGGTTCAAATTTTTGACGATCCAGGTCAATTCCGCTTCGAATTCTGACGAGTACAATTTCAGTATCAATATCTTTATCAATCCGGATGTGTTTCAGAGCTGTAGCATTTCCTACAGGGAGAGCTCCTTCGGTAGAATCTTCCAGAAAATAATCAAAAATGGAACCCGGGGAGATATTTACACGGCCGGCTAATCGTTCACTGACCATTCTTGTGATTTCAATAAAATCGCTATCATCCTCTATATCAATCACAATAGATCTGCCGATTGCTTTCTCGTACGGATCTTCTTTTCTCAGGCCTTTTTCCCTGATAATGCCTCTCATTTCTCTCTCCAGTTCATCATATTGATATTTGCCAAACCTGGCGGAGACATGAAAAATTGCCCCCTGCCTTTTTACATTATCTTTCGCGTAATAGAAAAACCAAATGATACTGACTGTAATTACCATCAGTGTAAATACGATTGAGATAAAACCCATTTCGGCAATCAGGAAAGCTGATATAAAAAAACCTGCTATCTGCATCCAGGGATAAAAAGGTGACTTAAAGCCGGGATCATAGGCTTCAATTTCGCTCTCCCGCATTACTATTACAGAAACATTCAGTATTCCGAATAAAAGAAGTTGAAATGCACTTGCCAGCTTCGCTACAGCTTCTACATTAAACGAAATTAGTAAAAGGATCATCAAACCAACCGTTGCAAGCGTAGCGTAGGTGGGTGTATCAAACCTTCCAAGTTTTGAAAAAAATGAAGGGATAAGCTCATCCCGGGCCATGGCAAGCGGATACCTGGCAGCAGACATAATACCGGCATTTGCCGTTGATGCAAAAGCGGCAATAGCTGCGATCACAACCAGGATCAGTCCGGTTTGTCCGGGCAGCCATTCCATGAATACTTCACCGGCAGTAGCAACTGGCGTCAGATCAGAATGTAACTCGTCAGGGTTCAGAAGATAAACCATAATAAAAACACCAACCACATAGACGAACGTTGCTGTTGCAAGCGATAACATCATTCCAAGGGGTATATTTCTGTCTGGATTTTTAACTTCTTCCGACACACTTGCTACCTTTGTCAGCCCTGCATAAGAGACAAAAACAAAACCGATTGTAGCAAAGAAACCCTGCGGACCAAACTGGAAAAAGGAGCTGAACTCTTCCCTGACTATATCAAAAAAATCAAGTGCAAATATAGCGAACAGACCCTGTACAACATAGAATAACAAAATGGCAAGCAGTGTGGTAACCATTACATTTTGTAACCAGCTGCTCTCTTTAGCGCCTACCACATTTATAATGCCAAAAATAAGAGTTAAAACAATGGCAACCAGAGTGATGGGCAAGTCAATAAAAATGGCTATATAGGCTCCCATACCAATCAGCGCAAAAGCACTTTTAAATATAAGTGCAAACCACGAACCGATTCCCCCCACTGTTCCAAAAAGCGGCCCAAGGCTGCGGTCAATAAAGTAATAGGCGCCCCCGGCTCTCGGCATAGCTGTTGATAACTCTGCAACACTGAACATTGCAGGCAATATCAGGATGCCGGCAACAAAGTATGCTAAAAATACGGATGGGCCGGTCTGTGCAGCTGCCAGGCCAGGCAATAGAAAAAATCCGGAGCTGAACATGGCACCTGTGCTGATCGCAAAGACATCATAAAGTCCCAGTTCTTTTTTAAGTCGTTTGTGCTTTTTTAAAATGGGCATTAATTATCTGTGCTGATTAAATTCATTTAGTAAGATATCAACTTTTTTTATGTATTGAACACCAAAACCGGGCAATTTGCCATTTGTATTATGTTTTCAACACGTGGCCCAAGATATAATCTTTCTGTGCCGGGGCGAACACTTGTGCCGATCACAATAAGATCGATATCATTGGTTTCGGTTACTTCGGTGATAATCTGTTCGGGGCTTTCACCTTCCAGTACCATCTTTTCTGTTTTTACACCAAAGGCCTCCCCAAGGTTCTTTAAATCCCGGACGGTTTCCCTGGCAAAACGGGTTTTATTTTGAATCTGTTTTTGATCCACCCGATAAATGGATCTCTCTTCAGGAACTACTACGTGCAGCGCCATTACTTCTTTATTATCGTCTGATTTTGCAATAAAGAAAGCCAGTTCAGCTGCATGTTTTGCAGCTACGCTGCCATTTGTGGGAACGAGGATTCTGTCGGCACTCCAATTATCGTCCATCTCAGCAGCCTGAACAATCAGGGTGGGACAGGGTGATACACGTACCACATAATCTACGATCGGATTGAAAAGATGTGTTCCATCAGGGGGTTCCTCAGTTGCTCCCATTACAAGCAGGTCATAATCTTTTTTAGCTTCATCCAGGAGAATGTCTGCAGGATTATCTCCCACCACAACTTTACGTGTAATTTCACCCTGTTTAAAATAACCCGACAACTTCTTCAGATACTGCTCACATTCTGCTTTATCGTTTTTATCTGTCACTGTGAATAAGGTGAGAGAGAGATCGTGATCTTTGCTTATCAATTCAAGAATTTGTGCTTCAACAGACTGAATCTGGGTATTCTCAATATTATCTGAAGGCCTTGCTCTCACAGGCAGCAAAACACGGTGAATATCTGCTACAAGACTTTTTGCTTCAAGCTCCTCTTTTTTCAGTCTCTTTTTCTCTTCTTCACCAATGCTTACTCTCTTCAGCACAAACCTTAATGCCACCGGCGCCATCAGTGAAGTGGCAATTGCCATCACAACAATAATTGAAAACATATCCTGCGATAAAATACCCAGCCGGAGACCGATGGTTGCAATAATGATCTCCATGGCACCACGTGCATTTAATCCGGCACCAAAGCTTAACGAGGTCCAATGGTCTTTTTTGCCGATCACCCGGGCCCCGAAGTAGGTACCGGCTACCTTTCCCATTGTTGCAATAGCAATCACAATCAGTGTAATCACTATCAGTGTCGGGTCAAAGAGATTCAGAATATTTACCTTCAGTCCTGCAACTGCAAAAAATATCGGTGCGAAAATTCCGAGTGCAATACTTTCCAGTTTCTGAAAAACCTGCTCGGGAACCCTGCGCACCATTCCGAAAAGAATACCCATTACAAACGCACCAAGAATTGCCTCAAGATTCAGTGCCTGGGTGATGGCACCCCATAAAAATGCCATCACTATAATCAGGGTAAGAATTCTGTCGCGGCTGACCACTTCATCCTGAACATAGACCAGGGCTTTACGAACCATCCACCGGCCAACTGTAAAGCTCAATACCAGGAAGGCAAGAACACTGCCCACGGTTTGGAGAATCGTGCCTGCGGTTACTGCATCCCCGGCAGCAATACCGGCAACAATAGAAAGCAAAATCCACCCCGTCGTATCATCACTCATACCGGCTGCAATAATTGTCTGACCTATATCACGCCTCATGAGGTTCATATCCATCAACACTTTTGCAATAACAGGAATCGCTGAAATTGACATTGCCGTGGCTACAAACAGTGAAAACACCAGGCGCTCATCAGGATCTGCAAGAAGAAACTCGGGAAGATACTGACCCAAAAAAAAGCCGGTGACAAAGGTTACAACAATACCGCCGTAGGAAACACCGATAGCAGTTTTGGCATGACGCTTGATAAGCTGAATATCCGTTTCAAGCCCTGTAATCAATAACAGAAACATGGCACCAAGTAAACTGATAACCTCCAGAAGGTAGCCCTGCACCTCGGTTTGAGGGATGATCATTTCTCCGAAAAAAGGAACAGCACCGCTTAAAAGAGATGGGCCCAATATGATCCCCGCCAATATTTCACCGATTACGGAAGGCTGCCCAAGCCGTGTCGATATCTCTCCAAATGCCCTTGCAGCGAGAAGCAAAATAGCAATCTGAAAAACAAGAAGAAGAATGTCGTGATGAGATGCAGCAGTGAAAATATCCATAAAAGTCGTTTGATATATTTAAATTGAGCCTGTTTAGACTGGCTTAAATGGAATTGGTGTTACGGTCAGTAGTTTTTAAGAATGACAACCAAAATATAGATTAATTAATCAAAATAGTAATTTATCGAAATCAAAGTCTGCAGATTCTAAAAAACTAATTTTATGCCGCTACAGAGAATTAAAATTCTGGCTTTATAAATGATCAGAAAAACTCATGTGGGGTGCCATTTTATGCTTTTTTAGGGTAATATTATAATTGGAACTACTTAATTTGAGCCTTCGAAATCACTATGAACAGAAACAGGCGATGGAAAATTCATATCGATACAGGCGGAACATTTACAGATTGTATCGGAACGGATCCGGAGAACAGGGAGCATAGATGTAAAGTATTGAGCAGCAGTGCACTCCGTGGTAAAGTAAATGAACGGATTGACAGTTTAACAATCAAAGTGGATGAGGAGTGGAACCTGCCGGATAATTTTATCAGTGGATTTACTTTCAAAATATTGGGATCAACTGAAGAAACAGCTGAAGTTGAAAGTTACGATGCACATAATAAAAGGATCCGCTTAAAAAGCCCTTTTAACGCAGCCGGTTTTGAAAATAATACTTTCGAAGTTTACTCAGGTGAAGAGGCACCGATTCTGGCAGCGCGGGTACTGACCCGGACCCCGCCGGGTAAATCACTCCCGCCAATGAATCTTCGTCTTGCAACAACAAAGGGAACCAACGCTTTGCTGGAAAAAAAGGGGGATAAAACAGCATTCTTTATCACAAAGGGATATGCAGACCTGTTATTGATCGGCGAACAGCACCGGAATGATATTTTTTCGCTGAAACCTGAAAAACCCCTCCCCCTCTATCATAAAATTTTTGAAGCAGATGAGCGCATTGACAGTTCAGGAAAAGTCATTCATAAAATTGACTTCAGGAATACAGACAAGATTGCAGATCAGTTGCTTAATTCGGGCATTACAGCTGCTGCAATCTGTTTTATGAACAGTTATAAAAACAGTATCCATGAAATTAAACTGGCAGAGCGGTTAAAAGATAAGGGGTTCAGATATGTGACCGTTTCATCAGATCTGAGTCCGCTTATAAAAATTGTGCCGCGGGCGCGCACAGCCGACGTCAATGCGTATCTCTCTCCGGTTATGAAATCCTATTTTGATAACATTTCTGATTCGGTAGATCAGGGATCTTTCAGAGTCATGACAAGCGCGGGCGGACTTGTAAATGCAAATAATTATACACCGAAAGACAGCCTTTTAAGCGGCCCGGCGGGTGGTGTTGTCGGCGCGTCTGAAGCGGGTATCGAGGCCGGGTATAACCGTATATTATCTTTTGACATGGGTGGAACCAGCACAGATGTTGCCCGTTTTGACGGAGAGCATGATTATGTATATGAACACAGGGTTGGCAATGCACAGCTTACCGCCCCTGCTCTCTCTATTGAAACCGTAGCCGCCGGTGGCGGATCCATTTGCTCTTTTGACGGACTTGCACTTCAGGTCGGACCCGAAAGCGCATCTGCCGATCCCGGTCCCGCTTGTTACGGCAACGGAGGTCCGCTTACAATTACAGATGTAAACTTGCTTGCAGGAAAACTCCATTCATCGAATTTTCAATTTCCTGTGGATCGTGCAGCGGCAGTCAGGAAGTTTAAGAAGCTGATGAAAACCATCCGGAAGTCCGGTAAAAAAAATATCACAAAAACAGAAGTTCTGGAGGGTTTTACCGATATAGCAAATGAGCGGATGGCTCAGGCGATCCGGAAAATATCGATTCAAAAAGGTTTCGAACCATCCGAATATGCCATGGTTTCATTTGGGGGCGCCGGAGCTCAGCATGCTTGTGAAATCGCTGAAAAACTGGATATTTCGACTGTTTTGGTTCCGGCTGATGCAGGAGTACTGAGTGCCCGCGGCCTCGGTCGTGCCCAAATTGAACGATTTAGTGAAAAACAGGTTCTACAACCTTTAAATGAAATAAAGCACCGCCTTGAATCCATTATTGAGGAACTTGAATCGGATGTAATAAAAAAATTAAAAGAAGAAGAGACCGGTAATCAAAAGATTAAAATTAAAAACCGGTTTCTTTTTATGCGTTTTCAGGATCAGGCTTCTGCACTGGAAATTCAATGGGAAAAAGATAACAATCCCGAAAAACAGTTTAAAAAAGCCTACATAGATACATTCGGCCACTGGATTGAAGATCGCCCCGTGGAAGTTGAGTCGGTACGTGTGATCGCCGGAACAGCGACTTCCCGCAAGCAGCAGGTTGTAGAAACAGAAAAGAGTTCTCTGCCGGAACCTTTGGATATGCAAAAATCCCGCTTTAAGTCTGAAGAGATCGATATCCCGGTTTTTGACCGTGCTATGATGAAGCCCGGATGTGAGCTTCAGGAACCCGCCCTCGTACTCGATCCGTACAGCACCATTTTTATCCCGCCAGGATGGAATATGAAAATATTGTCAAATCTTACGATCAAATTAAAAAGATCGTTTTCAAAAGCGGACAAGAATAACCGGAAGGATGAAATTGTGAAACTGGAGCTTTTTACCAACCGGTTTCGGTCGGTTGCTGAACAGATGGGTGAAAAACTGAGAAGAACCTCACTTTCCGTAAATGTAAAGGAGAGACTTGATTTCTCCTGTGCCCTGCTCGATAAAGAGGGTTACCTGGTAGTGAATGCACCTCACATCCCCGTACATCTCGGTGCAATGGGTCTTTGTGTACGAATGATGATCAAAAAATTAAAACAGGACCGGAATGGCCATTCGACTACCGGTCTGCTCGAAGAAGGTGATGTTCTCATTACGAACCATCCCGCCTATGGCGGATCTCACCTGCCTGATATCACAATAGTAAAACCTGTATTTCATGATAACCGGTTAATCGGGTTTACTGCCTGCAGGGCACATCATGCAGAAATAGGCGGAAAAAGCCCCGGCTCGATGCCGCCGGATGCCGGTAATCTGGCTGAAGAAGGTGTTGTTATCCTGCCAGGTTACGTGGTAAGGAGAGGAGAATCAAAACTGCATGAAATCCGCGAACTGATCCAAAACGCGCCCTTTCCCTCGCGCGCACCCGATGAAAACATAGCTGACATTGAAGCAGCTATCGCAGCCTGCCATTTTGGGGCCGGTGAACTTAAGAAGCTGGCAGATCAGCACTCTGAAAATACCATTTCTGAGTACATGCAAAAATTACGCATGTACGCAAAAGAGCGTCTTCTCAATACAATAGAGGATATGGAGATAAAAAATACCGAAGCAACGGAAGAGATGGATGACGGGTCGCTGCTTTCTGTATCCTGCAGCATCCAAAATCAGGGTATCACGTTTGATTTTACGGGATCAGCGGGTGTACATTCCGGGAATCTGAATGCCAACCCTTCGATCGTTAATAGTGTAATTATGTATGTACTCAGGCTTCTGATTGATGAGCCTCTGCCATTAAATGACGGTATTCTCGATCCTGTAAACATAATTTTGCCCCGCGGGATACTGAACCCTGCGTTTTCGGACAATCCTGAAGACTGCCCTGCTGTGGTTGGCGGAAATATAGAGACCAGCCAGCGTTTGGTTGATACTCTTTTGAAAGCCTTCGGAACAATGGCATGCAGCCAGGGAACGATGAATAATGTCCTGTTTGGAAATGAGAATTTTGGATATTACGAGACGGTAGGGGGCGGATCGGGAGGTGGTTACGGTCTTAACGGAACCGATGCCGTTCACCACCACATGACGAACACACGTGCTACCGACCCTGAAGTACTGGAACACCGGTATCCTGTAAGACTAAACCGGTACGAAATCAGGAAAAACTCCGGCGGTTCAGGCAAGTGGAGTGGCGGCAGCGGAATCACCAGGGAGATGGAATTTCTTGAGCCGGCAGATCTGACCATACTCTCGCAGCACCGCACTGTAGCACCATACGGTTTACATGGCGGCGATCCCGGTAAAAAAGGAAGCCAAACGATTGTACGGTCTGGTGGTGAAACCCTTCACCTTAACTGGAGCGCTTCCGTTAAAGTTGAGAAAGGTGACCTTTTTATTCTTGAAACACCGGGTGGCGGCGGTTATGGAAAATCATAACTCTTTCTATCTTCATGCATCTTCTTTTGTATATACCATTTAAATCAGGCACTGACTCTTGAAACAACGACTTTTAAATATTCTGTTCTGGTCTGTCATCTCAGCGGCGTTTATCGGCCCGGGAACTGTAACCACAGCAGCAGCAGCCGGAACTGGTTTTGGCTATTCGCTGATCTGGGCACTGGTATTTTCAACTGTTGCCTGTTTTGTGCTGCAGGAAGCATCGGCACGGCTTACCACCGGTTCCGGCATGAACCTTGGACAGGCTATGAAACGTGAATACTCTTCTACCCCGGCCGGAAAATCGGTGCTTTACTTTTCTCTGATCGCAATAGTGTCAGGTTGTGCTGCATTTGAAACGGGCAACATCCTTGGCGCTACCGCCGGCATAAAACTTCTTTCTGATGTAAATAACACTGTTATCGTACTCGCAATCGGATTGCTCTCATTTGTTATCTTGTGGAAAGGCACCATCAGCCAGATAGCAAAACTTTTGGGAGCTGTAGTAGCCCTGATGGGCATTTGTTTTGCGGGAACAGCAATCATGATGAGCCATGAAATCGGTGAGCTACTCACCTCTTTTGTTGTTCCATCGATCCCGGATGGAGCTGAAATCCTGGTGCTCGGACTCATCGGAACTACTGTAGTTCCCTATAATATTTTCCTGGGGTCAGGACTCAAACACTCCCAATCAAGCTCCGAAATGCGCCTCAGTCTTATGTTTGCCATCGGCCTGGGCGGA
>Ga0209936_1000490_pt1 | contig 23865 bp, 24 predicted proteins | sample SalPonR1_A_D1_MG_FD_185694 | JGI IMG/M metagenome (GOLD analysis project Ga0209936, IMG submission 185694) | Salt pond soil microbial communities from South San Francisco under conditions of wetland restoration - Salt Pond MetaG R1_A_D1_MG... ... | reverse complement strand
GCCCTGTCAGTCCCATGGCCTTCAGGTGCTCGAACCATTCGGGAAACAGGGTGACGACGTGGATTTCAGTCAGCATCGGTCCATTCGGCCAGCCAGTCGACATCTATGCGGCCACCGGCCAGGTCGACCTTGTCGATGAAATGCCCGGTGACGAACGGCACCAGCAGGTCACCGCCGCCGCTGCGACCGATCTCGAGCACGTCGTGCGCGCCGGCATCCAGCAGGCCGGTCACCTCGCCAAGCAATTCGCCATCGCGGTTGTAGACGGAAAGTCCGATCAGGTCATGCCAATAGTAGTTGTCACCCTCGGCGCCCGGCAACCGGTCGCGATCAATGGCCAGCATAGTCCCGTGCAGAGATTCCGCCTGCTCGCGTGTAGCTACTTCCTCGAGCCGGGCGACGAGTCTCGGGCCCTGGCGGCGCCATTGCCGAACATGCAAAAGCCCTGGCGAACCCGCGGTTCGCCAGGGCTGGTATTCGAAGATATTTTCCGGCGGATCGGTTAGCGAGAAGACCTTGACCCAGCCACCGGTGCCCCATGCCCCGTTGAGCCGACCCAGCTCCACCCGATCTTCGGTCTCACTCACGACCGGCGCAGCAAGTGGTCCTTCAACCTGCTAATTACGGATTCAGTTGGTCTGTCAGCGTTCGGGGCAAGGCCCGGCTCGCAGTGAATGGCCATAGCCTTTACAAGAGCCGGAACGCTGCCATGGACGCTGACAGGCCAACCCTTCGAGCGCTCCTGTGGCGCTCCGCTGCGGCGTTCCCGTGCTTGCCAAGGGCGATGGCCATTGCCTGCGCACGGCGCCTGGCCGCGCAACGCCACAGGCACGCTGAACTCGCAATTAGCAGGTTGAAGGACCACTAATTTCAGGCTTCGGCCGCGGGCTTGGCCTGGGCGGCTTCGGCAATCAGGTGGCTGACGCGTTCGGAAACCTGTGCGCCCTGCCCCACCCAATGATCGATACGATCACGGTCGACGCGCAAGCGCTCGTCGTTGCCGCGTGCTACAGGGTTGAAAAACCCCAGCCGCTCGATATTTCTGCCGTCACGCCGGTTGCGGCTATCGGTCACCACGATGTGATAGAACGGCTGCTTCTTGGCGCCACCGCGTGCCAGTCTGATCTTGACCATTTAAAACTCCTGACTATCGATGCCGAACGAGATCGGCAATTTCGCAATATGTTAACCGATGAATTCTACTCCCAAACGCGATGCTTGGGAAGCCCGGGCCGGAAATCCGGCCCGGGAGCAGGTTCATCAGCGGACGATCACTCGCCCGATTCCTGTTCCGGCCCATCGGTCGGCACCGTCTCGGTCGATTCCGTGGGTTCGTTCGCACGCAGCAATGCCGCCAGTTCCGCTTCCGAATCCCCTACGACCTCGGTTTCCTCGTGTCGGCGAGCCCGCGCGACCCGGCCGGTACCGGCCGGAATCAGACGACCCACGATCACGTTCTCCTTGAGACCGCGCAGGTTGTCGACGGTACCGCGCACGGCGGCATCCGTCAGCACCCGGGTAGTTTCCTGGAACGAGGCGGCAGAGATGAACGACTCGGTTGCCAGCGAGGCCTTGGTGATGCCCAGCAGAACACGCTGGAACGCGCCCGGGCGCAGCCCGTCACCCTCCAGCTTGCGGTTTTCCTCGATCACGTTCACGGCGTCAAGCTGCTCCCCCTGCAGGAACTTGCTGTCACCAGAATCGAGAATCTCGACCTTGCGCAGCATCTGCCGGATGATCACCTCGATGTGCTTGTCGTTGATCTTCACGCCCTGCAGGCGATAGACGTCCTGGATCTCCTGCACCAGGTAGTTGGCCAGCGGCTCCACGCCCAGCAGTCTCAGGATGTCGTGCGGATCGAGTTCGCCGTCGACGACGGTTTCGCCCTTCTCCACATGTTCACCTTCGAATACCTGGATCTGACGCCACTTCGGAATCAGGTCCTCGTGCGTATCGCCCTGCTCATCGGTAATCACCAGGCGTTGCTTGCCCTTGGTTTCCTTGCCGTAGCTGACGGTTCCGGAGGCTTCGGCGAGTACCGCAGCTTCCTTCGGGCGCCGGGCTTCGAACAGGTCGGCCACGCGCGGGAGACCCCCGGTGATATCGCGTGTCTTCGAAGACTCCTGCGGAATGCGCGCCAGCACGTCGCCGACCTTCACTTCCTGGCCGTCGCGACAGTTGATCACGGCGCCGGCGGGCAGGAAGTTCTGGGCCGGTTGCGAGGTGCCCGGCAGCATCAGCGGCTTGCCCTTTTCGTCGATCAGACGAATCGTCGGGCGCAGATCCTTGCCTTCCGAACCGCGCTTTTTCGGGTCGATCACCACGGAGCTGGTCAGACCGGTGACTTCATCGGTTTGTTCGGCAACGGTCACGCCCTCGATAAAGTCCTGGAACGACGTCTTGCCCGCCACCTCGGCGACAACCGGGTGCGTATGCGGATCCCAGTTGGCCACGATCTGACCGGCCGTGACGGTGTCGCCTTCGCGAATGCTCAGCACGGCACCATACGGAATCTTGTAACGCTCGCGCTCGCGGCCGTGGCTGTCGATCAGCGAAAGTTCGCCCGACCGCGAAACCGCGACCAGCTTGCCCTCGGAGTTCTCGACCGACTTGAGGTTGAACAGGCGGACCGTGCCGGAGGATTTGACCTGGATCTGGTCGACCGCAACGGCACGCGACGCGGCGCCGCCGATGTGGAAGGTACGCATGGTCAGCTGGGTGCCGGGTTCGCCGATGGACTGGGCCGCAATGACGCCGACGGCTTCGCCTGCATTCACCGAAGAACCGCGGGCCAGGTCGCGACCGTAGCACTGGCCGCAGATGCCGTAGCGGGTTTCGCAGGTGATCGGCGAACGTACCAGTACGCGGTCGATCGCATGCTCTTCCAGCGTCGCCACCCACTGCTCGTCGAGCAACGTGCCACGCTCGCACAGCACATCGTCACTGTCAGCCGGGTAGACATCCTCGGCCAGAACACGGCCGAGTATTCGCTCGCCCAAGGGTTCGACGACGTCACCGCCCTCGACGATGGGGAGCATTTCAAGTCCATTCTCGGTCCCGCAGTCGCTCTCGATGACGACGAGGTCCTGCGCGACGTCGACCAGGCGGCGGGTCAGGTAGCCGGAGTTGGCGGTCTTGAGCGCCGTATCGGCCAGGCCCTTGCGCGCGCCGTGGGTAGAGATGAAGTACTGCAGTACGTTCAGACCTTCGCGGAAATTGGCGGTAATCGGCGTTTCGATGATCGATCCGTCGGGCTTGGCCATCAGGCCTCGCATGCCCGCCAACTGGCGGATCTGGGCGGCTGAACCACGGGCGCCGGAGTCGGCCATGATGAAAATCGAATTCATCGAATCCTGCTCGACCTGGTTGCCTTCGGTATCGATGCGGATTTCCTTGCCGATCCGGTTCATCATCGCCCTGGCCACCGCCTCGTTGGTGCGCGACCAGATATCGACCACCTTGTTGTAGCGCTCGCCGGAAGTCACGACACCCGACGAATACTGCTCCTGAATCTCGAGCACTTCGGCTTCGGCACGGTCGAGAATCTCCTTCTTCTCCGGCGGCACCTGCAGGTCGTCGAGACCGATCGAAACGCCGGCACGCGTTGAATTCGCGAAACCGGTGTACATCAGCTGGTCGGCAAAGACCACGGTGTGCTTGAGTCCGAGCGAGCGGTAGCTCTCGTCGATCAGACGTGAAATCTGCTTCTTCTTCAGTGTCTGATTGAACAGATCGAAGCGCAGTCCCTTGGGCGCGATTTCGAACAGCAGTGCGCGTCCGACGGTGGATTCGTAACGCTGGGTGTGCGGCTGCAGTACTCCATCGTCATCCCGAATGTACTCGGTAATTCGCACCGTGATAGAAGCCTGCAGCTCCACCTGCTTGTTGGCATAGGCCCGGTGCACCTCGGCGGTGCTGGAGAAGAACATGCCTTCGCCCCTGGAGCCCGCCAGTTCGCGGGTCATGTAGTAGATTCCCAGCACCACGTCCTGGGTCGGCACGATGATCGGCTCGCCGTTGGCGGGCGAAAGGATGTTGTTGGTCGACATCATCAGCGCCCGGGCTTCCAGCTGCGCCTCCAGGCTCAGCGGTACGTGCACGGCCATCTGGTCGCCGTCGAAGTCGGCGTTGAACGCGGTACAGACCAGCGGGTGCAGCTGGATGGCCTTGCCCTCGATGAGCACCGGTTCGAAGGCCTGGATACCGAGACGGTGAAGCGTGGGTGCGCGGTTGAGCAGCACCGGGTGTTCGCGAATGACTTCTTCGAGAATATCCCAGACTTCGGCGTCTTCCTTCTCGACCAGCTTCTTGGCCGCCTTGATCGTCGGCGCCATGCCGCGACGCTGCAGCTTCGAGAAGATGAACGGCTTGAACAGTTCCAGCGCCATCTTCTTCGGCAAACCACACTCGTGAAGCTTGAGGGTCGGACCGACCACGATGACCGAACGACCGGAGTAGTCGACGCGTTTGCCGAGCAGGTTCTGGCGGAAGCGGCCCTGCTTGCCCTTGATCATGTCGGCCAGCGACTTCAGCGGGCGCTTGTTGGTCCCGGTGATTGCGCGACCGCGACGGCCGTTGTCCAGCAGCGCATCGACCGCTTCCTGCAGCATCCGCTTTTCATTGCGCACGATGATGTCCGGCGCATTGAGTTCGAGCAGGCGGCGCAGGCGGTTGTTGCGGTTGATCACGCGGCGGTAGAGATCGTTGAGATCCGACGTCGCGAAACGGCCGCCGTCCAGCGGCACCAGGGGACGCAGGTCCGGCGGCAGCACCGGCAACACCGTCAGGATCATGTACTCCGGACGGTTGCCCGATTCCAGGAACGCCTCGGCCAGCTTGATCCGCTTGGTCAGGCGCTTGATCTTGGTTTCGGAATTGGTTGATCCGATGTCCTCGCGAAGCTTCGTCAGCTCCGCCGACAAATCAACGTTCTTGAGCAAGTCGTAGACGGCCTCGGCACCCATCTTGGCGTCGAATTCGTCGCCGTAGGTTTCCATGGCTTCCAGGTACTGCTCGTCGGTCAGCAGCTGCCCGCGCTCCAGCGGCGTCATGCCCGGATCGAGAACCAGGTAGGACTCGAAGTACAGAATCCGCTCGATGTCGCGCAAGGTCATGTCCAGCATCAGGCCGATGCGGGACGGCAACGACTTGAGGAACCAGATATGAGCTACCGGGCTGGCCAGGTCGATATGGCCCATGCGTTCGCGCCGCACCTTGGTCAGCGTGACCTCGGTACCGCACTTCTCGCACTTCACACCGCGGTGCTTCATGCGCTTGTATTTTCCGCAGAGGCACTCGTAATCCTTGACCGGCCCGAAGATCGCGGCACAGAACAGGCCTTCGCGCTCGGGCTTGAAGGTTCGATAATTGATCGTTTCCGGCTTCTTGACCTCGCCAAAAGACCATGAACGGATCATGTCCGGCTGGGCCAGACCAATGCGAATGGCATCAAAATCAGTGATTTGATGCTGGCGCTTGTAGAAATTCAGCAAATCGCGCACGTGTAGATCCTCCTCGATCAGGACTCTTCGAGTTCAATGTTGATGCCGAGCGACCGGATTTCCTTCACCAATACGTTGAAGGACTCGGGCATGCCGGCAACCATGCGGTGGTTGCCGTCGACAATAGCTTTGTACATCTGGTTTCGGCCCTGCACATCGTCGGACTTGACGGTGAGCATTTCCTGCAGCGTATACGCCGCACCGTAGGCCTCGAGCGCCCACACTTCCATCTCGCCGAAGCGCTGGCCACCGAACTGGGCCTTGCCACCAAGCGGCTGCTGGGTGACCAGACTGTACGGCCCGGTTGAACGGGCGTGCATCTTGTCGTCGACCAGATGGTTGAGCTTGAGCATGTACATGTAACCGACAGTGACCGGACGGTCGAATGAATCGCCTGTCCGTCCGTCGTAGAGCGACATCTGGCCTGATTCGGGAAGATCCGCCATCTTCAGCAGTTTCTTGATCTCCGCTTCATCGGCACCGTCGAACACCGGGGTCGCCATCGGCACACCGCCGGTCAGATTGCCGGCAAGCTCGATCACCTCACCGTCGGTGAATTCCTTGAGCTCCACCCGGCCAGGCCGGTCGGAGTTGTAGATCTCCTCAAGAAACTTGCGTACCTTTGCAGGCTTTTCCTGCGCCTCCAGCATGGCTTCGATCTTCTCGCCCAGCCCGCGTGCGGCCAGACCCAGATGCGTTTCCAGCACCTGCCCGATGTTCATGCGCGACGGCACGCCCAAGGGGTTTAGAACGATATCCACCGGTCGCCCGGTTTCATCGAACGGCATATCCTCGACCGGAACGATGGTCGAGATCACGCCCTTGTTGCCGTGCCGGCCAGCCATCTTGTCGCCAGGCTGCATGCGGCGCTTGACCGCCAGGTAGACCTTGACCATCTTGAGCACGCCCGGTGCCAAGTCGTCGCCGCGGGTGATTTTCTCTTTCTTTTCCTCGAACTTGTCGTCGGCAAGCTTGCGCTGCTTCTCGATCTGTCGCTGGGCCCGCTCGAGCATCTCCTGGGCCTCGTCGTTGCGCATGCGAAGCTTGAACCATTCGTCGCGTTTGAGTCCGCCCAGGTAATCAGCGGTGAGCTTGGCGCCCTTCTTGAGCTCCGGCCCCTTGTCGATCACCTTGCCGACAAGGATGGCCTCGAGCCGGTTGAAGATCGCGTCTTCCATGATGCGCAGCTGATCGTCCAGATCGTTTCGCACCTGACGGATATGGTCCTTCTCGATCGAGATCGCGCGTGCGTCCTTGTCGACACCCTCGCGGGTGAACACCTGGACATCGATCACCGTGCCGTCCATGCCGCTGGGCACGCGCTGCGAGGTGTCCTTGACGTCCGAGGCCTTCTCGCCGAAGATCGCGCGCAGCAGCTTTTCTTCCGGGGTGAGCTGGGTTTCGCCCTTGGGCGTGACCTTGCCGACCAGAATGTCACCGGAGCGCACTTCAGCGCCCACGTAGACGATTCCGGATTCGTCCAGCTTGCTCAGTGTGTATTCGCCGACGTTCGGGATGTCGCTGGTGATTTCTTCCGAACCCAGCTTGGTGTCGCGCGCCACGCAGGTCAGTTCCTCGATGTGAATCGACGTGAACCGGTCCTCCTGCACCACACGCTCCGAGATCAGGATGGAATCCTCGAAGTTGTAGCCGTTCCACGGCATGAACGCCACGCGCATGTTCTGGCCCAGCGCGAGTTCGCCGAGATCCGTAGACGGCCCGTCGGCGAGAACGTCCTTGGTCCGAACCACATCACCCACCTTCACCAGCGGACGCTGATTCATGCAGGTATTCTGGTTTGAACGCTGGTACTTGACCAGGTTGTAGATGTCGACGCCCGGATCATCCTCGCCCACTTCGTCTTCGTTGGCGCGTACTACAATCCGACCGGCATCTACCTGGTCAACCACGCCGCCGCGCTGGGCCACGGTAGTGACACCGGAGTCGGTGGCCACCAGGCGCTCGAGGCCAGTGCCGACCAACGGCTTGTCGACCCTTAGCGTAGGCACCGCCTGGCGCTGCATGTTCGAGCCCATCAAAGCGCGGTTGGCGTCATCGTGCTCCAGAAACGGCACCATGGCTGCGGCCACGGACACGATCTGGCGCGGCGATACGTCGATGAAATCGATCTCGTCGGGGCGCTTGAGCGTGAACTCGCCGAGGTGCCTGCACGGGACCAGCTCGGCGGTGAACTTGCGCTTGTTGTCCAGCTCGGCATTGGCCTGAGCGATGACGTAATCGCCTTCCTCGATCGCCGACAGGTAGGAAACATCGTCGGTTACCTTGCCGTTGACCACCTTGCAGTACGGCGTCTCCAGGAAGCCGTAGCTGTTGGTGCGCGAATACACGGCCAGCGAGTTGATCAGGCCGATGTTCGGGCCTTCAGGCGTTTCGATCGGGCACAGGCGACCGTAATGAGTCGGATGCACGTCGCGCACTTCGAAGCCTGCACGCTCGCGGGTCAGTCCGCCCGGGCCAAGCGCTGAAACACGACGCTTGTGGGTGATTTCCGAAAGGGGGTTGTTCTGGTCCATGAACTGCGAAAGCTGGGACGAACCGAAGAATTCCTTGATCGCGGCAGCTACCGGCTTGGCGTTGATCAGGTCCTGCGGACCCAGACCTTCGCTTTCGGCCATCGAAAGACGCTCGCGCACGGCGCGCTCGACGCGCACCAGGCCGATGCGGAACTGGTTTTCCGCCATCTCCCCGACCGACCGGACGCGGCGGTTGCCGAGGTGATCGATGTCGTCGACCGTGCCGTTTCCGTTGCGGATATCGATGAGCACCTTCAGTACGGCAAGAATGTCTTCACGATCAAGCGTGCCCGGGCCTTCGAGCTCATCGCGCCGAACCCGGCGGTTGAACTTCATTCGGCCGACGGCGGACAGGTCGTAGCGCTCCTCGGTGAAGAACAGGTTCTTGAACAGATTCTGGGCCGCATCCTTGGTCGGCGGCTCGCCCGGGCGCATCATCTTGTAGATTTCCCACAGGGCCTCGAGCTCGCTGGCAGTCGGATCGATACGCAGCGTGTTCGAGATGTACGGACCCTGATCGAGATCGTTGACGTAGAGGATCTCGAAAGACTTGACCTTGTTTTCGCGCAACGTCTCGAGCAACTCGGCGGTGATTTCATCGTTGCACGACGCCAATAGCTCGCCGCTTTTGGAATCAACGATGTTGTGAGCCAGGATGCGACCGATCAGATATTCGTCGCTGACGTCAAGGGACTTGACACCCGCTTCCTCGATCTGCTTCACGTGACGCGCCGTGATGCGACGATCCTTGGCCACAATTACATTGCCGCTCTTGTCGGCGATGTCGGAAAGCGCGGTCTCACCGCGCAAGCGCGACGGCACCAGGTCGAGCTTGCCGTCCGATTTACGCAGCGTGATCTTCGACTTTTCGAAGAATGTACTGAGAATTTCCTCGTCTTCCATGCCGAGCGCGCGCAGCAGGATGGTCACAGGCAGCTTGCGCCTGCGATCGATGCGCGTAAAAAGCGCGTCTTTGGGGTCGAACTCGAAGTCCAGCCAGCTGCCGCGGTAAGGAATTACTCGAGCCTTGTACAAAAGCTTCCCGGACGAATGGGTCTTCCCGCGGTCATGATCAAAGAACACGCCGGGCGAGCGGTGCATCTGGTTGACGATAACCCGCTCGGTGCCGTTGATCACGAAGGTACCGGTTTCGGTCATCAGCGGCAGGTCGCCCATGTAGACGTCCTGTTCCTTGACCTCCTTGACCTTCTTGTTGCGCGCCGGGCTGTCCTTGTCGTAGATGACCAGTCGAACGGTCACGCGCAGGGGGGCAGCATAGGTCATGCCGCGCAGCTTGCACTCGGTGACGTCGAACTCGGGCTTGCCGAGCTGGTAGGTCACGTACTCGAGCGCAGCATTACCGGAGTAGCTTGCAATCGGGAACACTGACGACAGCGCTCCGTGCAAACCTTTCAGGCCACGGTCGCTCTCGGCCAGATCGTCCTGCAAAAACTGTCGATAGGAATCGACCTGGGTTGACAACAGGAAAGGTGCATCAATAACCTGCACATGCTTTCCAAAATCCTTCCGGATACGCTTCTTTTCGGTAAACGAATAACTCATCGAAATCTCACCCGCACGCTGGTGCAACTGATCCGGGACTTTGTTACGATCGGTCTAGCCGTGACACCCGGAACGGGCCGCGACAACCGCAATTCTTCTGAAAACGGGAACGGGCCGGGCGTCTTTCGACACCCAGCCCAGCCCGGTCTTCACTGCAACCGCGAGGTGATTACTTGACCTCGACAGATGCGCCTGCTTCTTCCAACTGCTTCTTGATATCTTCGGCTTCGTCCTTGTTGACGCCTTCCTTGACCGCAGAGGGTGCTCCCTCGACCAGGTCCTTGGCTTCCTTCAGGCCCAGCCCGGTGATGCCACGAATGGCCTTGATCACCTGAACCTTCTTTTCGCCAAAACCGGTCAGCATGACGTCGAACTCGGTCTGCTCTTCTGCGGCAGCGGCATCACCACCGGCAGCCGGAGCTGCGGCAGCTGCAACCGGAGCGGCAGCGGAAACACCGAACTTCTCTTCCATTGCTTCGATCAGATCGACCACTTCGACAACGGTCATGTTGGAAATTGTTTCGAGAATGTCTTCCTTTGAAACGGCCATTTTCAGTTACTCCAAAAAAAATTGATCAAATGATTTGTCAGGCAGCCTGCTTGCTGTCGCGCACCGCGGCGATGGTACGAACCAGCTTGGTATGCGGCTCGGCGAGGGTGCGAACGAATTTCTCGATCGGCGCCTTCATGACGCCCATCAGCATGGAAATTGCCTGGTCGCGGGTCGGCAAGCTTGCCAGACGCTCGAGTTCCGAGGCCTGATAAAGCTTTGCGCCCATGGCAACCAGCCGAACGACGAGCTTGTCCTCGCCTTTCGAGAAGTCCTTGATCAGTCTTGCCGCCGCGCCCGGATCTTCGATCGAAAACGCGAACAGCAGCGGACCGGTCAGTTCTTCGGCCATGCATTCAAATTCGGTACCCTCGACGGCACGCTTGACCAGCGTGTTCTTGGCCACCTTGAGATAGACACCTTCGCTGCGTGCCTTGGCACGCATCTCGGTCATCTTCTCAACGGTGATGCCGCGATATTCGGCAGCTACGGCTGAATGCGCGGACTTCGCCACTTCGGACACTTCCGCGACGACCGCCTTCTTTTGCTCAAGAGTGAGCGCCATTTGCTACCTCCGTCAGTGGGATGGCCGGAAATTTCTCCGACCGTCCATCCAAACCGGATCAGACTTCGATCCGGCACCAGTCAGGTGGCCGTTTCCCCAAAAATCGGGTAATCGGGCGACACCATCTACGCAGGCGGGCTTTCGCCATTTATCCGGTTCGAAAATACTCGCCGGACCTGCGGTCTTGGACGGGCGCGGAACGAAAAACTCCGCGAAACGCCCGTACATCGCCGGGCAGAGCCCGGCAGATTTCTCATTCCTGTCCTTGCCTACAACTCCAGCGTGGAATTGTCGACAGTCAAGCCTGGGCCCATCGTCGTGGAAATCGCGATCTTGCGCAGGTACTGGCCCTTGGACGCGGCCGGCTTGGCCTTGACCAGTTCCTGCACCAGTGCGCGCAGGTTTCCCTTCAGGGCTTCGATATCGAAGTCGGCCTTGCCGATCGTCGAGTGAACGATACCGCCCTTGTCGGTACGGAACTGCACCTGGCCGGCCTTGGCGTTCTTGACCGCCTGCTCGACATCGGTGGTCACGGTGCCGACCTTCGGGTTCGGCATCAGGCCCCTCGGCCCCAGCACCTGGCCGAGCTTGCCGACCACGCGCATGGCGTCGGGGGTCGCGATGCATACATCGAAGTCGATCGTACCGCCCTTGATGGTTTCGGCCAGGTCGTCGAAACCGACGATATCGGCACCGGCGGCCTGCGCCTTCTCGGCGTTCTCGCCCTGGGCGAAGACGGCAACGCGCACGTCCTTGCCAGTGCCGTGCGGAAGCACCGTGGAACCTCGAACGACCTGGTCGGATTTGCGCGGGTCCACACCCAGCCGAACGGCGACATCCACGCTTTCGGTGAACTTGACCTTGCTGAATTCCTTGAGCATGCCCAACGCCTCATCCAGCGCATATTGCTTGCCCGGCTCGATCTTTTCCCGGATCGCACGGTTTCTCTTGGTCTGCGCAACCATTATTCAGCCCCCTCCACGGTCAGACCCATGCTGCGTGCACTGCCGGCGATCGTACGCACGGCTGCATCCATGTCGGCAGCGGTCAGGTCGGGTTCCTTCATCTTGACGATTTCTTCCAGCTGGGCTCGCGTGACGGAGCCAACCTTTTTGGTGTTCGGCTCGCCGCTGCCCTTGGGAATCTTGGCAGCCTTGCGCAGCAGAACTGCCGCCGGAGGCGTCTTGGTGATGAAAGTGAAACTGCGGTCGGAATACACCGTGATGACAACGGGCGTAGGAAGACCGGGTTCGATCGACTGGGTCGCCGCATTGAAGGCCTTGCAGAACTCCATGATGTTGACGCCGTGCTGGCCCAGCGCGGGGCCTACGGGCGGGCTTGGATTCGCTTGCCCGGCCGGCACCTGCAACTTGATGTACGCCTTGATTTTCTTAGCCACTTGATTTCTCCTTCGGGTTCAAACGCCGGACCAATGTTTGTCTCGGCTCCCCGTGCTTGGGCTTGTTTCAATTTTCGGTCTGCCGTCTCTTTCAAGCTTCGGCTGGCCGTCTTTTTTCCCGGGCCTCGCACCGCGAGCCCGGCTGTACCCCCGCTCCGACGCTCAGTGCGCCGAGCGGGATCCCGGATCGCGCTGCGCGCGTCCGGGATGGAAAAAGCGCTACAGCTTTTCCACCTGTTGGAAATCCAGTTCCACCGGGGTCGATCTGCCGAAGATCGAGACCGCCACGCGCAACCGGCTTTTCTCGTAGTTGATTTCCTCGACCGTGCCGTTGAAATCATTGAACGGGCCGTCGATGACCCGAACCATTTCGCCAGGTTCGAACAACACCTTTGGCTTGGGCTTGTCGACTCCTTCCGCGACCCGGTTGAGGATCATGTCGGCTTCCTTCTGGCTGATCGGCGCAGGCTTGTCCTGCTTGCCGCCGATGAAGCCCATCACCTTGGGCACATCCTTGACCAGGTGCCAGGAATCCTCGTTCATTTCCATCTCGACCAGCACGTAGCCCGGAAAGAACTTGCGCTCGCTCCGGCGCTTCACGCCCTTTTTCATTTCGACGACTTCCTCGGTCGGAACGAGAATTTCGCCAAACTGCTCTTCCATGCCGGATCGCTCGATACGCTCTTTCAGCGAGCGCTGAACCTGCTTTTCGAAGCCCGAATAGGCGTGAACGACGTACCAGCGCTTTGCCATTACAGGTCTCCGCCCATCCCGATCAGCCAGCGCACCAGGCCGCCGAAGGCGGTATCCATGATGAACAGGATGATCGCAACCACGACGGTTACGGCGAACACGATCAGAGTCGTCTGCACAGTCTCCTGGCGCGTCGGCCAGACCACCTTGCGACGCTCGACATCAACCTCGCGAACGTAGGAAAAGCCCTCGCGACCCTTTGTGGTGCGCGAAGCAATGGCCAGCGCAACGCCGACCGCGGCAACCAGGCCGACAACACGAATAAGCGTCATCGCCTGACCTTCGAAGTAGACAAAGCCATAGAGGCCTCCGCCCAGCACGAGCGCGGCGAGAATCCACATAACCATGTCGCTTGAAGAACTTTTTTCGGCTGCCATTTAAGACTCTTTCAATGTGTGGCAGGCGAGGAGGGACTCGAACCCCCAACCTGCGGTTTTGGAGACCGCTGCTCTGCCAGTTGAGCTACTCGCCTTTAAAAAAAACCGTAGGAGCGGTCTCCAGGCCGCGATCAATCTGAATGCGTCTTCAGATGCGCGCGTTTCGCGACCGGGAGATCGCCCCCACGGATCTATTACTTGTGGATCTTGGCCACGACGCCGGCACCGACGGTGCGGCCGCCTTCGCGAATCGCGAAACGCAGGCCTTCTTCCATCGCGATCGGCGCAATCAGCTCGACCTGAATCTTAACGTTGTCGCCCGGCATTACCATCTCGACGCCTTCCGGCAGCTCCACCGCACCCGTCACGTCGGTCGTACGGAAATAGAACTGCGGACGATAGCCCTTGAAGAACGGCGTGTGACGGCCGCCTTCGTCCTTGCTCAGGACATACACTTCGGCTTCGAAATTGGTGTGCGGCGTGATCGTGCCCGGCTTGGCCAGAACCTGGCCGCGCTCGACGTCGTCACGCTTGGTACCGCGCAGCAGAACGCCCACGTTGTCGCCCGCTTCGCCCTGGTCCAGCAGCTTGCGGAACATTTCAACACCGGTGCAGGTCGTCTTGGTCGTGTCGTGAATACCCACGATCTCAAGCTCGTCACCCACCTTCACGATGCCGCGCTCGATTCGACCCGTCACGACCGTGCCCCGTCCGGAAATCGAGAACACGTCCTCGATCGGCATCAGGAACGGCTTGTCGGTATCGCGCTCGGGCGTCGGAATGTAGTCGTCAAGCGCCTCGACCAGCTTCAGGATCGACGGAATACCAATTTCCGATTCGTCGCCTTCCAGCGCCTTCAGCGCCGAACCGGTGATGATCGGCGTATCGTCGCCCGGGAAGTCGTAGTCGCTCAGAAGTTCGCGAACTTCCATCTCGACCAGCTCCAGCAACTCTTCGTCGTCGACCATATCGGCCTTGTTCATGTACACGATGATCTGCGGGACGCCAACCTGGCGCGCCAGCAGAATGTGTTCACGGGTCTGCGGCATCGGGCCGTCGGCCGCCGAGACCACCAGGATCGCGCCGTCCATCTGCGCGGCACCCGTGATCATGTTCTTGACGTAGTCGGCGTGACCCGGGCAGTCGACGTGGGCATAGTGGCGGTTGTCCGATTCGTATTCCACGTGTGCCGTGGCAATCGTGATCCCGCGCGCCCGCTCTTCCGGCGCGTTGTCGATCTGGTCGTACGCGCGGAACTCACCACCGCGCGCTTCAGCGCAGACCTTCGTCAGCGCCGCCGTCAGCGTCGTCTTGCCGTGGTCGACGTGACCAATCGTGCCGACGTTGACGTGCGGCTTGTTGCGTTCGAATTTTGCCTTTGACATGCCTCTTGAAACTCCGCTTTCGTTAATAAAGTCTCGTTGAAAACCCTTGACTGCTCGACTGCTCGCGCATTTTGCGCTGGTACCCGCAGGCTTCCGCGCGGCCCGCCCGCTCATGAGCGGGCCAGACTTGTGGTGCCCACGACTGGAATCGAACCAGTGACCTCTCCCTTACCAAGGGAGTGCTCTACCGCCTGAGCTACGTGGGCAGCTCTCTTCATCCTGATCCGGGCGGTCCGCCCCGACCCGCGCTACCTGCGCAAATCTGGAGCGGGTGATCGGACTCGAACCGACATCATCAGCTTGGAAGGCTGAGGTTCTACCCTTGAACTACACCCGCGAACTGGTGGAGGGGGCAGGATTCGAACCTGCGAAGGCATAGCCAGCAGATTTACAGTCTGCCCTCGTTGACCGCTTGAGTACCCCTCCGGCGAAACTCTTCAAGGCCCTCCAGACTTCGGAACCCGATCGTTTTAAGACGAAGCCCGCAATTGTCGTCCAAAAACTCGCCGCAGTCAAGACCAAAAGGGAAATTCAGAAGGAAGTCCAGTGTCCGGTCTAAGCGACGCTCAGGCCCCGGTTTGGACCGCAAAGCTCTCGCCGCAGCCGCATTCGTCAGTCACGTTGGGGTTGTGGAACTCGAAGGTGTGATTCAGGCCCTGCTGGACGTAATCGACGCAGGTGCCGGCCAGCAGCGGGAGTGCCTCGCGATCGATCATGATCCGCACACCCTGGTCCTCGAACACCTCGTCGGAGTCACGCACCTCGCTTGCAAGATCGACCACATAGGCCCAGCCGGAACACCCGGTGCGGCGAACGCCGAGGCGCAGCCCCGCCCCGCCCTCGCGCTCCAGGTATGACGCAACCCGCCGGGCGGCGGAATCGGATAGGGATATCTTGTCGTTTGACATATTCAGACCGGTCACAGCGAGCTCAATGCTCTATTATTCGGGTCCCGCACGAAAATTTCAAACATACGAGTAAAAAAAATGCCTGAGGCATCCATTCAGACCATTCTGACCGGCAAAGTTCCGGCCGGTACGCCGATGACCATCGAAGGCTGGGTACGAACCCGGCGTGACTCCAAGGCCGGATTCTCGTTCATCCAGCTCAACGACGGCTCCAGCCTGGCCAATCTTCAGGTCGTGGCCGACCAGTCGCTGCCCAATTACGCCACGGAGATCCGCCACCTGACCAGCGGTTGCTCGGTTCGCTGCAAGGGCACGCTCGTCGAATCCAAGGGTCGCGGGCAGTCTGTCGAACTCCAGGCAGCGGAAGTCGAAGTTCTGGGCTGGGTGGCGGATCCCGATACCTACCCCGTACAACCCAAGCGCCACAGTTATGAATTTCTCAGGAGCGTAGCCCACCTTCGGCCGCGCACCAACACATTCGGCGCTGTCACGCGGGTTCGCCATGCCGCGGCCCGAGCGATACACGAATACTTCGATAGAAACGGTTTCTACTGGGTCAACACACCCATCATCACTGCCTCGGACGCCGAGGGCGCCGGAGAACTTTTTCGGGTCAGCACACTGGATCTTGCCAACCTGCCGCGCGATGACAAGGGCAACATCGACTTCAACGAGGATTTCTTCGGCAGAGAGACCTTTCTGACCGTTTCCGGCCAACTCAACGTCGAGGCGTTCTGCCTGGCCATGAACAAGGTCTACACCTTCGGCCCGACGTTTCGGGCCGAAAACTCGAATACGGCGCGTCACCTGGCGGAGTTCTGGATGATCGAGCCGGAGATCGCGTTCGCCGACCTGCAGGATCTAAGCAACCTGGCCGAGGATTTCCTCAAGGCCGTCTTTTCCTCGGTGCTCGAGCATTGTGACGACGACATGCAGTTCTTTGCCGAACGAATCGAGCCGGAGGCGATCAACCGCCTCCAGAAACTGGTCGCCAGCCCGTTCGTGCGAATGGACTATGCCGAAGCGATCCGAATCCTTCAGCACAGCGGAAAATCATTCGAATACAAGCCGGAATGGGGCCTGGACCTTCAAACCGAGCACGAACGCTACCTGACCGAGCAGCACTGCCAGGCGCCGGTGATCGTGATGAACTACCCCACCGAAATAAAGGCCTTCTACATGCGCCTGAACGACGGCGGCAAGACGGTTGCCGCCATGGACGTGCTGGCGCCGGGTATCGGCGAAATCATAGGTGGTAGCCAGCGCGAGGAACGGTTGGAGATCCTGAAGAGCCGGATGGACGCCGAGCAACTCGAGTCGGGCAACTACGATTGGTTCCTCGACCTCAGGCGCTACGGTACGGTGCCGCACGCCGGTTTCGGGCTGGGTTTTGAGCGTCTGCTCAATTACATCACCGGCCTGACCAACATCCGCGACGTCATACCCTACCCGCGCACCCCGGGCAACGCACCGTTCTGAATGCCACCGCACTGTGAGTGGCTGCGACCCCGGATTCGGCGGGCGACGGTCGCTTCAGTTCGGCGCGTGGCGAGGCCTCCAGCGACCGACGCCCGCCGAATCCGTCCGAAGCCCTGAACACGGCCCACCCGACGACAACGCGAGTGCGCACCGCCGAGCGCCGTCAGCCGCACGCGCAGTAGTTTTTCAGATGTTTCCGAACCCGCCTTGTTCACCACCTTTCCGTAGCGAGGGGTCGCCAGGTCCTGTGGCTGCGGGGTTTCGGGACCGAGCAAGCCGGAAGCGTAGCCAAAGCTACGGTGAGGACTTGCGACCGAGCGAAACGCCGCAGACGCGGGGCCAGGCGGCGCCGCAGTAGGAAGGGTGGTGAACAAGGCGGGTCCAAAAAAAGCCCGGCGCGATGGCCGGGCTCTTCCTGAACCTCCGGTATTGAACCGGAAATCAATCCAATGACGCTACTCCGCCGCTTCGGACCCCGGTGCACCGGGCCGATCAACCAGCTCGACGAATGCCATCGGAGCCTTGTCGCCGGAGCGGAATCCACACTTGAGAATCCGGACGTATCCGCCCGGCCGCTCTCGGTAGCGAGGACCCAATTCAACGAAGAGCTTGCCGACGGCTTCCTTGTCGCGCAGACGGGCAAATGCCACTCGGCGCTTGGCCACCGTGTCTTCGCCGGCCATGGTAATCAGCGGCTCGGCAACCCTGCGAAGTTCCTTGGCTTTCGGCAACGTAGTACGAATCAGCTCGTGCTTGAACAGGCTCGAAGCCATATTCTTGAACATCGCCCGGCGGTGCGATGAATTGCGATTCAGCTTGCGGCCCGCTTTACGGTGACGCATGGTAGTTCTCCTTATACGGTTTCGCGCGCCAGATTCGACGGCGGCCAGTTTTCCAGTCGGGTGCCCAGTGCGAGATCGTGCGCCGCCAGGACGGTCTTGATCTCGGTCAGCGACTTCTTTCCGAGGTTCGGGGTCTTCAAAAGCTCGGTCTCGCTACGCTGTACCAGGTCGCCAACGTACTGGATATGCTCGGCCTTCAGGCAGTTAGCCGAACGCACGGTCAGCTCCAGGTCGTCGATCGGTCGCAACAGCACGGGATCGAAGCTCTGCTCGTCGCGCTTCTCTTCATCACGATCACGCGCGACAAAATCGACGAATACCGACATCTGGTCGACCAGGATACCGGCGGCCAGCTTCACCGCATCCTCGCACGACAATGTGCCGTTGGTTTCGATATCCAGAACCAGCTTGTCCAGATCGGTCCGCTGCGCCACGCGCGCGCTTTCAACGCTGTAGGCGACCCGGTGAACCGGACAAAACGATGCATCGAGCTTGAGCCTGCCGATCGAACGCGACTCTTCCTCGTCGAAGCGATACGTCGCCGCTGGCTGGTAGCCAACGCCCTTCGACACCTTCAGCTGCATCCGCAGCTTCTGGTTCTTGGTCAGGTTGCAGATGACATGCTCGGGATTGACGATTTCCACGTCATGGTCCAGCTGAATATCACCGGCTGTTACCGGACCCGTCTTGTCTGCCGAAAGCGTCAGGGTGGCTTCGTCGCGATTGTGCATGCGGACCGCCACTTCCTTCAGGTTGAGCATGACCTCGACGATATCTTCCTGAAGCCCCTCGACCGAGGTGTACTCGTGCAGGACGCCCTCGATCTCGGCCTCGGTAACGGCCGCGCCCGGGATGGACGAAAGGAGCACGCGGCGAAGCGCGTTGCCCAGGGTATGGCCGAAGCCCCGTTCTAGCGGCTCGAGCGTTACTTTTGCGCGACGCTCGGACAGCTCATCCACGATCAAGCCCTTGGGCTTGAGCATGTTTTCAATCAGTGAAGTTGCACTCGACATGCATGCCTCTCTCGTTTCTACTTGCGATAAAACCTGCTCGACCAGGCCCTGGGGCCCGCGGATCTCGACGATTACTTCGAGTACAGCTCAACAATCAGGTTTTCATTGATGTCCGGCGGAAGGTCGTCCCGCTCGGGAAGGCTTTTTACCGTACCCTCGAGCTTGTCGCTATCGACTTCCACCCAGGGCGCGACGAGGTCGAGGTCGCGCGATACCTCTACGGCTTCCTTGATACGCAGATGATTGCGCGCTTTCTCGCGGACCGAAATCCGGTCGCCGGCGCTCATCTGGTACGAGGCAATGTTGACAACCTTGCCGTTGATTTCGATCAGGCGATGGCTGACCAACTGGCGGGCCTCCGCTCTGGTGATGGCGAAACCCATGCGATAGACCATGTTATCCAGGCGACCTTCGAGCAGTGCCAACAGGTTTTCACCCGTGGCGCCCTTGCGCTGCGCCGCTTTCTTGTAGTAGTTGCGGAACTGCTTTTCCAACACACCGTACATGCGGCGCACCTTCTGCTTTTCACGCAACTGAAGGGCATAGTCCGAAAGCCGCTGCCTGCGAGAGGCACCGTGCTGGCCGGGTGGTTGCTCGAGCTTGCACTTCGAGTCCAGGCTACGTGCCGGGCTCTTGAGGCCCAGGTCAACACCTTCTCGCCGGGACAGTTTGCAGGTCGGTCCAATGTATCTTGCCATCGAAAAATTCCGTTGTTTCAAATAATGCGCTAAACGAATAAACGCTAAAACGAATGAGACGCTAGACGCGGCGTTTCTTGGGCGGCCGGCATCCGTTGTGCGGAATCGGCGTCACGTCTATGATGTTGATGATCTTGTATCCCAGAGCGTTCAAGGAACGCACCGAAGATTCACGACCCGGCCCCGGCCCGTTGACGCGGACCTCGAGGTTCTTGACCCCGAAATCCTGAGCGGCACGGCCTGCATGCTCTGCGGCAACCTGTGCCGCAAACGGCGTGGACTTGCGCGAACCGCGAAAGCCCGATCCGCCGGAAGTCGCCCATGACAACGCATTGCCCTGACGATCCGTGATCGTAATGATCGTGTTGTTGAACGACGCATGCACGTGTGCGATGCCGTCGGCGATGCTCTTTTTGACCTTCTTCTTGCCTTTAGCTGTCTGCTTAGCCATGATGCACGGTATTCCTTAACGAATCGGACGACGCGGCCCCTTGCGGGTCCGGGCGTTGGTACGGGTACGCTGGCCGCGAACCGGCAGGCCGCGACGGTGGCGCAGGCCCCGGTAACATCCGAGGTCCATCAGGCGCTTGATGTTCATACCGACTTCACGTCGAAGATCACCTTCGACGCTGAATCCGGAAATGGCATTACGCAGCTTCTCCTCGTCGGCCTCGGTCAGTTCCCGAATTTTCAGGTCGGGAGCGATCGAGCACTGCTCGCAGATCTGCAGCGAGCGGGTGCGGCCGATGCCGTAAATCTGGGTCAGCGCGACCCAGGTGTGCTTGTTGGGCTGCAGATTAACGCCTGCAATACGAGCCATTTCTATTCTCCGTGTACGTTCCGCCGACCAGAACGGCAATTCACCAAGCCCGGTCGGCGCAAACCAGCAATTATAGCAGTTTTATTGCGCCTTTCCAATAGCGCGAGCATTTTGATTGACGACGCTCACCCCTGCCGCTGCTTGTGCTTCGGGTCCGAGCAGATCACGAACACCACACCACGGCGGCGAACGATCTTGCAGTTGCGGCAGATTTTCTTGACGGATGCCTGTACTTTCATTTTCTCTATTCCTCTGCGTGCGCCCCGCCCGAGGGCCGGAGCACGTATTTTTCAATCAGCGCCGGACCGTGCCCGAGCGACCGTAACCTTTAAGATTCGCCTTCTTCAGAAGGCTGTCGTACTGGTGCGACATCAGATGCGCCTGCATCTGCGACATGAAGTCCATGGTCACCACCACGATAATCAGCAACGACGTCCCACCGAGGTAGAACGGCACATTCCAGCGCATACGCAGGAATTCCGGGAACAAGCAAACCGCCACCAGATACGCTGCACCGACCGCGGTCAACCGCGTCAGGACGTAATCAATGTACTCGGATGTCTGGCGCCCGGGCCGGATGCCCGGTATGAACGCACCCGACTTTTTCAGATTGTCGGCGGTTTCTCGCGAATTGAACACGATCGCCGTGTAGAAAAAGCAGAAGAATGCGATCAGACCGCCGAACAGCACGAGATAAATCGGCGACCCGGGCGTGAGCTGCTGCGCGATATTCTGCAACCAGCCAGCCTGACCGGCCTGGCCGAACCAGGTCGAGATGGTGGCCGGGAACAGCACCAGGGAGGATGCAAAAATAGCCGGAATCACGCCGGACATGTTCACTTTGAGCGGCAGATGGGTCGACTGGTTCTGGTATGCCTTGCGCCCCTGGCGTTGGGCATAGTTGACCGTGATTCGGCGCTGACCGCGTTCGACGAAAACCACGAACGCGGTAATCGCGAATGCCAGAACCAGCAGGAACAGCACGGCAATCTCGCTGAGTTCACCGGTTCGGGCTAGCTCGAGCGTGGATCCAATGGCGGCCGGCAGGCCGGCAACGATGCCCGCGAAGATAATGATCGAGATCCCGTTGCCGATACCACGCTCGGTAACCTGCTCACCCAGCCACATCAGGAACACGGTGCCGGAAGTCAGGGTCACTACGGCGCTGAACAGAAAGCCGGGACCCGGAATGATGACTACCGGAAGACCCGCGCCAGCACTCTGGCTCTGCAACGCCGCGGCAACGCCGAACGACTGGAACAGCGCCAGCACGACCGTGAAGTAGCGCGTGTACTGAGTGATCTTGCGTCGCCCGGCTTCGCCTTCCTTTCGCAGCTGCTGAAGCTGTGGAACGGCATGGCTCATCAACTGCATGATGATGGCCGCGGAAATGTACGGCATGATGCCCAGAGCGAAAATCGAGAACCGACCCAACGCACCGCCCGAGAACATGTTGAACATGTCAACGATGGTGCCGCGCTGCTGATCCATGAGCTGGAGCAACGCCTGCGGGTTGATCCCGGGCACCGGAATGAAGGTGCCGAGACGAAAGACCGCCAACGCCACCAACACGAACAGCAGCCGATTGCGGAGTTCGGTCAGTCGACCCATGCTTCCGAGCATGCCGGCAACCTGTGAGGGCCCGGAAGCCATTACTCGACCTTGCCCCCGGCCGCCTCGATGGCGCTTGCAGCACCGGCCGTCACCGACAGGCCGCGCACGGTAACCGCGCGATCCAGCGCGCCGGTATTGATCAACTTGACCTTGCGGGTGCTGTTGGGCACCACGCCTGCCTTCTTGAGCGCATCCAGGTCGACCGTTTCAAGGCCGGTGTCATTGATCTGGTAAAGGCGAACCTCGCGCGTGTCGCGATTGACTGCCGAACGGAATCCGACCTTGGGCAGGCGACGCTGCAACGGCATCTGGCCACCCTCGAACCCACTCTTGCTGAAGCCACCGGATCGCGCCTTCTGGCCCTTGTGACCACGGCCACCTGTCTTGCCCAGGCCGGAACCTATTCCGCGTCCTACGCGCCGGCGGTCGGTCTTCGAACCGTCGGCAGGTTTGATCGAATTGAGTTTCATGTTCTTAATCCCGTTATATGCGTCGCTAGTCAACCTGAACCCGGCGCTCAGAGCTCTTCGACCTGGACCAGATAGTTGACCTTGTTGATCATGCCGCGAATCTCGGGCGTGTCCTGAAGTTCGACGCTGTGATGCATGCGTCGTAATCCGAGGCCGCGAACCGTATCGCGATGTTTGCCGATCTTGCCGTTGGGGCTGCGGACCAGCGTCACGCGCAGCTTTGCAGATTTCTTGTTAGCCATGATTTTCCAGGATCTCCTCTACGCTCTTGCCGCGCTTGGCCGCAACCGATTCCGGGGAAGCCATGAGTTCCAGTCCCTTGACCGTGGCTCGAACCAGATTGATCGGGTTGTTGGAGCCCACGCTCTTGGCCAGGACGTTCTGAACGCCCACGGCTTCGAAGACGGCACGCATTGCACCACCGGCGATTACGCCGGTACCTTCGGAGGCAGGCTGCATGTAGATCCGCGAGCCGCTATGGCGCGACTTGACCGGATGCCACAATGTGCCCTGGTTCAGCGAAATCTGCTTCATGTCTCGCCGGGCCTTTTCCATCGCCTTTTGAATGGCGAGCGGGACTTCACGTGCCTTGCCGTAACCGAACCCGACCTTGCCGTTCCCGTCGCCGACCACGCTCAAGGCGGTGAAGCCGAACTGACGCCCGCCCTTGACCACCTTGGCCACGCGGTTGACAGCTACCAGCTTCTCGATGAAATCGTCGGTTCTTTCGTTGTCTCTCGCCATCTTGATCTTCCAGAATTCCAGTCAGTTAAAACTTCAGTCCCGCTTCGCGTGCAGCATCGGCCAGCGACTTGACTCGCCCGTGATACTTGAAGCCGCCACGGTCGAATGCCACTTCGCTGATGCCCTCGGCAATCGCCTTCTCGGCAATCGATTTGCCCACGATTGCAGCAGCTTCCCGGCCTCCGGTGGACTTCATGTCGCCGCGCACCGAAGGCTCGACTGTAGAAGCGGTCACCAGGGTCCGGTCGCCGGTGGCGGTCATGACCTGTGCATAAATATGGCGGCTGGAGCGGAAGACCGAAAGTCTCGCCTTCTCTCCGCGAGCGATTCGCGCCCGCGCCTTGCGCGCGCGCCGCAGCCTGCTCAGATTCTTTTCGCTCATTTCTCGTTCCTCTAAAATTCTTCGAACACGAAGCCTTCAATCAGGCCTTCTTGGCTTCCTTCATCACGACGCGTTCGTCCGCGTAGCGCACACCCTTGCCCTTGTAGGGCTCCGGCGGACGATACCCGCGAATCTCGGCCGCGACCTGGCCAACCTTCTGCTTGTCGGCACCGCGAACGATGATCTCGGTCTGGGTCGGCGTCTCGACGGTCACACCGTCGGGCACGCTGAAATCGACCGGGTGACTGAACCCGAGCTGCAAATTAAG
>Ga0209936_1000484_pt1 | contig 24008 bp, 20 predicted proteins | sample SalPonR1_A_D1_MG_FD_185694 | JGI IMG/M metagenome (GOLD analysis project Ga0209936, IMG submission 185694) | Salt pond soil microbial communities from South San Francisco under conditions of wetland restoration - Salt Pond MetaG R1_A_D1_MG... ... | reverse complement strand
GATTCGTGGTCCCGAACTGATCCTCCCGGCTGAATAACTGAAGATATTCCTGCCGAATGGGCTATTTCTACCGAATCGGCAAACGGGAAAAAGGCATCGGAAGCCATTACTGCTCTGTTTAAATCAAACGTAAAATTTCGGGCTTTTTCTATGGCTTGCTTTAAAGCATCAACTCGGGATGTCTGCCCCACGCCACTTGCACAAAGCTGTTTATTTTTAGCTATAACAATCGTGTTTGATTTTGAATGTTTTACCACTTTATTGGCAAAAAGCAAATCTTCAATTTCTTTATCAGAGGCTGTGTGTTTGGTTACCGTATTTAAATCATGCTTATCTTCTATTTTCAAATCCTTATCTTGTACAAGCACACCGTTTAACATCGAACGAAACTGTGTATTAGAGAAAAAACTTGTTTTTTGTATTAAAATGATACGGTTCTTTTTTGATTTTAAAATATCCAAAGCATCTTCGTGATATGAAGGTGCAATAATAACCTCAAAAAATATTTTATTAATTTGCTCAGCTGTGGTTTTATCAACCGCTTTATTGGTAATTAAGATTCCTCCAAATGCGGATACCGGATCCCCGGCCAAAGCATCTTTCCATGCCTCGGTTAAATTATCCCTGGAAGCAATGCCACAGGCATTATTGTGTTTTAATATGGCAAATGTTGTTTCTTCAAATTCACTGATCAATTGAACAGCTGCTTCAATATCCAACAGGTTATTATATGAAATCTGTTTCCCGTGCAACTGCTCGAAAACCTCATCCAGTTTTCCAAAGAAAAACCCCTTTTGATGAGGGTTTTCACCATACCTTAACTCATTAAACGAAATAATACTTTGTTTAAATGCAGGAGAATTAAGCTCCTGATTAAAATAATTAAAGATTGCGGTATCATAATGAGAAGAAACATGAAAAGCTTTTAAAGCAAATTCCTTTCGATCACGTATAGATGTTTCTCCGTTATTTCCTTCCAAAATTGTGAGCAAATCCTGATATTGATCTTTAGAAGGAATAATTAATGTGTCCTTAAAATTCTTTGCTGTAGCACGAATTAACGAAATACCACCAATATCTATTTTTTCAATGATTTCTTGTTCAGAGGCATCTGATGCTACCGTTTGTTCGAAAGGATATAAATCAACGATAACCAGGTCAATGGCTGGGATGGCATAATTATCCAACTCTTTTTTATCTTCAGCATTATCTCTGCGCGCCAGGATTCCTCCAAAAACTTTTGGATGCAATGTTTTTACCCGTCCTCCTAAAATTGATGGATAGTTTGTTAAACGCTCTACGGGTGTTACCTGCACTCCTAATTTTTCGATAAATTTCTGGGTCCCTCCGGTTGAAAATATAGTAACATTTAGTTCATTAAGCTTATGAATAATCGGCTCTAAATCAGATTTATCATAAACTGAAATAAGTGCCGACTTTATTCGCTTTAAATCATTCATTTACACACAATTATTAAATTTTCACAAAAATAGTTAAAAATTCTCGATATTCTTTAACTTTACAAAGGTAAAAATCGGTAAATCTTTATCGATATTCTGCAGGATTGAATAACCTGATTGAATGTTCGAAAATAAGAATAATCAGGTAAAAAAAAAATTTGCTTATGTATATTTGTTAGCCTTTTGTTTTAACCATGATTATTTATAACGAATGCTCTATTTATTACTCATAAAAGAAAGTTTTCTTTTTGCCTTTAATGCGCTTAAAATTAATCGTTTAAGAACACTGCTAACCCTTTTAGGAATCACTATTGGTATTTTTGCTATTATTTCTGTTTTCACTGTTGTTGATTCGTTAGAAAACAATATTAAAACCAGCTTATCCTCTATGGGAGATGATGTGGTATATATACAAAAATGGCCATGGGCTCCTGAGCCGGGAGAGGAATATGCCTGGTGGGAATACTTAAACCGGCCGGTACCCTCATTAAAAGAATATGAATATATTAAAAAACGTTCAGAAAAAGCACAATATGTAAATTTTGCTGTTTCCTCGTTGCGAAAAGTAAAATATAAAAACTTTACGGCAACGGATGTAATTATCTGGGCAAACACGCACGAATTTGAAAATATCAGAACTTTTGAATTAGAGGGCGGTCGATATTTTACCCCTTTCGAGTCAGCTTCCGGTAAAAATATATGTTTAATTGGCGATCAAATCGCAACCGACCTTTTTAAAAATATTGAGCCCGTTGGAAAAGAAATCAAAATCCAGGGTCGAAAAATTACCATTGTTGGAAAAATTAAAAAAGAAGGGAAAGATATCCTTAATACAGGAGGGAGTCTTGATGAGATGATTGTTTTGCCCGTAAATTTTGCAAAAACCTTAATGGATATAAAAAGCGATAATACGAATCCGATGATTATGGTCAAAGCAAAAGAAGGAATTTCAATCCCTGAATTCAAAGATGAACTGAGAAGTATCTTACGATCTGTACGTACATTACACCCACAAGAAAAAGATAATTTTGCATTAAACCAATCCAGTATATTAGATAGTGTTTTTAAAAGTATTTTTGGGGTCATCAACCTGGCCGGTTGGTTAATTGGGGGTTTCTCAATTTTAGTTGGAGGTTTTGGAATTGCAAACATAATGTTTGTTTCGGTAAAAGAAAGAACCAACTTAATAGGTATACAAAAAGCTTTAGGAGCAAAACGATTTTTTATACTCTTTCAATTTTTATTTGAGTCAGTTCTTTTATCATTGGTAGGTGGAGTTATTGGATTATTTTTTATCTATTTTGGTAGTTTGTTTGCCAATACGCAAACCGAACTCAACATTGCACTGACTTTTGGAAACATTCTATTAGGACTAACCATTTCGATTGTGATTGGTATTATATCAGGCTTTGCTCCTGCAAGATCAGCTGCCCGGTTAAATCCTGTTGAAGCGATAAACACTGCTTTTTAAAAATTTTAAGATGCAAATATCTTAAATATGCTAACGATTCATTATATTTACACCTGATTATTAAAATCTAAAAACAAAAAACCTGAATTATGATGAAAAAAGTATGGGGATTATCAATTATCGCTTTAGTATTATTTTCTTGCGGCACAAAACAACAAAAAGAAAATCAGGAAACAACTACAGATGAGTTAACAGCAATATCTGTTGATAAAGTTTTATCAAACACCAAAGATTATGTCGAGAAAGAACTAGTGGTGGAAGGTTTGGTAAATCATGTTTGTTCACATAGCGGCAAACGAATGTTTATTTTAGGAACAAACCCTGATGAAACATTAAGAATTACGCCCAATGAGAAGATTGGTGTTTTCGAAAAGGGGCTTGAAGGAAATACGGTTAGGATAAAAGGGGTATTAAAAGAATTAATTATTGATGAAGATTATGTAGCACAACTTGAGAAAGAAGTTGCAGAAGGAATGGACAACGAAGCACTTCATGATCATTCGGGAGGAGATCACGATGAAGAGGAAGAATCTGCGGATGACAGCTCAAAAATAAAACAGATAGAACAAATGAAAGCTGATATTGCTCAATCGGAAAATGGATTTGATGCTCAGTACTGGCTTGAAGCAAGCGAAGTAGAAGTAGTAGAAACTGACCCAACAGAAAAAGTAGCGTCGGAAGAAGATGTAGAAGAACATGAACACGAAGATGGTCACGCTCATTAATCAATGATTCGTCTGATTTCCAAATCAAAAATTTAAATAGTAAATTTGTCCGAAGGTTTAACCATTTTCGGACATTTTTTGTCGTAAATTTCTTCTGCCATGAAAATTAGAAAATTAAACAGAGCCTTGCACCGTGATTTAGGGTATATATTTTTTGCCATGACAGTTATTTATGGACTTTCAGGTATTGCTTTAAATCATATCAACGATTGGAATCCAAATTATGTAATTCAGACTAAAGCAATAAATATCCAACATACTCCTATAGATCATGACCAGATAAATCGGGAAAAAGCAATTGCCTTAATGAACCAATATGCTTCTGGCGAAAAATATAAAAATCACTACTTCCCGTCAGATACACAATTAAAAATTTTTATTAAAGATGGCAGTGTAACCATAAACACGCAAACCGGCTCAGGAGTGATCGAAACATCCAAGCGACGAGCTATTTTCCATCAGGTTAATTATTTGCATTATAATCCACAAAAATGGTGGACCATTTTCTCCGACATTTATGCTGTTTCGTTAATCATTTTAGCCATGACCGGATTATTTATTCTAAAAGGGAAAAATGGAATTACAGGCCGTGGAGCCTGGCTAACGATTTTGGGAGCATTCATTCCTGTTCTTTTCTTGTTGCTCTATTACTGGAAAATCTTTTAAATAAAATTAAAAAATACTTTCCCAATCATTAAGTAAATAACTAACCCCATAATATCGTTAACCGTTGTAATAAAAGGGCCTGTAGCAAGTGCAGGGTCAATATTAAATTTATCTAAAATTAAAGGTACAAATGTTCCAAACATGGATGCAAAAATAATTACTGTAAACAATGCAGTACTTACTGTAATTGTTAGAGCAAACGAATCGCTGAAAATAAAATTATACCCAAAAATCACGAGTGACAAAGCAATTCCATTTAATGTTGCAACACCCAGTTCCTTAAACAACTTTCGTCCAATACTTTCAAAACCCATGGAATTGCTTGCCAATGCCTGAACAATGATGGATGAGGATTGTACACCCACATTACCTCCCATCGCAGCTATCAAAGGGATAAAAAAAGCCATTTGAGGAAACAAACCCAGTTCCACCTCGTAATTTCCCATTATCAAAGCTGCTAATATTCCTCCAAACAAACCTATAAACAACCAGGGTATTCGTGCACGTGTTAATATCCATGCACTATCGGTTGATTCTACATCCTGGGTAATACCTGATACCAACTGATAATCACGCTCAGCTTCTTCACGTATCACATCCACCACATCATCAATGGTAATGCGACCAATAAGTCTGTTTAAAGCATCAACAACAGGTAAGGCCACTAAATCGTACTTATCCATTATGTGCGCAACCTCTTCAGATGGGGTATCAGCTTTTACTGCTATAACATCTTCATTAATTATATTTTTAATTTTGGTATTAGTAGGGGTTAACAGTAATTTTTTTAATGATAAGGTACCTTTTAAAACATTGTTGTCGTCAATAACATACACATAATATACCTCATCCACGTCTTCGGCTTGCTTACGCATCTCTTTAAGACAGGTGGTAATACTCCAGTTTTCGTTAACGGTAATTAACTCCTTGGCCATTATACCACCGGCAGAATTCTCATCGTAATTCAACAGATCGACAATATCACCAGCCTGTTCAAGATTATCAATAAACGACAATACTTCTTCCTGCTTCTCTTCGGAGAATTCACCAATCACATCGGCAGCATCGTCGGAATCCAACTTATCGATAAATTCGGCAATCGTCTTGCTGGGTAATACCTTTAAAAACCGTTCCCGATCATCTTCTTCTAACTCAACCAAAACATCAGCAGCCTTTTCTCCATCAAGCATTACGTGTAAAAACCGGGCCTCTTCAATATCAATCTCATTATAAATTTCAGCAATATCAGCCGAATGGAGGTCTTTTATCAGCTTGAAAGCTTCTGTTTCCTGATCATTTGTGATGAAACTTCTCAGGTCATCGATAAATTCTTTGGTCAATTCAAATTGCATAACCTTACTTTTTAATTTTTTAACCCTGTTTTAATCTTTCATCCACAAGATTTGTCAACAAAATAAAATCATCAACATTTAACTGTTCAGGACGTTTTGTCAAAATCTCATGGTCAATCTGTAAATTTACTAAAATAGTTTTTAATGAATTGCGCAATGTTTTCCTTCGCTGGTTAAAACCGGCTTTTACAATACGGAAAAATAAACTTTCATCACAGTTCAATGCTTTTCTGTTATTTCTTTTTAAATGTATAACTGCAGAGTTAACCTTCGGCGGAGGATCAAACACTTTTGGACCAACCGTAAAAAGATAGTTAATATCATAAAAAGCCTGAAGCAACACACTTAATATTCCATAGGTTTTATTGCCATGATTTGATTTTATCCTGTCGGCCACTTCTTTTTGTATCATACATACCACATCGGTTACAAGGTTGCGATGCTCGAGTACCTTAAAAAATATCTGGCTCGAAATATTGTAGGGAAAATTCCCAATGATGGTTATCGGTTGATTAAAAAAATCAGTCAACCGTATTTTTAGAAAATCTTTATAAATCAGCTTATCAGTTATTGAAGGGTATGCTGACTTTAAAAAATCGTACGATTCAACATCAACTTCTATGGCATATAAATCAATACCGGGAGTACTGATTAACTGACTGGTTAAGATTCCTGTTCCGGGACCTATCTCCAATACAGTATCAGACTCACACCTTTCAATGGCTTTAACAATTTTCGTGGCAATATTTTTATCCTTCAGAAAATGTTGTCCAAGGTGTTTTTTAGGGCGTATAAAGCTCATGTAATCTTATTAAAAATTGTCAGGATGTAAAGTTCTAAAATCTTACATCAAAATCAAATGCACCATACAGAGAAAATTAAAAATAATATCGCATACAAATGAATTTGCTAAATTTGGTATCTTTGACAGGCAAATCTTTTTTTATAATGAATAAAAAAATCCTTAAATACTTAATCAGTATAATCATTATCATTCTTTCCTACGGATTTATTTATCATAAGCTAAAAAACTACGAAGCACTTAAAGGTTTAACGATACAAGATTTTAAATTTTCCCGCCTCCAGATAACATTCGTTGCTATAGTATTTGTTGGAATGATTTTAAACTGGAGTGTTGAAGCCATAAAGTGGAAAGAGTTGGTAAAAAAGATAAAACCAATCCGTTTCTTACAATCTTTGCAAATTGTTATTACCAGTATTACCATTGGTATATTTACTCCGAACAGAATAGGTGAAATTGCCGGAAGGGCTTATTTTCTGGAAAAGGGAAAAAGAACGTATGGTTTATTCGCAGCAGGCATTGGTAGTCTTGCCCAACTAACAGCAACCGTAGTAATGGGCTTAATTGGCTTTACCTTTTTTTTGCTCTGCTTCCCTGATAAAATTCATATTAATTCTTTATTTAATGAATTTACGGTACTATTTATTTTACTTTTTACCCTTGGTTTATTATGGAGTTTTTTTAATGTACAAAAAATAAAGCCCCTTCTATTAAGAATTCCTTACCTGCAAAAAAAATCCGAACAAATTCATTTCTTATCGCTTCAATCGAAAAAATCTTTAATCGTTATCTTGCTTTACAGCTTTTTGCGATATTTTATTTTTTCTGTACAGTTTTATTTATTGCTATTAATTTTTGATATTCAAATCAGCTTCTTAGAAAGTTTTGTAGCCATTACCCTTACCTATTTTTTTATGACTTTAATTCCGACCACAACATTAGCCGAATTAGGTGTAAGAGGTTCTCTATCCATTTTTTTTATTGGAATGTTTACCCAACAAATACCCGGAATTATCCTGTCAACTATCTTTATCTGGATAATTAATATTGCTATTCCTGCTATTGCAGGTGCTCCCTTTTTATTGGTTCATCAAAAATAATTCGTATATTTGTCCAATAAACAGATATTAATATCTTATATTCTTTTATGTTAGAAAACAAATTACTCAAAACAGCCCTGATACTTAGTATCATTACGATTGTATATAATATAGCCGAAGGGATTGTATCGGTTTATTATGGTATCAATGATGACACTTTATCGCTTTTGGGATTTGGTTCGGATAGTTTTGTAGAAGTAATTTCCGGAATAGGTATTGCCCATATGGTTTTACGTATGCGCTATTCAAAAATCCAGCAACGGGATAAATTTGAGAAAACTGCGCTAAGAATTACCGGTGTTAGTTTTTATATTTTAACCACAGGAATTATTATCGGTTCAGTTATAAATGTCATTCAGAATAATAAGCCTGTAACCACCCTTCCGGGATTAATTATCGCAAGTTTATCAATACTCACCATGTATTTCTTGATGAGTGCTAAACTTAAAATTGGCAAAAAATTAAATTCAGATGCTATTATTGCCGATGCAAATTGTACAAAATCCTGTTTATACTTATCGATTATCTTACTGGTTTCAAGTGGCTTATACATGGTTTTCCGCATTGGATATATTGACATCTTAGGATCGTTAGCCATCGCCTGGTTTGCATTTAAAGAGGGAAGGGAAGCCTTTGAAAAAGCAAATAGGAACCAATTAAGTTGCTGTGGGGATAATAATCTTTGTCAAAAACAAGATTAAAATTTAAACATTTAAGACATATTTTTTGTTAGGATAGATAAAATATAATACAAAATTAAAAACTTATAAAAGCTTAAGCGTGCTTCGGAGTAAAGGGTTAATAACAAGGTAATTTTTCTCATAATCATTTTCTTTAACACTCCGAAGCCGCTTATTAAAAAATGGAGGTTATATGTCTTATAATATCAACAAAACATTACATACAGATTTTAATTCAGCTGTAACACAAGTTAAAAATGCATTAAAGGAAGAAGGTTTTGGCGTTTTATCAGAAATAGATGTTAACGAGACCTTAAAAAAGAAGCTGGATATTGATTTTAGAAAATACAAAATTCTTGGAGCCTGCAATCCGCCCAATGCACATAAAGCATTGCTAACAGAACCAAATGTAGGTACTATGTTACCCTGCAATGTTGTAGTACAGGAAATCGAAAGCAATAAAATTGAAGTGGTAGCAGTTAATCCACAGGCATCTATGATGGCAATAGAAAATGATGAGCTACAAGAAATTGCAGGAAACATAAAATCAAAATTGGAAAAAGTTATCCAATCTCTTTCATAAAAAACAAATCGTATGCTTTACTTAAGGCTTTTGCTTTTTGCAGTTGCAATAACTGCAATTATAATGGTGATATATGCCATAAAACGCAAACAAAAAGACAAAACTGATTTTAATATAGAAACAAATCCCGAAAAATATAAAAAAATGAAAGAAGAGGGAATTTACAACGCATATAAACAAGAAAACGAAAAATAACCATGTATACACTAAAATTTAAAACCAACTTAAAATGTGAGGGTTGTAAAAATGCTGTAAGGCCTTTTTTAAATCAAATAGATGCCATAAATTCGTGGGATATTGATTTAACTCACAATGACAAAATATTAACCCTTAAAGCAAATACGCTTAGCGAAGATGAAATTGCTACACAAGTTAAGGAAGCATTTAGTCAGGCTGGATACATTGCCGAAAGAATTTAGATAGTAATCCATGAGCATTAAAAAAGAAACATATCCGGTTGAAGGAATGAGTTGCGCATCATGTGCGCAAAGTGTGGAGAGTATACTTTCATCATTACAAGGTATTAAACAGGCTAATATTAATTATGCTAATGCAAGTGTTCTGGTCGAATTTGATGAAAATACGGTTTCGCCCTCCGAAATGGAAAAAGCGGTGAATGACATTGGCTATAAACTGATTATTGATAATACTACAGAGAATGTTTCTGAACTGGAGGCAAAAGAGAAGTTAAAACTGAAAAAAGCAAAACAGCGAGCTTTTTATTCTATTGCTTTTGCTATTCCGGTATTTATTATTGCCATGTTTTTCCCCAACATCCCTTTTGCCAACTGGATTATGATGATTTTAACCCTGCCGGTAATTGTTTGGTTTGGGCGTGAATTTTTTGTTATTGCATGGAAACAAGCCAAAAACAAATCCACCAACATGGATACATTGGTGGCTTTGGGCACCGGGGCTGCATTTTTGTTCAGCACCTTTAATACCATTTTTCCGGAATTTCTACTATCTAAAGGATTACAACCACATGTATATTTCGAGGCGGCAACGGTAATTATATCCCTTATTTTACTGGGTCGTTATTTTGAAGCAAAAGCAAAATCAAGAACCTCTGATTCCATTAAAAAATTAATGGGATTGAAAGTAAAAACGGCACGTGTTTTACGAAACAAGGTGGAAAGTGAGATCCCTATTGATGAAGTTCAAAAAGGAGATATCCTTATCATTCGCCCCGGAGAAAAAATCCCGGTTGATGGTGTGGTAACAGATGGAGACTCGTTGATTGACGAAAGCATGATTACCGGAGAATCGATACCCGTTGAAAAAACAAAAGGGGACAAGGTCATTGGTGCGACCATAAATAAAACCGGCAGTTTTACCATAAAAGCAGAAAAAGTTGGCAAAGACACCATGCTTTCCCAGATTATTGAGATGGTAAGAAACGCCCAGGGCAGTAAAGCGCCTGTGCAGAAAACAGCCGATAAAATTGCATCAATTTTTGTTCCGGTAGTAATTTTCATTGCTCTTGCCAGTAGTTTAATCTGGTATTTTGCAGGACCGGAGCCAAAATCAACCTTTGCCTTTGTAACGCTTGTTACCGTTTTAATTATTGCCTGCCCGTGTGCACTTGGTCTGGCTACACCCACCGCTTTAATGGTTGGAATCGGCAAAGGCGCCGAAAATGGTATTTTAATCAAAAATGCCCAGACCCTTGAGTTTGCAAAAAAAATTAATGTTGTCGTTGTCGATAAAACAGGAACAATAACCAAAGGAGAACCAGAAGTAAACGAGATTGTATGGCTTAAAAGCGATGTAAAGCACGACCAGATTCTGGAAGATATTTTAGCCATTGAAAAAAAATCGGAACACCCATTGGCCGGTTCTATCGTTAATTATCTTAATCATCTTTCCAATAGCAGCCTGAATGTGGTAAAGTTTAACAGCCAAACAGGGTTTGGTGTTTCGGCCACATTAAACGAGAATGAGTATCTAATTGGCAATTACCAGTTGATGAAAAAAAACAATATTGATATCGAAAACGAACATCAATATTTTAATCAATATAGTAATACTGCCCAAACGCATGTTTTTGTAGCCAAAAACAGATCCCTGATAGCTCTTATAACGATTTCTGATAAAATAAAAGAGACCTCGTCACGCGCCATTCGCAACCTGCATAAATCGGGGCTACAGGTGCACATGCTAACCGGAGACAACTATAGTACAGCCAAAGAAATTGCCCGGCAAACCGGTATCGACCAGTTTAAAGCAGAGGTATTGCCACAAGATAAACTCGACTACGTTAAAGAATTACAACAAAAAGGATTTAAAGTTGCGATGGTAGGTGATGGAATAAACGACACTCCTGCCCTATCGCAAGCCGATATGGGAATTGCCATGGGACATGGAACCGACATTGCCATAGAAAGTGCCGATATTACTTTAGTAAAAGGCGATCTTGAAAAAATTGCAGCATCTATTAATCTCTCTAAAGCTACCCTAAAAACAATTCGCGAAAATCTTTTTTGGGCATTTATTTACAATATTATTGCTATCCCCATTGCGGCCGGTGTTTTATACCCGGTAAACGGATTTATGCTTAACCCGATGATTGCCGGTGGAGCGATGGCTTTTAGCTCGGTGTCTGTCGTACTTAACAGCCTGCGGTTAAAATCAAAAAAATTGTTGTAGCAAAATAATTTTTGGATACTCCCTTTTTATTCCTATTTTTCGCTTTCATTTTTAATGGCTATGGATATTATTTTCAGGAATAAAAAATTTTTTGGTTTTCTCTTCTGGTTTTGGCTCATCTTAATTCTTCTGGCTTCTACCCTTCCCGGAGGCCCGGAGATGAAAACAGAATTTAACGATAAATCCATTCGCCTTGATTATCTTTTGCATTTCATCGCCTATTTTTCATTAGCTATTTTTTACTTACTATGGAAAGCTAATAAATACTTCAACATCAAACCCCATTTATTATATAGCTTTTTAATCGGAGGATTCATTTTAGCTGCCGGCAGTGAAGCGATTCAAAGCTTAATTCCCGGTCGAACATTTAATGCTTATGATTTTTATGCCAATGCTGCTGGAATAATAGCCGGAGTTGTAACTCCCAAACTATTCTTTCATCAGAAGAATCAATCAGAAAATAATTATCGAAGTAACAAAAACAATTAACCCAAATACACCGGCCAGAATATCTACTAAAACTATTTTTTTACCATCTTCTTTTGCCAGCATTCCTGCTACCCATTGCTGAAATTTTTCGTAATCGAAAATAAAAAATATTGCTTTTATGGCAGTTAACGAAAAAATAATAGTAATAATCAGAGAATATGGGATATTCGTTGTTAATTCTTTATACCATGTAATAGCCACTAATATTAATCCCACAATGGAAACAGGAATAACCCATTTTGGTCTTTTTTTAGTATACGCTTTAGCTATATATTTATTCTCATCCCACGGAATAAGATGCATATAAAAAGGCTTTAGCATAGCAGCCAAACCAAAAACAATTCCTAATATCTTAAAATAATGCATGGTAAACAATTTTAATTTATAATGGCAAAATTATGGCTATAATAAAAACCTACCAAACACCTGCAATTGGGGTATTACATTTTTTACATTTACCCTCTTTCAGGTTGTTTTGTATAATACGAAAGCCTTTTCGCTCAATTATAATGTTTTTACAATTGGGGCAGTAGGTATTTTCTGCATCTGTGCCGGGGACATTACCAATATAAACATATTTTAATCCTTCATTCATAGCAATTGTTCTGGCTTTATTCAATACACTTATAGGAGTTGCCGGCACATGGGTTAACTTATGCATGGGTGTAAAACGGCTAAAATGTAATGGAGTATCTTCAAAACCATTTTTATATAACCATTGGCACATTTGTTTTATCATGTCCAAATCATCGGTCCAATCCGGTACAACAAGGTTCGTTATTTCAAGCCACACCCCTTCTTCTTTTAAAATTTTTAAGGTATTTAATACAGGGTCGAGCGAGCCTGCATTAAGTCTGGCATAAATTTCATCACTAAAGCTTTTCAGGTCGATATTGGCAGCATCTAAATATTTTGCCACATCGCGCAGGGGCTTTTCATTAATATACCCGGCTGAAATCATTACATTTTTTATGCCATGGGCTTTAGCAATTTTTGCTGAGTCGTAAAAATACTCATAAAAAGCAATGGGCTCCGAATAGGTATAAGCAATCGACTGACAGTTATAATGTTTGGCCTGTTTATAAACTTCTGAGGGCATTAAATCATAGTTTCGTGTATCTTTAGGACTAACCTGTGATATTTGCCAGTTTTGGCAGTTTAAACAAGCCAGGTTACAGCCGGCGACAGCCAAAGAGAAGGAACGACTTTCGGGCAAAAAATGGTATAATGGCTTTTTTTCTATTGGGTCGACATGCAATGAGCATGGATTTCCGTAGCCAATAGAATAAATTTTCCCTTTGTGATTTACTCTCGAGCGGCAATCGCCCGCTTCATCTTCTTTAAGTGTACATTCATTAGGGCATATCAAACATTTTGCACCACGGGGTGTATCAATATAATAACGAGACAATTTACTCCATTTCCAAAGGTCTCCGGTTGATAAAGAAAGTTTATTTATTGCATGCAACTTCCCGGCTCCCAGTAAACAAAAACAGGAACCCAAAAATCCGTATTTTAGAAATTCTCGTTTACTTATTGCCTGCTTCTTCATAACATCTTTTTTAACGATAGTTTATAGCATTTCATATTTTACGTAACGCATTTTACGAAATGAAAATCAAAAATCAAAAAAATTATTTTTTAACCCAAACCCATCCGGCAACGAAAAGATTAAGCACTCCGGTAATTACCACCGACCATAAAAATCCTGCTACAGGAACCAAATAAATTGCAAATAAAAGGGCTCCGGCAGCTGCTCCCAACAAATCTAATCCATAAACATTCGAAGCAATAACACCATGGTCGTTATGACCCAACCGGGTAGCCATAGAAAAGACTACGCCCGTTGAGATAGAAATAAAAGCAAGTAAAAGAAAAAAAGTTATAAAAATAACCACGGCGGGTAAATAAATATTTTTAAGCAAAATAAAAATAGCCGGCAATACAAACACAAACAAAGCAATGAATAATAGTATACGGGAAAATAGCTTCCGGTCGATGGTCTTAAAAACTTTAGGTGTATAATAGGCACCTACAGCTAATCCTCCCATAAAAATCATAATAAACATTCCGGCCACCACGTAAACATATCCATAAATGACTTGGAAAACGAGTAAAAGCACAAACTCAATACTTGTTCCGGCAAAACCCGCTGCAAATACACCTTTATTTACGTCACTTGCCCGAATAAAAAAGAAACCTGAAAATAACAAAATAATAAGTGCCGGTAACCAATAGTTAACATCAAAGTGACTGAGCCATAATTTAATCTGACTCTGATAACAAACCGGATTATAACTTTTATTCAGCGGCACATCATCGGTTAATTGACCCATAATCAACTGACTGCGGCTTTTTAACAAATCATCATCAAAATAATAGTCGTTAACATATTGGGTTAAAATATTTTTTGCCGCTATTTGTTCCGTTATTTGGTAGGTCAGTTCTTTATCAGACGCCAGAATATAATCTTCGCTACCCGGTAAAATCATCACATGATCAAATGCTGTTTTTAATGTTTTATTTAATATAGATAGCAGGTTACGGGCTTCTTCGTTTAAATAGTTAGAACTTGACGGCATGGAAAAAGAGATCACCGCATTTGGGGTGAGATGATTTTTTAGCAGCAAGAAAAATTCCTGCGAATAAAATCTATTAAACTGAATTGTAGAAGGTTTTGGAAGATTAATAATAACCACATCATATTTTTGGTCTACACTTTTCAGATACCTTATAGGGTCATCTTTTATAATATGCACAGGTTTCATGCTGTCAATTTCAAAAAAATCTTTGGCGATTTTAATAACCCATGGATTAACATCTACATAATCAATTCTTTGAACGGGATGTTTGACAATTTCATCAAGAATTCCGGTAATAATTCCTGAAAGTACCAGCACATTTTTCGGATTATCATATTGCACCATAGGAAAATGAGCTGCCTCTTCCTTCACTGTTACATCGCCTGATGAAGCCATTAACACATTATTTTCGTAATAGTTGGTTTGCTCGGCATGTTTTGTAATGGCCAGCACACCAAAGGGAGTATCTTTCACAAACTGTATTTCCTGGTTAGGAAAAGAAAGTTCACGCACCGATTTATCCAAATCGTTTTGAAAATACAAAAAATTAAAAGCCAGAAAAACAAAAATCAGGATACCGGAAATAAACGTATGATTGGTTTTAACAGCTAAGTACAATGTAACAAAAACACCGATAGCCATTAAAATATACAAACTTTCGAATGTTTTAAAATACCATATCAGCACAAAATTTAAAATTATTCCGCCCATCATACTCCCGGCCGACTCCCAGGCATAAATGGCATCCACCCGATTTTTATCGGATAAAAACGATTCGTCTTTGGCAATTAACGTAAAGAGCATACCGGCAATAACACAAAACGGGCTAAGCAAAAACAAAGAATAATAAAACACCTGGGTAATACCTACCATCACTCCAACGGGATAAAAACTATTCCACAAAAAATGAAGCAGGAAAACGGTTATAGAAGGAATAAAAATCAGAACGGTGAGCAAAGAAAAAATTATTTTTTGCCGGTTATGATGTTTTTTAAGAAAACGCCCGATGTAGGCTCCCAATCCGGTAAGCAACATCCAGTTTGCGAGAATGATTCCGATAACCAGTTCGTTGCCATTAAAAAAGGTGAGAAACTCACGCAACAAAATAATTTGTGTGACAAAGGTGATAAAACCCAGCAAAATAATACCGGGCTTCGTATATTTTAAAAAAGCTTTTATCATAGCAACATTCTTTCAATAAATTTCCAGGAAACCTTCCGGAGTTTAGCCCCATCTAAAGAAATTACTTACATCTCTTTTTCACTAAACACAAGTGCTTCGTATATAAAAACTTCGGCCTCTTTCCATCCATCCCATCCAATGCCGGCTTTGCTTCGGGCACAATGTCCCAGAAACTCTTCTTTGGTCCATCCGGTTTCCTGCGCTACCTGTGGTAAAAATGTTCCGGTAGCCAATCCTTTTTTAATGTAAATCCCATGCCGTCCCATTTCAATTTCATCAATCGATTCAATCTTTTGTAAAGGTGTTAATACGGATATTTCCAGGTCTATTTTATCCATCTCACCAAGCTTTACAGCGGGAAACCGGGGATCATCAGTTGCTGCAGACACAGCCATTTTCTGAACAACTTCATACAAGGGCTCATTGGCCGAAAACCGCCCGATACAACCACGCAAAGCTCCATTTAAATGCAATGTCACAAATGCTCCACAAAGCTCTTGCATGGCAGGGGTAATTACATTTTTATCTACATCCGGTATTTTGCCAGATGCCAGATATTCATTAATCGTTTTCCGGGCTATTGTTAACAGCTTAGCCTCTTCTTCTTTTGAAAGTTTAAATTGATTTTCAGACATATTTGGATTTTTTTTCTTCGCAAAAGCAATGGCATGATATCCCACTACACGACGTTTATCTCCGGTTTCATCGCCTGAGTTCTGATAATCGACATGAACCACATTTATAACGGGCATATCCTGTGTAATATATAATAACGACAAAACAGCAGGCCAGCCACACATACTGGTAACCAGATTTTCGATATCTGCTGATTCATTTTCACTAATGGCATCTATCACGCTGTTTACCGAATTGGCTACTATAGCATCGCCGGTTCTGTGATCAACCTTGTTCGCATCATCATACGATGGATAATGAGAAAAATCGGTACTGATAACAAACAAATTGTTCTCATTAAAATACGGTTTTAAGGCAACAGCAATTTTTTTACAGTCATTGAGATTTTGTGTGCCCGTTACTATGGGGACAATCTTAAAATCCTTTTTCATTTTATACTGCAAAAACGGCAACTGCACTTCAAGGCTGTGTTCCGCTTTATGTGCATCGGGATGATAAACAAAAATTTTATGTTCATCAATTAACTTGTTGGCCAGCTCCCGGTTTACTTCTACTTTTCCCAACGGGGTAATGTAATCACCAGCACTATAGATGGAAGCTCCATTAAACATCACCTGATGACTGGGAGCCAGGATAAAAATATTATCATAGGTTTTATCCGGATCGATTTGGTTATACGCAGATGCAGCCACTTTTCCTGAATACGGATACCCGGCATGAGGTGAAATAATGGCCAAAACATCATCGTAGGTTTTAACGGTTTCGCTGCGGGCAAACAACGATTCCAACATCACTTGCAATGATTCTGGCCGGTCCGGATAAAAAGACCCTGCTACAACAGGCTCTCTATCTATACAATCCTGCTGTTTTTTATCATCTTTATTGGTTTGTGAATTACAGTCTGCTGTTAAAAGCACAAAAAACAAAACCGGCATATACCTGGTAAAAAATTTTAACCACATCATTAAAATGAGTTTTGAGCTAAGTTAAAAAAATCAACCGCCTAATACAAAACCATGAAGTAATTTCGTAACCAAACCCGATATTTATTTATTACTTTTGAAAATAAATCAATAGATAATGAATTTTTTTATCACATTTTCGTTGCTTGTTCTTATTGTTTATGCCATTACCATCATTTCTTTTGCGTTAGGATGGTTTAAGTTAACCTGTTTTAAGCACCATAATCATCCTGTAAGCGAATCGGTGAGTATTGTGATTGCCTGCCGTAACGAAGAAGAGAATATCGATCTTTTGATTCAGTCGCTGTTGCAACAGGATTACCCAAAAGAAAATACCGAGATCATTGTTGTCGACGACCATTCTGAAGATAATACCTATCCTGTTTTAAAAAAATATGCAGCAAAACACAAACAGCTGAAGATATTACAAAATTCAGCCCCCCGACAAGGGAAAAAAGCTGCGCTGGCGTATGGTATCCAACACAGTACTTCTGAAATTATCGTATCCACCGATGCCGATTGCCGGATGGGAAAGAAATGGTTGTCAGAACTGGTTGCATATTATACCATCCATAAACCGAAAATGCTTATTGCTCCGGTAGCTATCGAACCCTCAACCAATATTTTTGCCCGGTTACAGGCACTGGAATTTACAAGTCTCATTACTACCGGAGCAGGAGCCGCAGGAATAAATAAACCGATAATGTGTAATGCCGCGAACCTGCTATTTAAAAAATCGCTGTTTAACAAAAATGCATTATACGCAAATTATGCATCGGGCGATGATATTTTCCTTTTGCTGCAGGCCAAGAAAAAAAACAACCAGGATATCCACTTTATTAAATCGGGCGAAGCTATCGTTTATACTAAACCAAGCCAAACTTTATCTGGCTTCATAAATCAGCGCATCCGGTGGACTTCCAAAAGCAAAGCTTATCGCGATTTTGATATAATCATTACAGCCCTTACGGTTGCAGCAAGTAATTTTTTACTTGCCTTTTGGCTTATTCATACAATCTTTAAGCCTAACGAATGGCCCCTTTTTGTTTTGCTTTTTGCTATTAAATCACTGGCCGACCTGTCTATTCTTATTCCCGGAACCCGTTTTTTTCATCAACAAACATTGTTATGGCTATTTTTGCCACTACAAATTTTCTATCCATTCTATATTGTGGCAACAACTTTTATGGGCTGGATTACAAATTTTTCATGGAAAGGCAGGAAATTAAGATAAAATCAATATTTTTGATTCATGCTTTTTACAAAAAAAAGAGGAGACATAAAAGGATCGCTAAATTATCTTGCCTGGCAAAAATTTAAGCGGAATAAATTTTCACTGGGAGGTTTACTTTTTATCCTTCTTATGGTAGCAATTGCTATTTCAGGCTATTTGATTACCCCCGACCAATCACCCTTTGCCAACACCCAGCTATTGGAAATTGCAGCTAAAAAGCCAGGTTTCAGCTGTACCATGCTAAAAGTGAGAAAAAATGTAAAGGAAAATAATAAAGGGTTTTTGCATACCATGTTAATGGGCAGAAACAATAAGTATTCCTATATACCCATCAATTCATATCATTTCGAAAAGAATCATCTAATTATCGAAGCATTTAATGATATTGAAGGCGAAGAGCCTTTTTACCAGGAACTAAATCCTGTGGATGTTGTTTTTCCTGTAGCTTATGGGACAAAAACAGTAGTTAAAAATAATCAATTTGTTTTTAAGGATATTGACGGAAATATAAGAAACATTACATTCGATGAACTCAAAAAAACGATTGAAAAAAACCATATCGAAACCCAAAAATTTTTACTGGGTACCGACCGTTTTGGGCGCGATTTATTAAGCAGGCTCCTTATCGGTGCGCGCATATCCATATCGGTAGGATTTATTTCGGTTTTCATCTCTTTACTCATTGGGATAACTCTGGGGGCTGTTGCCGGTTATTTTAAGGGCAAAATAGATGATGTCATTATGTGGCTGATTAATGTCATCTGGTCAATCCCCACCCTGCTGATGGTTATTGCCATTACACTTGTGATTGGCAAAGGATTCTGGCAAATCTTTATTGCCGTAGGATTAACCATGTGGGTAGAAGTAGCCCGTGTGGTTCGCGGACAGGTTTTAAGTGTGCGCGAAAAAGAATATGTAGAAGCTGCCCGGGCCTTAGGTTTTGGACATACCCGAATCATCTTTAAACATATCCTTCCCAATGTTTTTAGCCCGGTTATTATAATTTCGGCGGCTAATTTTGCAACAGCCATCCTGCTCGAAGCCGGCCTGAGCTTTCTGGGCATTGGCGTACAACCGCCGGTTCCATCATGGGGAACCATGATTAAAGAACATTACGGGTATATTATTATGGATAAAGCCTACCTGGCTATCCTTCCCGGTCTGGCCATCATGCTTTTGGTACTTTCCTTTACCCTGGTTGGCAACGGGCTCCGCGATGCATTAGATACCAGAAGATAATTCAGCATAAAAAAGAGGGTGTCCAAAAAGTAGTCATTCCGAACGAAGTGAAGGAATCTTTAAATTTCAATGGTCTGAGAATAAAAAGATTACTTCTTCGTTCCTCATCGTAATGACGTTGCTTTTTTCTTTTTGGACAGCTCCTTTTTAAACAACCCTATCATTCACGTTATCCCTTTACCTTTTAACCATTCGTTTTGAGATTTTCTCCCCGTCATTAGTTATGAAGGTAAAAAGATATACACCCAAAGGCAAGTCTGTTTCAATAACATGTCTGGGTGATGAAGGAACTTTTTTATCCATAACTACATTACCAATAATATTGTAAATGATAATTCGATTTACTTTATCGGCATTTTCAATATTGATTTCCTGATTAAACGGATTAGGGTATACTTTAACTATACCTTCAGGTTCTTCGGGTATTCCTGTTGGAGAAGTGATACTGGCTGTTGTTGTTGGTGCTCCTTCCAGGGATAATGAATAATTATCTTTATCATTACCGGCAAGGGAAGCCTCTGTAATAGTTACCGTTTTATCATTGCCTGTTTCGGCATCGGCGAATTCAGCAACGATATCGGTCAAATACACATCTTCATATTCAAGCACCCCTTGGAGTTCAAGATTATTATTGACAATTACAGCTGCAGTTGTACCATCATTTTCTTTATCGTCCACAGTAAAAGAACCGGTAATGGTTAACTCTTTAGGATTAACGTCAGCCGTTGCAGTAGGAGCTCCATCAAGAATTAAACGATAGTTATCCTTATCGGTTCCGCCAAGAGCAGCACTGATGATGGATACGGTTTTATCTTCACCCAGCTCTGTATCAGCAAATTCAGCAACTACATCTATCAACTCAACATCATCGCCTTCAACTACTCCCTCGAGTGTCAGGTTATTCTGATCTATGATAGCTATCGTATTATCGCCATATTGATTATCAAAAACGGTAAATGTACCGGAAATGGTAACTTCTTGTGATGCAGTAAATTGCACCTGAGTACCATACGCTGTATCGTTTTCGTTTATAGCATAAGCCCGTACATAATAAACCGTACCAATAGTTAAGTCTGTAATATTGCTGGTAAAACTACCAGTACCATCTCCATCTTCTGTGGATCCTAAACTTTGTTCAAGGGTAGGGTTCTCACTGGTATCCCATACCACTCCCCTTGCCGTGATAGCATAACCCCCATCGTGATATATCATACCCCCCGAGGTAGCGCTGGTTGATGTTATATCAGTAACTCTATAAGTTTTCATGGCAAACTCTTCGGTTACTCCACCGTCGGTAATAGTCCAGTTATTGGGTTCTCCGGTAAGTATTGCCCTGGCATCAGCGGCTTCGCCGGATGAATATTTACTATTGCCACCATGGAATGATACACTATTTTGCACATTTTGTGATGCCCAACCCATAAGCAAACTGTTGTAATTGGCTGTAGATAAAGTTACGCCAGAAAACATCGACTCCATATTTTGAACATTGCTTACATCCCAATTGCCGATATCCTGGTTAAAAGAAGTGGCTCCAGAAAACATATAACGCATATTATCAACTTTGCTCACATCCCAGCTGCCAATGTCCTGATTAAAAGAAGAAGCGCCTCTAAACATAAAACCCATATTAATGACACTATTCACGTCCCAGCTGCCAATATCCTGGTTAAAGGAAGATGCATTAAAAAACATACCGCCCATATTCGTAACCTGACCCACGTACCAGCTGCCAATATCCTGGTTAAAGGAGGTGGCATAATAAAACATATCACCCATGTTTGTAACACTGCTCACATCCCAGAGACTAATATCCTGGTTAAAGGAGGAGGCCCCAGAAAACATATCACGCATGTTTGTAACACTGCTCACATCCCAATTGCTGATATCCTGATTAAAAGAGGTAGCATCCCGGAACATATAACCCATGTCGGTAACATTAATCACATTCCATCCGCCAATATCCTGGTTAAAGGAGGTAGCTCCAGAAAACATATCTGCCATATTAGTAACACTACTTACATCCCAATTACCAATATTCTGGTTAAAGGAGGATGCACTATAAAACATAGAGTACATAGAAGAAACACTATTCACATTCCAACTGCCAATATCCTGATTAAAGGAGGATGCATTAGAAAACATAGAATTCATATCAGTAACTTTACTCACATTCCAGCTGCCAATATCCTGATTAAAGGAGGTAGCTTTATAAAACATTCGTTCCATAGTAGTAACATTACTCACATCCCAGCTGCCAATATTCTGGTTAAAGGAGGAAGCATAATCAAATATAGAATTCATATCTGTAACATTACTCACATCCCAGTTGCCTATATCCTGGTTAAAGGCGGAAGTATAATAAAACATATTGCTCATATCGGTAATATTTCCTGAGATAGAACGGAGAAAATTCTCATGCCAAAATTCACCAACATTGGTGTAAGCAAACATCTCTCTGGTACTGTTCAAACCGGTAATACCTTCATCAATAGCGCTTATACCGGCAAGCATCTTTGCATAATGAGTTTCTAAGGTACTACCTGTATAAAAGGCAATCCTGCCAGCCTGTCCCTGCACTTTAATATACCACTCCCCGGCTTCGCCAAAATCGTGGTAAGGTTGTACAGTGCCATTATAGATTTCAGTATCTCCTTCAGACCATATGACCTTTAAATCAACAGCATCATCCACCGCAAATTTATAATCGGTATGCTCAGTCGTCGTTTCAATAACAAAATAAAAGTAACCTGATCCCGATGTAATATCTTCAAAGTGAGCCATAAGGGTGTCCTTTCCGGCAGGCATGGTATAATCAAAAGCGGCATCCGTACTTACGATATTATTCTCTGTATCGGTCCATTTTACAAAGTCGTAAAAATTATTGGGTGTTGCATTTAACGAAACGGTAGTGCCTTCAGCATAAAATCCGGACCCTGTAACGGTACCTGCATCATCAGGCGCAACGATCAATATTAAATTGGCAGGATTTTCATAGGCCCCCATATCCACTACATCTTCATTTTGCATAATAATCCGTGGGTTACCATCCAGGTCGGCAGTTACCTCTTCGGCTACCCCACCGGTTTCAAAAGGGGTATTACTCCCGGCATCAATACATGGCGATTCATTCTGCAGGCGGTAATCATTTTCAGGGTCCTTAAAAAGCGGGTCTTCACTAATATTCCCATTGCTCCCGGCATAGCCTGCCTGCTCTATACAGCTATTGGTTAAATTGGTTCCCCCTCCATGAGTTCCAGCAATATCTTCGGTACCATTCCCCCATAGAATACAATTTTCAGCAGTAGATGTTACCCCGCGGCTATGGATGACACCACAATTAGCCGGGCCATTATTTTCGGTAAAGGTACAGTTGATGATTTTTGATGGTGAAGCTCCCCAGTTGTATACAGCAGCACCAAAGGTATCATCAGCAGAATTACCTGCAAACAAGCAATTGATGATATGAGCCGGGGTATTATGATTTGAAATGGCTCCACTAGCCAATGTTGCCGTATTATCTTTAAATATACAATTAACAATGGTATTGGCATTGGGGCAGTGGTCGTTTTCTAAAGCTCCACCCTGACTGGCATGGTTATGGATAAAGGTACAGTTTTCAACACGTATAAGTCCCGAAGTATTTAACATTCCGCCTCCCATCTCATTGGATGCACCAATGGCATTTCCCCGGGTTATGGTAAAACCATCGAGGGTAGCTCCCTGGTTTGGACCAAGCACTACATGATAAGAATTATCGGTGCTGTCGCCAACGGTTCCGATATCGCCACTAAGAATGGTTTCATTGGCTCTCCAGTTGCGCTCTTCCCGATTGGTTTCGGTGCCATTAAAGCCTCCGTATAAGCCTAAATCCTGCAACAAAACAAATGATACGTTTCGATCAGTTGAACTTGTTGGTTTATACGTTCCGGTAGCAACCCACAGCTCATCACCTGCAGATGCGGTTGTAAGTGCATCCTGTAAGTTAGTATAGGCATCTGTCCAGCTGGTTCCGTCATTGGAACCACCGGCACTTTGGTTTACGTAAATAATTGTCTGTGAATAAGCCTGAGAAGCCATTAACAGACAAAAAGAAATACAAAATAACAAGGTAATTTTTCTCATGATATATTATTTTTAATTAAAAAAACATTTCTGCAAAAAAACAGTATCTAAACACAATATAACGCTTACCT
>Ga0209936_1000483_pt1 | contig 24047 bp, 20 predicted proteins | sample SalPonR1_A_D1_MG_FD_185694 | JGI IMG/M metagenome (GOLD analysis project Ga0209936, IMG submission 185694) | Salt pond soil microbial communities from South San Francisco under conditions of wetland restoration - Salt Pond MetaG R1_A_D1_MG... ... | reverse complement strand
CGGTACGCGTGTGTCGACCATCGAACACCTGATGTCGGCGCTGGCAGGGCTCGGAATCGACAATCTGTACGTAGACCTGAGCGCTTCCGAAGTACCGATCATGGACGGCAGTGCCGGTCCTTTCGTATTCTTGATCCAGTCGGCCGGTATTGCCGAACAGCAGGCTGCGAAACGCTTCATCCGGATCAAGAAGCCGCTAGAACTCTCGGACGGCGACAAGTGGGTGCGCTTCGAACCCTACGACGGATTCCGCGTGGCATTCGAGATCGAATTCGACCACCCTGTCTTTCGCAGCCGTAACTGCAAGGTGGATCTCGATTTCTCGACGACGTCGTATCTAAAGGAGGTCGCGCGAGCACGAACGTTCGGGTTCATGCGCGACATCGAGTTCCTGCGCCAGCGCAACCTGGTGCTGGGCGGCAGCCTCGACAACGCGGTCGTGGTCGATGACTATCGGGTGCTCAACGCCGACGGATTGCGCTACGACGACGAATTCGTCAAGCACAAGGTACTCGACGCGATCGGCGATCTGTACCTGCTTGGCGCAAGCCTGATCGGCCGCTTCGTCGGATACAAGTCCGGTCACGAACTCAACAACGCGCTGTTGCGCGAGTTGCTTCTGCACCGCGAAGTCTGGGAAGAAGTGACGATTCCGGACGACGACGGCGCACCGATTTCCTACCTGCAACCTGCACAGGCATTCTAGAATCTACTTCCGGCCCCTGTCGGGGTCAGGACGCTCGTTCAAGCCCCGGTGTGACGATGACCCGACTGCGCGAAAGTTCTCCCGGCCAATGTTTCCGGGCGGCCTCGAGCAGCGAGGTGGCCAGCAGTCGCGCCTGGGTGGCGCGGGCCGACGACGCGGCGGCGATGACCAGACAATCGCCGTCCACGCAAGCGATCATGATTTCGCCTCGCGCCCGTTCCGGAATCAGGTCGACCAGCCTCGCGTTCAACGCCAGATAGGCTTCGGCTCTTCGCAGGGCCTGGCCGAGCCCGCCCTGTTCGCGGGCGATCGCGTCGGCGCGGCGCGCGCCCGCCGGATTTCGTGTGGGGTGTTTTTCGGCCGTCATGCCGCCAGTCTATCCGCTTGCCGCGCCGGGCTGCAGGGTCTGATCGGGCCAGGCGGATCGTCCGGGCAGGGCTACGCAATGGCGGTGTTGTACCATTTCCGGTCTGCGGCTCGCCGCGAGGCTGGCCGCGAAGCTCGGGAATTGGCTAAAATGTCGGATTGCCCCGCTTGACGGGCGCGGGGTTCAACCCCACTTCAATACGTCATGCCGCGGGATTCCGCGACTTTCGCGCGATTTTCGCCATATAAAGGCAGCAAACTCTTATGCTCAAACGCTTGATAACGAAGCTGGTCGGCAGCCGCAACGAGCGACTCCTCAAGCAGCTCGGCAGGAACATCAACCAGATCAACGAGCTCGAGGCGCAGACCCAGCAGCTCAGCGACGACCAGCTCAGGGCGAAAACGACTGAATTTCGCAAGCGCCTGGACGAAGGCGAAACTCTGGACAGCTTGCTGCCCGAGGCATTCGCCGTTGTCCGCGAAGCCTCTGTCCGAACCCTGGGAATGCGCCATTTCGACGCCCAGATGATCGGCGGCATGGTGCTGCACCAGGGCAAGATTGCGGAAATGAAAACCGGTGAGGGCAAGACCCTCGTGGCGACCCTGGCCGTGTATCTCAACGCGCTGCCGGCAAAGGGCGTCCACGTGGTGACGGTCAACGACTACCTGGCGCGCCGGGACTCGGACTGGATGAAGCCGATCTACGAGGCGCTGGACATGACCGTTGGCGTATCGATACCCGGCATGAATCCTGCCGCCAAACGTGCGTCCTACGCCTGCGACATCACCTACGGCACCAACAACGAGTTCGGATTCGACTACCTGCGCGACAATATGGCCTTTTCGCTGGAGCAGAAGGTGCAGCGAGAGCAGCACTTCGCGATCGTCGACGAAGTCGATTCCATTCTGATCGACGAAGCCAGAACCCCGCTGATCATTTCCGGCCCGGCCGACGAAGGCCCCGAGCTCTACATCAAGATCAACCGCATCGTGCCGCATCTCGAAGTCCAGACCGAAGAGGACGGCCCGGGCGACTTTTCGCTGGACGAGAAGTCGCGCCAGGTCCACCTGACCGAGGACGGAATGGCCAAGGTCGAGGGCCTTCTGTCGCAGGCCGGGCTGCTTGCCGAAAACGAAAGCCTCTACGACGCCAACAACCTGGCGTTGATGCACACGCTCAATGCGTGCCTGCGGGCCAACCACCTGTTCAACAAGGATGTCGAATACATCGTCAACGATGGTGAAGTGATCATCGTCGATGAGTTCACCGGCCGGACAATGCCGGGCCGGCGTTGGTCCGATGGTCTGCACCAGGCCATCGAGGCCAAGGAAGGCGTGCCGATCCAGCGCGAGAACCAGACGCTGGCCTCGATTACCTTCCAGAACTATTTCAGGCTTTACGACAAGCTCTCGGGCATGACCGGTACGGCAGATACCGAAGCCTACGAATTCCAGAGCATTTACGGCCTGGAAGTGGTCGTGATTCCAACCAACAAGCCGATGATCCGCAAGGACAACGCGGACCTGGTGTTCCTGACCACGACGGAGAAGTACGCCGCGATCATCGAGGACATAAAGGAGCGCACGGCCATCGGTCAGCCGGTACTGGTCGGCACGACCTCGATCGAGACCTCCGAACTGCTTTCGCGCGAACTGAACAAGGCGAAAATCCCGCACGAAGTGCTCAATGCCAAGCATCATGAGCGCGAAGCCCAGATCATTGCCCAGGCCGGGCAGCCCGGCGCGGTGACCATCGCGACCAATATGGCAGGCCGCGGTACCGACATCGTCCTCGGCGGCAGCCTCGATGCGGAGCTTGCCGAGCTTGGCGAAGACGTTCCGGAAAAGAAGATCCGGGACATCAAGGACGAATGGCAGCGCCGCCACGAAAAAGTCATCGAGGCCGGCGGCTTGCACATCATCGGCACCGAACGGCACGAATCCCGGCGTATCGACAACCAGCTGCGGGGTCGTTCAGGCCGCCAGGGCGACCCCGGCTCCAGCCGGTTCTATCTGTCGCTTGAAGACAGTCTGATGCGCATCTTCGCTTCCGATCGGCTCGGCAACATGATGCAGAAGCTGGGCATGGAGAAAGGCGAAGCGATCGAGCATCCATGGGTCACCCGCGCTATCGAGAACGCCCAGCGCAAGGTCGAGGCGCACAACTTCGATATCCGCAAGAATCTGCTGGATTTCGACGATGTGGCCAACGACCAGCGCCGGGTGATCTACGCTCAGCGCAACGAACTGATGGAGTCCGACGATGTGCACGACTACATCGAGGAAATGCGCGAGGAGGTCTTCCATGACCTCATCAGCCGATATATTCCGCCGCAGTCCATCGAAGACATGTGGGATGCCGAGGGACTGGAAAAATCGCTGGAAGGCGAATTCGGTATCGACGCCCCGATCCGCGACTGGCTGGCCGCCGACGAGGACCTGACCGAGGAAGGCATCCGCGAGCGGGTCATGGGGCGCGTCGAGGCGCATTTCGCTGCCAAGGAGGCCGAGACCGGCAGCGACGTGATGCGAAATTTCGAAAAGGCGGTGATGCTCAACGTGCTCGACCAGCAGTGGAAGGAGCACCTGGCCAGCATGGACTATCTGCGTCGCGGCATTCATCTCAGGGGCTTTGCCCAGAAGAAGCCGCAGCAGGAATACAAGCGCGAAGGCTTCGAAATGTTCACCGAAATGCTGGCCAGCATGCGCTTCGAGGTCATCAAGATCCTGGCGCGTGTTCAGGTGCGCTCGGAACAGGACGTCGCGGCCGTGGACGAGCAGCGCAGGCGTGAGCGGCCGATGGAGTTCCAGCACCGGGAAGCTGCGGGCCTTGCAAACGATCCGGCTGCAGGCCAGGGTGCCGGTGCGGGGAACGATCAGACCCAGCCATTCGTGCGCGACGGCCGCAAGGTGGGTCGCAACGAGCCTTGTCCCTGCGGCTCCGGCAAGAAATACAAGCAGTGCCACGGCAAGATCGATTAGGGTCGGTTGACTGGTTGACTGGTTGACTGGTTGACTGGTTGAAACCAGCGAACAAGCCAACGAGCAAACCAGCCAACCGATCGGACCGTCGGACGGTTGCATTCCGTCGGCAGTGTCGCTATATCAAATCGGAAGGACGCGGGAAGCCGCGTCTTCGTGGGTTTTCGCGCGCCGGGGCGGCAGACACAAGCGCTTGCGATGTGGGATAATCCGCGGTTGATATGAGACCTTGATGCGGTGCGCGGCCGGTGAAATTCCCGGTAGCGGCCCAACTCCAACGAGAGATTCGATCATGCTTGAATTTTTTTCCGAACTGTTGATCCCTTCAGCGATGGCGCAGGCCGCCGGCGAGCAGCCCAGCGTGCTGGCATCGATTCTGCCGCTCGTGTTCATCGTCGTGATTTTCTGGCTGCTTATCATTCGTCCTCAGATGAAGCGCACCAAACAGCATCGCGAACTGGTCTCGAACCTCGCCGTCGACGATGAAATCGTCTCATCCGGGGGGCTGCTCGGCAAAGTGACCGAAGTGGGCGACAACTTCATCAAGGTCGAACTTGCCGACGGCGTGCTGGTCAAGATGCAGAAGAGTTCGGTCGGGCAGGTGGTGCCCAAGGGAACGTTCGACTCGGCCGCCTGAGCGCCGGGGCCGTCGTCCGCGCCCGGCAGCGGGCGCGCTCTCCGAAACACCAAGCGACAAGTACAAGTCGCAAGAACAACAAACCGGTTAATCCATGAATCGCTATCCCGCCTGGAAATACATTCTCCTGATCGCCGTCGTGGCGTTTGGAATCATTTACGCGCTGCCCAATCTATTTGGCGACGATCCCGCCGTGCAGGTTTCCTCTGCGCGTGGCTTCGAACTCGATCCGGCCCTGCAGAGCGTGGCCGAGGATGTCGCCGAGGCCCAGGAAATCCAGGTCAAGTCGACTGAATTCACGCCCGACCGTTTGATGCTGCGCGTCAACAATTCCGAACAGCAGCTTGCGCTGGCCGATGCGTTGAGGGAGCAGCTCGGCGACGCCTACGTCGTCGCGCTCAACCTGGCGCCGGCCACGCCCGACTGGCTGCGGGCCGTCAACGCATCGCCGATGGTGCTCGGGCTTGATCTCCAGGGCGGGGTGCACTTCCTGATGGAGGTCGACATGGATACCGCGCGCACGCAGCAGCTGGAGCGCTTCGTGGACGATATCCGCAACCTGCTCCGGGATGAGCGTATCCGCTACCGTTCGGTTCGGGCCGACCGGGAAGCGCTGGTGGCCGAACTGCGCACGCCCGAAGACCGCCAGACCGCGATGACCCAGATTTCGCGCGACCTGCCCGAACTCGAACTGGAAACCTTCGACGGCGGCGAGACTTTCAACATCCGGGCGACGGTGCGGCCCGAGGTGATGACCGAACTTCAGCAGACCGCGTTGCAGCAGAACATCACGACGCTGCGCAACCGGGTCAACGAGCTTGGCGTGGCCGAACCGATCATCCAGCAGCAGGGCGCCGACCGCATCGTGGTGCAACTGCCGGGCGTTCAGGACACCGCCGAAGCCAAGCGCATCCTGGGTGCCACAGCAACGCTTGAATACAGGGCGGTCGATGAACAGAATGATCCGTTCGAGGCCCAGCGCACCGGCCGGGTGCCGCCGCAGTCGAGGCTCTACACCGACCGCGAAGGCAACCCGGTGCTGCTGTCGCGGCGGGTGATCGCCGCCGGTGACCAGTTGATCAACGCCTCGGCCGGTTTCGCTCAGGATACGGGCCAGCCGATGGTGCGTGTGACACTGGACGCCGTCGGCGCGCGGCGGATGTTCGAATTCACCAGCGAGAACGTCGGCAACCGGATGGCCGTCGTCTTCATCGAGCAGCGGCCCGAGACCCGCATCGTCGACGGCGAGGAAGTGCGCGAGACGCGACGCGTCGAGGAAGTCATCTCGGTCGCCGTGGTGCAGGAACCGTTCGGGCGCGAGTTCCGGACCACCGGGCTGGGTTCGGCCCGCGAGGCGAGCCAGCTGGCGCTGCTGCTGCGTTCCGGTGCGCTGGCCGCCCCGGTCGAGATCATCGAGGAACGCACCGTCGGCCCCAGCCTGGGTGCCGACAATATCCAACAGGGCTTCAACTCGGTCATCATCGGCTTTTGCCTGGTGCTGGTCTTGATGGCCGTTTATTACAAGGTCTTCGGCCTGGTGGCCAACCTGGCGCTGACCGCCAACCTGGTGCTGGTCGTCGCGCTGCTTTCCATGATCGGTGCGACGCTGACGCTGCCCGGTATCGCCGGTATCGTGCTGACGGTCGGCATGGCGGTGGATGCCAACGTGCTGATCTTCGAACGAATCAAGGAAGAACTGAGATTGGGCAATACGCCGCAGGCCGCAATTAGGGCCGGATACGGCAAAGCCTTCTCGACCATCGCCGATGCCAACGTCACCACGCTGATCGCAGCCCTGGTGCTGTTCATGTTCGGCACCGGGCCGGTCAAGGGTTTTGCGGTAACGCTGTCGCTGGGCATCGTGACCTCGATGTTCACCGCCATCTTCGGCACCCGGGCCGTGGTGAACCTGATCTACGGCGGACGCAAGCGCGTCAAGTCGCTCGCGCTTTAATTCCGGGTCATGAAGAACCCGGGTCAAGGACACAAATAGCATGGACATCATTCGCAACAATACCCGCATCGATTTCATGGCCCGGCGCAAGATCGCGCTGATCTTCTCGGCCGTGCTGATCCTGGCGAGCATCGGTTCGCTGGTCACCCGCGGCCTCGATTTCGGGCTGGATTTCACCGGCGGTACGCTGATCGAGATTTCCTATCCCGAAGCGCCTGACCTTGCGAACGTTCGCGGGGCCCTCGATGAGGCCGGGTACGAGAATTTTTCGGTGCAGACCTTCGGCACCTCTCGCGATATCGTCGTTCGATTGCCCCCGGAAGTCGCGGCCGAGGAGGGCGCCGACGTCAGTACCGCGGCGCTTGAGGCATTGTCGTCGGTTGATGCCGGCGTCGAAATCCGCCGGGTCGAGTTTGTCGGCCCGCAGATCGGCGAGGAACTGGCGAACCAGGGGGGGCTTGCGCTTCTGTACGCGCTGGCCGGCATCCTGCTCTACGTTTCGTTCCGGTTTCAGTGGCGCTTCGCGGTCGGCGCGGTTGCCGCGCTGATCCACGACGTCCTCATCGTGCTGGGCTTGATTTCGCTGTTCCGGATCAGCTTCGACCTGACCGTGGTCGCGGCACTGCTGGCGGTGATCGGCTATTCGCTCAACGACACCATCGTGGTCTACGACCGGCTGCGAGAAAATTTCAGAGTCAAGCGCAAGGGCACGGCGAAGGAATTGACCAACCTGTCGATCAACCAGATGCTGTCGCGTACCGTGATGACTTCGCTGACCACGCTGATGGTGCTGCTCGCACTGTTCTACTTCGGCGGCGAAATCATCCACGCCTTTGCCTACACCCTGATCGTCGGCGTGATCATCGGTACCTATTCGTCGATCTTCGTCGCCAGCACCGCCGCGCTCGTCCTCGGCGTTTCGAAACAGGATCTGATGCCCGTGGTCAAGGAAGGCGCGGACCAGCCCGACCAGGAAGACCTGCCGGCCCGGTTCAGAAACACTTGAGGTTTTTTCCATGAGATTGATCGCCTTGCTGTCGCTTTTAATCCCGCTGCTAGGCGTGGCCCAGGCCGATCCGGTCGACCGTGAACAGGCGCCGCGTTATGCGATCGAGTCGGCGGTCTGGTGTTCAGGTGAATTGCGCGGCGAGCCCGAACTTGTTCTCAGTCCGGGCGTTCCGGATACATTCGAGATCCACAGTCCTGATTCCTCTTGGCGCCTGAGCGTGGAAGTCGACCCGCCGGGCGAGAGCGAAGGCGCGATTGCCGAATCGCTCTGGTTCAAGGTGGGCATCGAGCAGCGCGTTGACGGCCGATGGGAATTCCTTACCGACACGATGCTGGGCACGCCGCTGGGCGAGCCCGCGATCATCACGGTGGTCGAGCAGGGTGCGCAGGAATCAGGACCTGAAACGGCACCGCTGTATGTTGAAATGATAGCCAGCCGTATCGATCCGGAAGCCTGAACGCTTGCTCGCCTGCCCTTGATGGGCTGGAGAGCGATGGCTTGCTGCTTTTGTCTTTGCATTTTCTGGCGAGTGATCGGCGCCAGGCTCGGGCAAGTTCTCCCGATTCGCTTTTCCGCGGCAGTCAGCAGTGGCTCTTTGAGCAGCAGGCGCGCGAAGGTCCGGCACCTGGTCCGCCGAGGCAATTCGTGCGGCTTGGTTGCAAGCCGCGCACAACGACATGGCAGAATAATGCAATGAAAAGCAACCTGTATCCCAGAACCGGGTTTTCCATCGTGCTGGCTGCGTGTCTGGCGCTGCTGGGCTATGCCTATTACTCTCAATATGCGCAGGGGTTCGAGCCTTGTCCACTGTGCATTCTGCAACGCGGCGCATTCATCATCATCGCGCTGGGCGCGCTGGCTGGCGCCGTCCACGGCAGCCGCGGCGGCATGCGCTGGCTTTACGGCGGTGTCGTGTTCGCCGGCGGGGTGTGGGGCGTGGCGACGGCCGGGCGCCACCTGTGGCTTCAGAGCCTGCCGCCGGACCAGGTTCCCGAATGCGGTCCCGGATTCGATTTCATGCTGGAATACTTTTCACTGGGTGAGGCGATCACATCCGCCTTTACCGGCTCCGGCGAATGCGCCGAAATCGACTGGGCCTTCCTCGGGCTTGCGATGCCGGCCTGGACGCTGATCTGGTATGTTGTATTGATGCTGATTACGGCGCTTTCACTGCGCAAGAAATGCTTAGGTTGAAGGACCACCAGATGAGCGAGACACTCAAATCGATCACTCCGGCCAGGGACTGGGCCGTGGATTCCTGGAAGCGCAAGGACGCGCTGCAGCAGGCGCGCTACGATGATCAGGATGCCCTGGATCGTTCGCTGCGCCATCTCTCGGAACTGCCGCCACTGGTTACGTCCTGGGAGATTCTCAACCTTCGCCAGCAGCTGGCCGAGGCCCAGTCCGGTAAGCGTTTCCTGCTTCAGGGCGGCGACTGCGCCGAAATCTTCGACGAGTGTCGGCCCGAGATCATCGCCAACCGGCTCAAGGTCCTGCTGCAGATGTCTCTGGTGCTGGTCCAGGGGATGGAAATGCCGGTGGTCAGAATCGGCCGTTTTGCCGGTCAGTATGCCAAGCCGCGGTCGGATGATTTCGAGACCCGCGACGGCGTCGAATTGCCGACTTACCGGGGTGACCTGGTCAATTCTCCCGAGTTCACGCCCGAAGCGCGCAGACCGGATCCGGAGCGGATGATCCGGGCCTATTCGCGGTCGGCCATGACCATGAATTTCGTTCGCGCGCTGGTCGACGGTGGTTTCGCCGATCTGCATCATCCCGAGTACTGGGACCTGGGTTGGGTCGAGCATTCTCCGCTGGCGCGCCAGTTTCACCGGATCGCCGATTCCATCGGCCACTCGGTGCGGTTCATGGAGACGGTCACCGGGCAAATGCCGGGCAGCGTTCGGCGGGTCGATTTTTTCACCTCCCACGAAGCCCTGCACCTGCACTACGAACAGGCACTGACGCGCAAGGTGCCGCGCCAATGGGGCTGGTTCAACCAGTCTACCCATTTCCCGTGGATCGGCATGCGTACCGCCGGCATGGATGGCGCGCACCTGGAAATGTTCCGCGGGATCCGCAACCCGATCGGGGTCAAGGTCGGTCCCGGCATGTCGCCGGACTGGCTCAAGAGTCTGATTGGTGTGTTGAATCCGGACGACGAGCCGGGCCGGCTTGTTTTGATCCACCGCATGGGGGCCGACGGCATCGGCGACAAGCTGCCGGGCCTGATCCAGGCCGCGAAGTCGACCGGCTCGCCGCTGCTGTGGATCTGCGATCCGATGCACGGCAATACCGAAAAGACGTCCACGGGCGTGAAAACGCGACGGTTTTCCAATATCCAGGCCGAACTCGAACAGGCCTTCGATATCCACGCCGCCTGCGATTCGCGCCTCGGCGGCGTACACCTGGAACTCACCGGCGAGAACGTCACCGAGTGCATCGGCGGCGCCCGGGAGCTGAACGAGCACGACCTGTCTCGGGCCTACAAGACGACCGTCGACCCGCGCCTGAACTACGAACAGGCGCTGGAGCTTTCGATGCTGATCGTCGGCAAGCACCAGAGCCTGGCGGGCTGATCAATGGCAAAGGCAAAACCTTGAGACAACTCGCGCGAAGGCGCAAAGGCGCCAAGGAAAAGCCATAAAAGGCATGCTCTCGTAGAGACGCGGAGAAAGCCCTTGTGGAATGGCGTTGTTTCGCAAAGTCCAATGCCGGTGTTTGAAGTCGAACTCTGAAAGACATCGCTTGCCAGGCAAGCTCCCACACCCGTAGCTGGGCGCGCGACAAGTTCTGTTGCAGGAGACGCATCGTGCGCCGATTGCTCACCGCTCGATCGAGATTGGGCATGGTGGATACGCTACGCGTTCACCCTGCACGAGCTTTCTTGGTTTTGCCCTTCTTCGCGTCTTGGCGTCTTCGCGAGAGCTGGTTTCGCTTTTTTGCCTTGCAAGCCAATCGAGTCGAATCCGGTCTGACTCGGTTGGTCCAAAACCAACGAGTCACGCCAATGCGATCAGTTCTTTTCGCGGTTTTTCTGCTGCTGCCGACCCTTTCGGTCGCTGAAATATTCGATGCTCCTGAACAGGTTCGCCCGGTGCTGCCTGGCATGCAGGCGCCTGCTTTCCGGGTCGTCGACGTCGACGGCGAGACCGTCGAGGTCGATCCGGTCTCGCTTGAAAAGCCGGTCATCCTCACCTTCTACCGCGGGGGCTGGTGCCCGTACTGCAATATGCACCTGGCCGAGCTGCGAACGACCGAAACCGAACTGAACGAAATGGGGTTCGATGTCTGGTTCGTCAGCCCCGACAAACCCGAACTGCTGTCGGCGGGCAAGGACTCGGAATTCGGCTACCGGCTGTTTTCCGACCCGGGAATGAACGCCGCCCAGGCCTTCGGTATCGCATTTCGCCTCGACGACGAGACCTTCGAACGTTACGTCGGCTTCGGCAACGACCTCAACCAGCGCTCCGGCGACGATCACCAGGCGCTGCCGGCGCCGGCCACCTTCATTATCGGTACCGACGGCAAGGTGCAGTTCGGCTACGTCAACCCGGACTACAGCGTGCGGTTGGCGCCGGAAGTGCTGCTGGCCGCCGCGCGCGCCTATGTCGATGGTGCGCACAAGCGCATGCAGCGCAATCGCGGGGGATGATGGGCGATCCGCTGAGTAGTGGGTCGCCGGACCGCGGCATTCGCCTGCCGCCACCCCGGGCCCTTCCCCGCCTGCGGGAGGCGGGATGGGACTATTGATTCAGCCCGAGAGCCGATACTGCCGCGATCAAAGCAGGTCTTTGACCGCTTCGCGCTCTTCCCGCAGTTCGGCGTCGGTGGCGTCCATTCGCGCGCGGCTGAACTCGTTTATTTCGAGATCCGGCACGATCTTCCAGTCACCGTTTTCGCAGGTGCAGGGGAACGAATAGATAACGCCGGGTTTTATTCCATAGCTGCCGTCGGACGGCACGGCCATGGAGACCCAGTCGCCGCCGGTGCCCAGCGCCCAGTCGCGGATGTGGTCGATGGCGCTGGAGGCCGCCGATGCCGCGCTGGATGCGCCGCGTGCCTTGATGATGGCCGCGCCGCGCTGCTGAACGGTGGGGATGAACTCGTTTTCGTACCATTCGCGATCCACTTTCGAGATGGCTGCTTCGCCCTTGACCAGCGCGTGGTGGATATCGGGGTACTGAGTGGCCGAATGGTTGCCCCAGATCACCATCTTTCGGATCATGGTGTGATGGACGCCGGTCTTGAGCGCCAACTGTGCCAGTGCGCGATTGTGGTCCAGACGGGTCATCGCGGTGAAGTTTTCCGGCTTGAGATCCGGCGCGTTGGCCTGTGCGATCAGGCAGTTGGTATTGGCCGGGTTGCCGACCACAAGTACCTTGACATCTCTGGATGCATGATTGTTGAGCGCCTTGCCCTGGGGTCCGAAGATCTTGCCGTTTTCGGCCAGCAGGTCGCTGCGTTCCATGCCGGGGCCGCGCGGCTTGGAGCCGACCAGCAGCGCATAGTCGGCATCCTTGAAGCCTTCTTCGATGTCGGTGGTGGTGATCACCTCGGTCAGCATCGGGAACGCCGCGTCGTCGAGCTCCATCGCCACGCCCTTGAGCGCGTCGATGGCCGGCGGGATTTCGATCAACTGCAGGATCACCGGCTGGTTGGGGCCGAACATGTCGCCGGCGGCAATGCGGAAACAGAGCTGGTAGCCGATCTGGCCGGCGGCGCCGGTGACGGCGATGCGAACGGGCTTGTGCATGGGATTCTCCGATGTGATGGATTTGGTAATTGGCGAATTCGCTGGATGCCTAGTTTAGCGGGCTTGCCCGGTTGGTGAAGGTAAAACGCCCGCCCGTGTGCTGGATTGACGTGAAATCCGGTCTGGTGAGTGTCGGTCATCGAATTCGAGCGGTCGCAGGAAGGCTCGAATCGCCTCGGACGGATTCGCGCGCCGCGTTATACTATACGGTCTCGTATACTAATTAATTTCGGGATCTGGTTCAAGCCTGGATCTGGTTCAAGGAAAGAGTCGATGCATTCGGCATCGATTGATTGTCTCCAAAACACCAAGAGGATTGCAGCACCCATGAAGAAGATCCACGTGACACGAGTCATCAGCGTCGTCGCCGTGCTGGCCGTGGTGCTGGGGGCGCTGTTCGCATGGCGCTTCTACCAGATTCGTCAGCAGGCCGAGATGATGTCTCAGGCGCCGCCGCCGGCGAAAATCGAGGTTGCCGAAGCTACAACGCGGCGCTGGCCGCAGACCGTCAGCGCCATCGGCGGGCTGCGCGCGGTCAATGGTGTGCGGGTGGCCAACGAGATCGCCGGCGTTGTGAAAGCGCTTGAATTCGAATCCGGGCAGCGCGTCGACGCCGGTGAAGTGCTGCTTCGGATCGAGGCCGAGACCGACGAGGCCGCGCTGGAAACGCGCGAGGCCGAGGCGCGCCTGGCGCTGCAGCAGTTCGAGCGGTTTTCCAACCTGATCAAGCAAAATGCGGTGTCGCAGTCCGAGTTCGACGAAGCGCGCGCCAACTACGAAGCCGCCGAGGCGCGGGTTCACGAGCAGCGCGCACTGTTGAACAAGAAGACCATCCGCGCGCCGTTCTCCGGCGTGCTGGGCCTGCGCCAGGTCGATCTCGGCCAATACATCGGCGTCGGCACACCCATCGTCGGAATCAATATGCTGGATCCGATCCAGGTCGATTTCACGATCTCCGAAGGCGAGTTGCCGCGGATCGCACCGCGCGATCGCGTCGAGGTCTCTGTCGCGGCCTTTCCCGAACGGCAATTCGTCGGCGAGATCCTTGCAATAGATTCCTCGGTGCTGCCCGAAAGTCGAACCGTGCGGGTACGCGGCCGCCTGCCCAACCCGGGCATGCAGCTTCGGCCCGGCATGTTCGCCAACGTGCAAGTGGTCCGCGACGAGATCCGCGAGGTCGTCACGGTGCCGCGAACCGCGATTTCCTACAACACCTACGGCGATTTCGTGTTCGAGGTCGTCGACGGGCAGGGCGGGCAGAAGACGGTCGAGCGCGTCAGCGTCACCACCGGTGACGTCCGCGACGGCGAAGTCGAAATCGTCGATGGCGTCCAAGCCGGTGCGACGGTGGTCGGCGCCGGCCTTCTGCGTTTGCGCAACAACCAGCCGGTCGAGGTGGTTGCCGAAACGACGGCCGAAGCGACCTCGGGACAGGGCTGATGCGTTTCACCGATATCTTCGTCAGGCGTCCGGTGCTGGCCACCGTCGTCAGCCTGCTGATTCTCTTGATGGGCCTGCGCGCAGCCATGCAGCTGGAAGTACGCCAGTTCCCTGAACTCGAAAGCACGACCGTTACCGTCAGCACGGCCTACCCGGGTGCGGATTCGGAACTGGTCAAGGGTTTCGTGACGACCCCGCTGCAGCAGGCGATCGCCGAAGCCGAGGGGATCGACTATCTGTCGTCCACGAGCACGCTTGGGCAGTCGACCATAGAAGCGCGCATGGTCCTCGATTACGATGCCAACGACGCACTGGCCGAAATTCAGTCCAAGGTGGCCAGCCAGCGCGACGTGCTGCCCGAAGCGGTACGCGACCCGGTCATTACTTCGACCACCGGCGAATCCACCGCGCTGATGTATATCGCGTTCTTCAGCGAGACCATGGCCGTGCCGCGGATCACCGACTATCTGATCCGCGAAGTCCAGCCGCGGCTGCAGGCCATTGCCGGCGTGGGCAAGGCGGAACTGCTCGGTCGGACCTTCGCTCAGCGAATCTGGATAGATCCGGTCCGCCTGGCGGCCATCGACATGACGCCCAGCGAACTGGTCGGTATCCTGCTGGAAAACAATTTCCTTGCCGGCGTCGGCCGTACCCGAGACGAACTGGTGCGCATCGACCTCAAGTCCACTACCGACGTCTCGAGTCCGGAGGCGTTCGAGGCGCTGGTGGTCAAGGAAGTCGACGGCAGCATCATCCGGCTCAAAGACATCGCGCGCTCGGAACTGGGCGCGGAGACCTATTCGCAAACCAACAATTACAAGGGCCAGCCTTCCACCTACGTCGCGATCGAGCTGGCGCCGGGAGCGAACCCGCTGGACGTGGCCGCCGCGGTGCGCGACGAACTCCCCGGGATTCGCGAGCAGCTGCCCGCCGGCCTGGAGGTGGAACTGGCCTACGACGCCTCGGAGTTCATCGAAAGCTCGATCAAGGAAGTGATCATGACGCTGGCCGAAGCGGTGGTGATCGTGCTGGTCGTGGTTTTTCTGACCCTGGGCTCGCTGCGCGCGGCCGTGGTTCCCTCGGTCGCCGTGCCGCTTTCGCTGATCGGCGGCGCGCTGTTGATGCTGATGCTCGGGTTCTCGCTCAATCTGCTGACGCTGCTGGCCATGGTCCTGGCTATCGGCCTGGTGGTCGACGATGCCATCATCATCGTGGAAAACGTTCACCGTCACATCGAAGAGGGTGAGTCGAGGTTCGAAGCCGCGCTGCACGGCGCGCGTGAGATGGCCACGCCGGTGATCGCGATGACGACGACCCTGATCGCCGTCTATGCGCCCATCGGCTTCATGGGCGGACTGGTCGGCTCGCTGTTTACCGAGTTCGCGTTCACGCTCGCAGGCGCCGTGCTGGTTTCCGGCGTCATCGCGTTGACCCTGTCGCCGATGCTGTCGGGGAAGATTCTGAAACCGCACGGCAATGCCACGCGCTTCGAAGGCATCGTGGAGCGAAATTTCCAGCGCCTTGCCGACGGCTACAAGTCGACGCTTTCCCGGGTGCTGAAGTCGGTCCCCGCAGTGATGGTGTTTGCGGTCGTGGTGTTGATCTCGATCGTGTTCATGCTGCGGCTGAGCCAGAATGAACTGGCGCCCACCGAAGACCAGGGGATTCTGCTCTACCAGGGCCAGGCACCGCAGACCGCGACGCTGGAGTATTTGCAGCAGTACGGCAACCAGTTGCAGAATCGCTTCGAGAAACTGCCCGGCTACGACGAGAGTTTCATGCTGCTCGGCTCGTTCGGGCCCAACACGGTTTTCGGCGGCTTCAAGCTCAAGCCGTGGGACGAACGCGACGTCTCCCAGTTCGAGGTCCAGCCGCTGCTGCAGGACGCGGTATCGGATGTGACCGGCCTGCGCACATCGATCTTCACCCGGCCATCGGTCCCCGGGTCCGGGCAGGGGCTGCCGCTGCAATTCGTCATCACTACAGCGCAATCCTACGAGCAGCTCAACGAAGTCGCCGACGAGATGATCGGCCGCGCGATGGCAAGCGGATTGTTCGGCTTCGTGCAGAAGTCGATCGAGTTCGATCGGCCGATGACACGCATCGTGATCGACCGCGAGCGCGCGGCGGACCTGGGGCTTTCCATGGCCGATGTGGGGCGTGAACTGTCTTCGCTGCTGGGTGGCGGATTCATCAACCGTTTCAACCTCCAGGGCCGATCCTACGAGGTGATTCCGCAGGTGGAGCGCGATTTGCGCGCCAGGGCCGAGCAACTCAATGACTACTATATTCGGACCGGGTCGGGCCAACTGGTGCCGCTGGGCGGCATCGTTTCTTTCGAACCCACGGTAGAACCCTCGCAGCGGACCCAGCACAACCAGCTCAACTCGCTTGCGCTGGAAGGCGTGCTCAGAGGCGGCGCGGCCATGGGCGAGGCGATCGAATTCCTCGAGCAGGCGGCTGTCGAGACGTTTCCGTTGGGCTTCACATACGACTACAAGGGTGAATCCAGGCAGTTCAAGCAGCAGGGCGGCGCGTTGCTGGTCACGTTTTTCCTGTCGCTGCTGGTCATCTACCTTGTGCTGGCCGCGCAGTTCGAAAGCTGGCGCGATCCGTTCATCATCCTGGTTTCGGTACCGCTTTCGATTGCCGGGGCCATGGCGTTCATCATGCTCGGCGCGTCCAGCATGAACATCTACACCCAGGTCGGCCTCATCACTTTGATCGGCGTGGTATCGAAGAACGGCATCCTGATCGTAGAGTTCGCCAACCAGCTCCAGGTCGACAAGGGCCTGGACCGTCACCAGGCCGTGATCGAGGCCGCGGCCATCCGGCTGCGTCCCATCCTGATGACTTCGGTCGCCCTGATCGTGGCCATGGTGCCGCTGCTGACGGCCAGCGGGCCGGGTGCGGAAAGCCGCTTTGCGATCGGACTGACCATCGCGACCGGACTCGGTATCGGGACGGTGTTGACCGTGTTCGTGCTGCCGGCCTTTTATTGTCTGCTGGCGCGGGACCATGCCGCGCAGCGGCAGGGCGAAAGCGGTGAGGCGGCTGAAGCACCTGCATAACGGCACCAGGCCGAGTGCGGCGGCTTTTAAATCAAATTAAACTTAAAACTTAAAACTTAAATCTTCGAATTCATTTCGCCACGCGCTGCGCGCTTGCAGGCGACCTACTTTTCACAAGCGCCTGAAAAGTAGGCAAAAGCGCTTTTTACAGGCGGCAGAGGGTTGCGGTGCGGGCTGATGGGGTCGGTGGTTAGGTGTTTGATCACGTTGCTCGCTGGAGATCTTTTTGTCCGTTCGTCATGTTCCGCTTTGGCTCCCGGGTGGTGAAAGGATCTCGGCTTCGACGGTTATCGGAGCGGGTTCATGGCGATCGCGTCGCGTTGTGTGCTTCGGTGGATGCTGAAGAAGGTTCCAGTCTGGGGCCTTGAGCGGGGTCGGCGGCCCGACGGGCTTTGTCCTTCCAGCCGACGCCCGCCGCCTGACTTTGTCCATATTATTTGTTGTGGGAGGCGCATCCTGCGCCGATGGGCGGGCGCTATCGGGGCTGGAACCCCGTCCCGCGAGAAGCCAGTGAAAAACCTGGCAACGCCCGCCACCGGACAAGAAGCCAGACCGAAACCAGGCCCGGACCGTCCTAACCGCACCGGAACTGAAACCCGCTTCAGCATCCCCAGCCGAACAGTGCCGGCACGATCACGACAACCCCGCTCCGATAACCATTGAAGCCGGAATCCATTCTTCACCCGTGAGCCGAAGAAGAACACGCCGCACGGACAAGAAGATCCGCAATCAAAGCCCCATACCTGACACCAAACCCCCAGACCCCTCCGACCAGCACTGCCAACAGCTGCCGCCTGTAAAGCGCATTTTTGGTTACTTTTTTTGCAACCGAAAAAAGTCACTCGCATCAGCCAGCGCAGCTGGCGGCGAAACGGCCTTTGAATTTGAATTTGAAGTTGAATTTGAAGTTGATTTAAAAGCCGCCGCACTAGGCTCCAGTGCAAAAACAACGCTTGATTCACGCCGCATCCGAGACCATGTAATCGAAAGCGAACTCAACAAACGGGAATCCCTGCAATGAAAATCCTGATCGTACTCACGTCGCACGACAAGCTCGGCCACACCGACGAGAAGACCGGCTTCTGGCTGGAAGAATTCGCCGCCCCGTACTACGCGTTCATCGACGCCGGTGCCGAAGTCACGCTGGCCTCGCCGAAGGGCGGTCAGCCGCCGTTGGACCCGACCAGCAACGAGGAAGAGCATCAGACCGCCTCGACGCGGCGCTTTCAGGATGACGAAGTGGCGAAGCAGGCGTTGGCCAATACGCACAAGCTCTCGGAGATCGACCCCGGGGACTTCGACGCCGTGTTTTACCCGGGCGGTCATGGCCCGCTTTGGGATCTGAGCCGGAATCAGGATTCCGCCGAACTGGTCCGCACCATGCTGGAATCGGGCAGGCCGGTGGGCGCGGTCTGCCACGCCCCGGCGGTGCTGACTGAAGTCAAGGGCACAAACGGCGGCTATTTCGTCTCCGGCAAGCGCGTGACCGGCTTTACCAATACCGAAGAAGAAGCCGTCGGCCTCAGCGATGTGGTTCCGTTCCGGGTCGAGTCGCGCCTGGTCCAGCGCGGCGGTCAGTTCCGGCGCGGCGATGACTGGGCTTCCCATGTCGAAGTGGACGGTCTGCTTGTCACCGGCCAGAACCCGGCCTCGTCAGCCCCGGCGGCCGAAGCGATGATCAGGATACTGGAGCAAAAAGCGTCGTAACGCTTTATATTGAACAAGCGGCCGTTCAGGTTTTGGACGCGTTGATAGCTTGAGATTAAAAAGCCATGATTTCCAGGTTCGATGAGCGCATTTCTCGAAAAAGTATTTTTGCCTGGATTGCGCTCGCAACGGGCCTGGTTCTGCTGGTTCCGTTGATCGCCATGCAGTTCACCGGCGAGGTGAATTGGCGTGGAGGCGATTTCATCGCGATGGGTGCTCTCCTGTTCGGCACGGCCAGTCTTTTCGTGCTCGCGGCCCGAAGATCCTCGCCCGGCGTTCGACTGGCCATCGGCGGCTTGTTCGCGGTGGCGTTTCTCTACCTGTGGGCGGAGCTGGCGGTGGGCGTCTTCACGAAGCTGGGAAGCTGATCAGCTGCTTCCGGCGCGGACAAGCGCTTGCCCCGCCCTTCAGGCGAGTTCTCAATCATGCACCGTGGTTTCTCAAGCGTCGTTCAGTAGGTAGCGCGCGGCCTGGCGATACCGCGCCATCGTCTGCTCGATGATTTCGGGCGGGATGGACGGACCGGGCGGTTTCTTGTCCCAGTCCAGCGTTTCCAGGTAGTCGCGCACGAACTGCTTGTCGAAGCTGGGCGGACTGATGCCGAGCTGCCATTCGTCCTCGGGCCAGAAGCGTGATGAGTCCGGGGTAAGCACTTCATCGATCAGGTAGAGGTGGCCGTCGTCGTCGACGCCGAACTCGAACTTGGTGTCTGCAATGATGATGCCGCGCTCGCGGGCATAGGCGCCGGCGCGCAGGTAGATGGCCAGGCTGACGTCGCGCACCCTGATGGCCAGTTCCGGGCCGATCAGTTCCTGCATTCGGTCGAAGTCGATGTTCTGGTCGTGGTCGCCGGTCTGTTCCTTGGTCGACGGCGTGAAGATCGGTTCGCGCAGCCGTGCCGACTGCTGCAGGCCCTTCGGCAGCTTGACGCCCGAAATCGCGCCGTCGGCCCGATAATCCCGCCAGCCGGAACCTGCCAGGTAACCGCGCACGATGGCTTCAACGGGCAGGGGCTTGAGCGCGCGCACCAGCATCGAGCGCGATTCGAGTTGTGCGGCCAGCCCGCTGTTGCCCAGGACCTCGGCCAGGCCGTCTTCGATGATGTGATTCCGGATCAGGTCATTGAACTGCGTGAACCAGAAGCGCGAGATGCGGGTGAGCATTTCACCCTTGCCCGGAATCGGATCCGGCAGGATGACGTCGAATGCACTCAGGCGATCCGACGCGATGATCAGCAGGCGATCTTCATCGACGCGGTAAATGTCGCGCACCTTGCCCTGGTGGACGCGTTCGAGCGGCGGGACGGGATAATCGGTCACGGTAGCCTGTAAAATGGTGGCTCGACCGGATTATACGTGATTGCTGCCGCTAGACACCGCGGCGGGATAAAAACAGGAACGCTTCGATGCAACAGTCTCTGGTGATTGCCCCTTCCATTCTTTCCGCCGATTTCGCCCGGCTGGGCGAAGAAGTCGAGACCGTGCTGGACGCTGGCGCCGACTGGGTGCATTTCGACGTGATGGACAATCACTACGTGCCGAACCTGACGATCGGACCCATGGTGTGCAAGGCGCTGCGCGATCACGGCATCACGGCTCCCATCGACGTCCACCTGATGGTCAAGCCGGTCGACCGCATCATTCCCGATTTCGCCGCCGCCGGCGCCGGCGTGATCAGCTTCCACCCCGAAGCCACCGAGCACGTGGATCGCACGCTGGGCCTGATCCGCGAGCAGGGCTGTCGGGCCGGGCTGGTATTCAATCCGGCCACATCGCTGGACGTGCTCGAATGGGTCATCGACAAGGTCGACCTGGTGCTGATCATGTCGGTCAATCCGGGCTTCGGCGGTCAGAAGTTCATCCCGGCCGCGCTGGACAAGCTCCGGCGGGCCCGCCGGATCATCGACGATTCCGGGCGCGATATTCGGCTGGAAATCGACGGCGGGGTGAAGCCGGACAACGCGCGCGACGTGATTGCGGCCGGCGCCGACACGCTGGTCGCCGGCTCGGCGATTTTCGGCGCCGACAACTACGGCGAAGTCATCGCCCGCATGCGCGCCTCGGCTTCCATCTGACTCGTTGCCGGGATCAGTTTTCCTGGAAACCAGATATTTGTGTGGAAGAGAATTTCGGCCCTGATCAATCCGAACCACGGTCTCGAGACGTCTCCCCGCAACCGACCGGCCAGCCGGCTATCAAGTGATTCGTCAGCCAGCTAATTGGCGATAATGAGTTTTCATTCGGCGCGCCTGATGCTGTCCAGCCAGCGCGCGAGTTCGAGTAGCTTCGGCCGTCGCTGGACGCAATAAGGCGCCAGCCAACGCCAGGCGCCGCTGGTGGCCGCCGAAAATCTTTGCTGCGGGTGGCCCGAGCATGGCGGCGAAGCCGCCGGGCATGTTCCAGATGACTTCATCGGCGCTGCAAAGGATGCAGGCACAATCGATGGTTATTACGGCATGATAGCGACTTGACGCAGCCCAAAAGGACATTGCATCCATCGTGAACGAAGAACCGATTACAACTATTCGCGGCGCGCTGGAATCCGGCCGTTTGACGATCAACGCACTGGACGACGGCAGCGGCGTGCTGCTGGACGTTGATGGAGAGCAGCTACTGACCCTGAACCGCACCGGCATGCGGCTGGTCCAGGCCATCGACGACGGCGCCGCGTCGGTTGAAGCGTTGCGCGACATGCTGCTGGATGAATTCGAGGTTGAGGCCGAACGGGCCGAGGCCGATGCTCAGGCGTTCGTCGGCGAAGTCGCGAAGGCGCTGTAGTCTGTTGGCTGGTTGGATGCCGACGGCGCATACCGGTCCGACCGGGGCGGGGAATCCCTGTCATAGCGGAATCCGACATTGATTGGCGTCATCCCCTGAATTGCCTGAAACCCGAAATCGGAATCCGTATTTCCACCCGTCAACCGTCTATCTTTCAACCAACAGCCATCACCCCGCGATCTCCGAAACCGGGGTTTTCAACCGCCGACCATTTTTCGCCACCAGGGTTTCTTCGGCGTCGGCAGTGCACGATGCAACAGTTCAAGTTCCAATTGCCGGCCGGCGGCCAGGTCGGTGGGATAGGCCTCGATGATTAGCCGGGCCGCCTCGATGCTGGTCCATTTGGAAATGGGTTCACGAGCCGGGGTCAGCTGAGGAATGCGGCGTCGGTCGCGGTGGGCGTCCGATGCGGCCACGTGGATGTAACCGTTTTGCACCATGAACTTCGCCGATTGTTGCACGACCTCGCCGAACCGGCCGGTGCATGACTGCACGGTGACCTGGCCCAGGCAACCCATCTGTACCCATTCACCCAGGCGTTGGGGCATCCGGCGCAATTCGCTGTTTCGTTCCGGGTGCGCGATCACTGGCGTCAGGCCCATGGCCAGCAGTTGTTCGAGCAGATGTTCGGCACCCATGGGGACCGTATGCACCGGCAGTTCCACCAGTGCGGCCTTGCCCTTGTTGGCGATCGTCAGCGCCGAGCCGCAGTCGAGCTCGGCCGGCAGTTCCGGGGTGAGATGCAGCTCACAGCCGGGCAGGATGTTCAGTCCGATGGCCGCTTTTTGCAACGCATCGTTGAGTTGCTCAATACCGGAGCGAATCCGCTGCGCGGGATTGGAGTACACGCCGTTGAGATGATGCGGGGTGACAACCGTGGTCGAGATGCCGTCGGCCACGGCAATGCGCGCCATTGCCAGCGACTGCTCCATTTCCCTGGAGCCGTCGTCTATGCCGGGGAGCATGTGGCAGTGCAGATCAGTCAGCATGGGCACAGTATGCCAGTCGGCTCGGCAGATCGTCGTTTTGTTTTTTGGTCGTTTTGTCTTTTCGTCGTTCCGCATAGCGGCAAGCCGTTCTCGACCAAACGACCAAACGACCAGACACGGCATAATGATGGTTTGAAAAATATTTCGGTTTCCCCAGGTATGAATTTCGAATTGTTGGCACATAGCGCGGCCGCCCGGCGCGGCAGGCTCCGGTTACCGCGAGGCCGCGTAGAGACGCCCGCGTTCATGCCGGTGGGCACCTACGGCACGGTCAAGGGCATGACGCCGGAGGAGTTGCGCGGCATCGGCGCCGAGATCATCCTGGGTAATACGTTTCACCTGATGCTGAGACCCGGAACCGAGGTGATTGCCGCGCATGGCGACCTGCACGATTTCATGCACTGGAACGGCCCCATCCTGACTGATTCGGGCGGCTTTCAGGTCTGGAGTCTGGCCGAGTTGCGCAAGCTCGATGAAAAAGGTGTGACCTTCGCCTCGCCGATCGACGGCAGTCGCATCTTCATGGGGCCCGAAGAGTCCATGGCGGTGCAGCGTGCTCTGGGTTCGGATATCGTCATGATCTTCGACGAGTGCACCGCCTACCCGGCGACGCTGGACGAGGCGCGCGCGTCCATGGAGCGCTCGCTGCGCTGGGCCGAGCGCTCGAAAGCCGCGCATGGCGATTCGCCAGCCGCGCTGTTCGGTATCGTCCAGGGTGGTATGTATCCGGAACTGCGGGCGATCTCCGCGGCCGCGCTGATCGATATCGGTTTCGACGGTTACGCTATCGGCGGACTGAGCGTTGGCGAGCCCGAGGCAGATCGGATCGACATGCTCGACGCCACCTGTCCCAAGCTGCCGGAATGCCGTCCGCGCTACCTGATGGGCGTCGGCCGGCCCGAGGACATCGTCGCGGCGGTTGCGCGCGGCGTCGACATGTTCGACTGCGTATTGCCTACGCGCAACGCCCGCAACGGGCATCTGTTTACCCGATTTGGTGACATCAAGATCAAGAATGCGCGCTACCGCATGGACACCACGCCGCTGGACGCGGACTGCGATTGCTATACCTGCCGCAACTACTCGCGTGCTTACCTGAAACATCTGCACCGCTGCAACGAGATCCAGGGCGCACGCCTGGCGACCATCCACAATCTGTATTACTACCAGCAGCTCATGCGGGAAATTCGCGACGCGATCGAGGTCGATGAATTCGGCGGATTCGTGCGCAAATTCGAGGCAGATCGGAAGCGCGGCATAGGCTGAGGCGGCGCCGCGGGTTTACGTCAAAGCCGGGTCCGACCTGCTTGGAAGCCTGCCCGGCAGGCGAACGGCCCGACCGCTTGCCCGATCCCCGATCGCCTGCTGGCCGAACGGCTGCAGGATCATTTGCCCGTTGTCGACCACCAACCGCCAAACCGGAGGCCGATAACCAGCCAAACAGTTAACCCGAAACCCCCATCAGCTTGCGTACTTCATCGCGCCTGGCCATCCCGTCCTTGTAGCCGAGTTCCATGAGTTCGCGGCAGAATTCGGCTTCGAACAGCAGGTAGCTGGGCAGGCGGCCCGGACCCCAGGCGCCGACGCCCTTGAGCAGGGTCTTGACGCTGGCCGGAACGCGGTGCATGTGCCGATTGGATACTTCACGCAGGT
>Ga0209936_1000482_pt1 | contig 24079 bp, 19 predicted proteins | sample SalPonR1_A_D1_MG_FD_185694 | JGI IMG/M metagenome (GOLD analysis project Ga0209936, IMG submission 185694) | Salt pond soil microbial communities from South San Francisco under conditions of wetland restoration - Salt Pond MetaG R1_A_D1_MG... ... | reverse complement strand
TACTGAAGAGAAGATAAATAAACTATTAGACTATTTTTTTGGACTTCTTCCCAATTATATCAAGGAACCATTAAAGATTCTTAACTGCGAAAGTTGAGAAATAAAAGAAATGAATCATTTTTTTAGATCTAATTTCATATATTTATCTATTCATCATTAGGTAACACTATACCAAAATTTTGTGTCCATCCCTCGTATTTGTTGTTTTCATCAAGGCTAATATATGATATATCATCTTTATTTCCTATTACAACATCTATTAATCTTTAGTCTATTTCCTCCTTAAGTTTAGATTGAAATCACTTCTATCATAATACTATACTTTTATCTTTTGCAGATTCTCCACTAGATAGTTCCCAATATATTAGTGATTTTAATTTAATTCACCATTCTTTATCAAAATATTTCTTGTTATTTTCTATATAAGTCTCCCACACTTTTTTAATCATTTCATCAGAACAATCACCATAAATCCAACCAAAAAGATTCCCGATATTAGTATGAGCTTTCTTTGCCTTAATTTTATCATATAATTTACCTTTAATAGCATCATTCCAACCTTTTTTGAATGCATAATAACTACGACAGTCAGGAGATTTACGAACATCATCGATATTTTTAAAGTAATTTCTATCTTCTTTTGAATTTTCTTGATTACATTTTGAATGTTTGTTATTAACTTCATATATTTTAATCCTTATATCTTTTGTATTACAATATTCAACCATATCTGGATGCGAGTTGGCTCATAATACAATCGGAAGTATTTCTTTTGGGTTAAAATCATGCTTAAATAAGTATTTACCAACCTCAACTTGACCTATTACATATCTACCCAAACTCTTTTTAGCTTCAATTAAATATATCTTACTTCCTTCAACCTTATTTTTAACTTCGTCTATTTCATGTTTTCCTTGTTCATATATAATAGCTTCTTCATCCTCAATTAATATAGCATCAATCCTTCTTAGACTTATCTTTTTATCTGCTTTACCTACTGTAACTTCTTTATATACAGTTCCAGGATTATCTTTATGATATTTTATTATCAATAGGTCTTCAATAAACATCTTTATTTAAATTATCTCCTCTCTAAAATACCACCAATTCCGCTTAAATCACTTCATGTGACTTTAATATATTATTATTTACATACACACAAACTATTAAATATTCTTCTTATATCAATAACTATTTTATTTATAACTGTGGCTTCATCTACTTTTAATGGTAAATATAAAAGGATATACGTATAAGCATGTTTGCCTATAAATGTTTGATTAATATTAAAATTTCTTAAACCCACCAATTTTTCTTTTATTTCTGCTGAATAATCCCAATTATTATCTTTTATACCAATCCAAAAAGGAGTTTCTGATTTTTCAATCCAGTATTTTAAGCCTGAATTCGGAAAGTAAAAACATAAAATTAAGTTAATACCTGTCATACCAACAAAAATAATTTTAAATTTCGGAAGAATTTCTTCTTTTGAATATAGAAAAGAGAGCTCCTTTTTGATACCATAATAGCAGAAACAAAAACCCATTAGAGAAAGGAGCTCTCTACTAATATGATACCTGAATCTTTACCCAAAAGTCAAGAGTTTAGTTCACTTACTTTAAAAGAAAAGAAAATATTAAATAACCAAGCTGATAAAATGTTTCAATTACTTTTATCTCAACTTCCTGATTTTGCTTTTGATAATGATACTGTAACTTCCTTTGGTAACTTTGTCTTCTTAGATCGCTTTAAAAATTACATTCAGTTAGAAAAAACATTCAAAGACTTTGTTAACTTTAACCGCGGTGATAACATCCAGTATTCAGACTTTGATATGCTAGAACATATGATAGATTCTAATTTAGTTGGTAAACATTCTTTTTTACACTACAATGACCTATTAAATGATCCTGGGTTTGTAAGAATTAAAGATAATAATACACCACCTGATGAAAGTACAATCCGTAAGGTTTTAGATAAAGCAGAGGTCCAAAACATCACAGAGCTAAAAGAAGTTATGAATTCTCTTTTTTAAAAAAAGACTAAACATGACGGCTTTGGGTCAGTATTGATGATACGGTTTCTACTGTTTACGGTGACCAACAAAAATCTAATAAGGGCTATAACCCCAAAAGAAAGGGAGCTAACTCTTATAAGATAAAGGTCTCTTTTATTCAAGAAACCGACGAATTAGTTAACATCAATCTTTATCCTGGTGAAGTGCACAGTAATGAGCAGTTTATTAAATTTTTCAAAGAAACCATAGACAATCTACCTCAAAACACAATACTTAAAGGTGTCTTAATTGATAAGGGTTTCTTTTCTGAAGATATCTGGCAATATGTTGGTAGTAGTTTGAATTTAGTTAAAAAAAGTATCAGGACAATAAGGAGAATCTTTATTAATATCCCGGCCAACATAGTTAAAAAAGGTGGCCGCAGATATACAATACGTCTTCCTAAATTGGATTATCTTAAAAAGATAGTAGAAAGCATTAAAGATAGACTTTATATGTTTGCTTTCCGGCAGTGTTATTACGGAACATAGCTTAAAGTTTTAACTTGTCAGTCCTATTACACAAAAACAAGGTCCCGGGGATATCTACACCCTAAAAATACATTATTTAAGTAAAATCTTGTATGAATTCAAATTTAAAATACAATTTAGGAATTAAAAAAGTATATATCGTTATTTTAGCTGAAAATGGGGTGTAAATTTATTTTTTTTGGCTACTTTCCGAATTCAGGTTATAAATTTAATCTTATCACAATATCTGCTATAAAGAAGATAAGAAGTAAAAGCTGAGAGGGATAAAAATGCTTACTGTTAAATGTAGCAAATGCAAAAATAAGTTATTTAAATATGAAAAAGTGGGAAGTGGAAGAGTTCTTAGATGCTGGAAAAATAAAATTATGCGCATATATAACATAAAAGTAGATGAAGATAAACTATTCTGTGCTGAATGTGGCAATTTAATTGGCAGAATTGATGATAAAAAGGTCGATATGATTTCAGAATCGTTTATTTATACAGGCACAAAAACAACTAAATAAAAAATCATCAAAAATTATTTGCTTTATTATTTAATTTCCAGCACAAGAAGTCTTCTGACATACGTTTATACTCAAAACCAACTTTCTGTAAGACTTTTTGTGAGGATGAGTTCTCTTTGTTGGTTTTGGCGATTATTGTTTTGATAGGTTGTAGATGTTGTCTGAATCCCCAGTTGACCATTTTTTTAAAAGTTTCGGTCATATATCTTTTGGATCTGAAGTTTGGATTTATACCATAGCCTAATTCTATTTTACCCTTATCATCTGCTATATTTTTAAACCCTGTTCGACCAACAACCATATTATTATTTTTGAATCTTCTTCATATCCGTTGGTAGAAAACAAGTAATTTGTCTGTTAAATTATTAAATATTGCCCTTTTTAATTGAGAAGATTATTATAATATAGTTTAAATATAATGAAACTATAAGAACCTTTTCATATAAGGAATATGGACAATTTTGTATCAATAAATTTTATGATTTCACCAACTATTTTGGCGAAGAACTTTGTTTAATAAAGTATATTTATTATAATATCAAATTTGAAAAAATAAAAACGATATTATGAAAGCTTAATTTTTAATATATTTGACAATCTTTTTACTTATCAGGTAAAATAAAAACATAAAGTATAATTATAAGAACAAAATTATATTTATATACTATATTAATTGTTTTATATTTAATACATTGAATATAATATAATCATTGAAGATATTAATAGCGATAACATTGTTTATATAGGGATAAACTCTTTTATAAAAACAATAAAAAGAGATAGGCAGATTTAAGTATTTTAATTATAAGTCACTGTGCTTTAAAATAAAATCTGTTGAAGATAAAGGCGAGTAATAATACGTGTAATAATTAATATAATTATTTTCAGGAGAACATATTTTCGAATAGTTTGACAAAACCAGGTTAGAAGAAACTTGCTAAAACCACACCAAAAATATTTTGATATTATTTAACAGGTATTAAAGCTAATCTTAAATATAGTCATAAAGCTGTTAACAATTTGTGGATATGTGGATATACTGTTTATTTAAATAAACCAAACCCGTCATAATTAATATATATTTATGGGGATCTATTAATGATCTCTAACCATATTATACAAGGGGGAGTTGAAATGCAAAATATAGCCTTTGGGGTGATAACAAACAACATAGATAGCTTTTCTCCATATTGCGATTTTATTTTAAATGCTCGCAAATACGGCCATGATATTCAAAAATTAATTATCTGTTATTCTAATAAAATTGATGAAAGCATAGTAAAGATGCTGCGAGAATATATAGATTTAGAGTTACTAAAAATAAATGAGAATGATAAATTAAAAAAACAATTATTAAACATAGGTTTAAGTAAAACAGAAGCTGCCCAGTTAATTGATAGTCAAGATCTAAAAAAATATAACATGGTACCGTATGGAAAAAGAAGAAATATAGTAATGCTGGGGGCTTTACTCTTAAATCCACATATAGATTATCTATTGTTTTTTGATACAGACGTTAAGCCTTATGTGCTTAATGACAGTAGCGGCAAGAGATGTGAAGTAGATTTTGTTGGGAATCATTTGAAGAATTTTAAAAAAGACAATGTGATTGTAACTACAAGTGATTATACCGGGTATTATATAATTCCCCGCTTATATTTTGATGGCTTAAAAGCATTTTTAGAAGGATTGGATAAGGGTAAAACATATGAATTTGTTAAATCAGATTCTACAAATTTAATTACTGAAAAAGAACGTAATATTTTAAATGCGAAAAGCACAAATAAAATACTGGGGGGAAACCATGCCCTTAATTTAAATAAATATGATATTTTATCTCCCTATTATTCAACGACATATCACTATAGGCACCATCTTATTTTAGGCAGAGGTGAGGATACCTTACTCGGTCAAGTTATTCCTGATAAGGGAGGAAAAATAATTGATATAAACACTAAAATATTTCATGATACTTTTAATAGCTTTCCTGAAATACCTGACATCCACAATGCCGATGTTAAAATGAGATTTTATAATGCTTGTTTAGGTTGGTTGGGTAGAAATCCTTTTTTAAATTGGTATCTTAAAGAAAATGGTAAAATTAGCGAAAAAGAATATAAAAGAAAAATAAAGGTTGAGAGAGAAAAGTTAGTTGAAGGTAGTTACAAATTTGCTGAAAATTATAACTGTCCAAAATTCAAAGACCTACCAGAAGCATATTCGGTAGCTTATTCTCAGATTGAACATATGGCAGATGATTATAAAACGTTGATGAAAATTTGGGACAAGTTGATCGATAAGATCGCACAAAGGAGGTAATATTTTATGAGAGTTCTCTTAATAAACCATTTTCCTTTGGAAGGGTCAGGAAGTGGAATATATACTAAAAATATAGCAAAGAGATTAACAGAAAGAGGCCATGAAGTTGAGGTTATTGTGGTAGATAAATATAAAAACAGGGGCGATGGGTTCAAGGTTAGAACAATTCTTAACTATAATTTTCCTTGCTTTACAACTCATCCCCACAGCAACAATCAGTTTAATCACCTTACAAATGATGAAATGGACGATTATCTCAATTCTTTTATTTCAACTATTGAACAGGAAGTAAAAAGTTTCAATCCGGATATGATTCACTGTCAGCATATTTGGGTAGCGCCTTATGCTACCTATAAGAACAATATACCTTATATAATTACAGCCCATGGGACCGATATTAAAGGCTTTAAAAAAGATAAAAGATACCATCAGATTGCTCTACAAGCAGCAAAAAATGCAAAAAAGATCGTTACGATATCAGAATATATTAATCAGAGTGTTAAAAAACATTTTCCTGTAGATGATGATAAGCTCAAAATAATATTAAATGGATTTGATGAAGAAATATTTAAACCAATGAATTTGAACAAAATAAAGGTTCTGCAGAAATATATAGATACCGATCTTAAAAATAAAAAAGACTTGAAGCTAATTAACTTTACGGGTAAGTTAACTAATTTTAAAGGTGTAGATTTGTTATTGAAGGCAGCTGATATTTATGAAAATGAATTTGAAGATATCATTACTTTAATAGTTGGAGATGGAGAGTTAAAAAATGAGTTAATTGAGTTAAGAGACGATTTGGATTTAAAGGGAGTCTATTTTTTAGGTAATTTACCACAAGCAACCTTGTCTGAACTATATAATATAGCTGATCTTACTGTAGTTCCTTCCCGGGTTGAACCATTTGGATTAGTTGCTATTGAATCTTTAGCATGTGGTACACCTGTTATAGCCTCTCGAGCGGGAGGATTAAAAGATTTCATCAATGAAGATGTAGGAAGATTTTTCACGATGGATGATTATAAAGAGTTGGCTGCGAATGTAATTGAAGCTATTGAAAACGATGAAAAACAAAAAAAAGGTGAAATAGCCAGTCATTATGCCATAAAAAATTACTCCTGGAACAGGGTAATAGATGAGTTAATAGATGTATATCATAGTGTTATTGAGGAGGAAAAAAGTAAATGAAAAAGGTAATGGTTGTACCAACTTATTGGGGGCGTGACACAAAAACTGGTTGGCAATTAGGAGATGATATATATGATCACCCAACTCCAATAGATCAGACTGGTACATTACCTCGATTTTTGAAGAGTTTAAAAAAATTAGAAAAAGATTTTGAACTAGTTATAATACTTTGTACTACAACCCCTCAAATTAAAAAAGAGGCCTATCAAAAAGTAAAAAGAATTATAAAAGAGAGCGAACCTTCCATAAAAACTTATCTTTTTTCAACAAGATATTTAAATAAGATTGAAAAATATTATGGGCAAAATAGCTCACTTCCTATACGTCTTTTTTCGCTTAGTGGTTATTCTAATATCAGGAATATGTGTCTTTTTACAGGTTTTTTAGCGGGAGGAGATGTAGTAATTTTAATTGATGATGATGAAATTTTTAATGATCAAGATTTTATACATAAAACAACTGAATTCATAGGAGGAAGGTTTTATGGCCAGACTGTTGATGCAATAGCTGGCTATTATGTAAATGAAAATGATGAATATTATGATGATGTAAATATAGAACCATGGATGACATATTGGGATAGGTTTGGCAGTAAATCAAAGGCCTTTGATAAAATAATAGGTAGTTCTCCTCGACTTAAAAAAACACCGTTTGCTTTTGGAGGTTTAATGATTATCCATAAAAACCTTTATAAAATAGTTCCTTTTGATCCCAATCTTACCAGGGGTGAAGATATAGATTACCTAATAAATGCAAAAATGTTTGGTTTCAACTTCTTTTTAGATAATGAACTTTCAATTTTACATTTGCCCCCCCAAAAGCCACATCCGATCTGGCAGAGGTTCAGACAGGATATGTATAGATTTTATTATGAAAAGAAAAAGTTGGAAAGTCAGTTTGAAAAGTCCAATATGCAGCTAGTAAGTGCTAAAGATTTTGAGCCATATCCAGGTGAGTTTATGAAAGAAGACCTTGAGGATAAGGTTTTTAAGTCAAATATAATGCTAGCCCTTGATTATCTTAGTGATGGTCAAATAGAAGATACGAAAGCAACCTTAAAAAATATCTATATTTCTAAGTATTCAGCAGAACCAGAACAAAATGTCTTTAAAGATTATCTAAAATTACAGTCAGAGTGGGAAGAAAAATTTAACTTCGCAGAAGAACATTATCTAGATTTACAGAATATATTTAAAGAATGTAAAATATCAGAAAAAAAGAGGTTATCTGGGGTCAAAAAAGACATGAAAAACCATAAAGGCATCATGAATTTACCTATATTTAAAGCACTATCGGAAGAAGAATTAAATGAATTGTTGGAGATAAGTGAGTTTGAAAGCTATAAATCAAAAGATAAGGTATTAAAAAAAGGTGATAAGGATGATGCTCTATATATTATAGAAGAGGGCCGAGTAAAGGTTATTAATAATAAAGAGGGAAAAGGCAAAAATATAAAATTAGCTGAGTTAACAAAAGATGATTTTTTTGGCCTAACTTCTTTAATTGCAAGTAAAAGTGCTAATTATTTAGTTGATGTTGTTGCCCAGGGTCCTGTAGAAATTGTCAAGATCAATCGGGATGATATCTTTGCCTTTTTTGCTAATAACCATCAAAGTAGTCTTAAAATATTGCTTTACTTTATGAAAAAACTAAATAAACAACTGGAAGATTTAACTGAAATGTACACAGATGTTCAAATTAAAGATAGAGACATTAGTAAGATTATGGATAAATAAATATTTTTCCTTGATAGGGTTCTAAAGTAACCAGTAATGAACTATTATCACTTTCAACGACATCTTCATTGATAAGTTCCCTATAATTACCGGAGCGTTCTATGTTTATCTCAATATTTTGCAATATATGATTGTTATTCAATACAATATAAGCAGTTTTATTTTTAAATTTTCTTCTAAAGGCTATTATATTATTTACTTCTTTTTGTAAAATTATCTTAAAATCTCCTCTGTGAAGAGGGGTTTCTTTTTTTCTTAAATCAATTAATTTTTTATAGAAATTAAATAAATCATAATCTTCTTCTTTTCCCCAGGGCATACACCTTCTATTATCTGGATCTTTACCACCTTTTAGACCAAATTCATCTCCATAATAGACCATGGGAATACCGGGATAAGTAAACAAAAAGAGAATAGCAAGTTTTAACTGGTCTTTATTATCACAATACTCATAGAATCTTGGTATATCATGGCTTGAAAGGAGATTGAGCAGTACTTGACTAGTATCTTCTCTGTAGTGAATGTAACTTTTCACAATAAGTGAGCTAAACCTTTCTACACCTATTTTGTTTTGGGCAAAGAATTTTAAAACAGCCCAATTAAAAGGATAGTTCATAACCGTATCGAATCTGTCGCCCCTTAACCATTTACGTGCATTATGCCAAATTTCACCAATTATTACTACATTTGGATTTATCTTTTTTACCTGCTCGCGAAACTTTCTCCAGAAAGTCATATCAACTTCATCAGCTACATCCAAACGCCAGCCATCAATCTTTAAATTTTTCGTCCAGTATTGAGCAACTTTGAGTAAATATTTTTGAACTTCATTGTTTGCGGTATTAAGTTTAGGCATTGATTTGACCTGGGTTGCAAAAGTGACATAATTAATGGGTAGTTCAGTTTGTAAAGGCAATTTTTCATAATAAAACCAGTTTTTGTATTCTGATTCAGCCTTTTTTTCTATGAGGTCTTTAAAAGCAAAAAAATTAATGTCACAGTGATTAAATACTGCATCCAATATAATTTTTATATCTTTTTCATGTGCTTTTTTGACTAATTCTTTTGCTTTTTTTAAATCACCAAAGTTTTTATCTATTTTATAGTAATCTTCAATATTATATTTGTGGTTAGAATCAGATGAAAAAATTGGAGTTAAATATATAGTATTGATGCCCAATTCTTTAAGGTAATCCAACTTTTGTATTATTCCTTCCAAATCACCCCCAAAAGTACTATCTGACTCTGGTTTATCACCCCACCTTGTTATTTTAGCAGGATTTAAACTAAGGTCACCGTTATTAAATCTGTCTGGGAATATCTGATAAATAACGGCTTTATTTAACCAGTCAGGTCTATTATATTTTTCCCAATCAGTAATAATAGGATATTGAAAAAAACCACATTCATGTCCGCGCGGTCTATTTTCAAAAAATCCCTTTTCATTATACCAATATTTATTAGCTTTGTAGTCTTCTAACAAAAAATGATAGCGAAAACGGGGATCTTTTAAATGTATTTTAACAGTATAATAATCATGGTTTTGATCACTAAAGGCAACTTCCATTTTCTGAGATAACACAGGGTCTTTATGAAAGTCAAATTTAGGGCCATAAATTATGCTAACTTTTTTTAAATCGTTCTTGGCTGTTATGAGCCTAACCCTTAATGAATTATCATCTAGAGGATAGGAGAGATTATCGATACTTTCGTGATAGATAGCAGCTTTATTCATCTATATCACCTTCTATTATTAATTAACCTTTTACAGCGCCACCAATTAAACCATGTACAATATATTTTTGAACTGACATAAACAAAATTACAATTGGTAATGCCCCTAAGAGAGCAGCTGCTGAGAATACACCCCAGCGGTTACTGTACATATCTGAGATAAACAAGTGCAAGCCAACTGCCAGCGTATATTTTTGATTTGAATTTAGTATTATGCTGGCTAGTATATATTCAGAGTAAGTTGCGATAAACTGCAGAACAAATAAAACAGCCAGTATGGGGCGAGCTAGAGGTAGGATAATCCTGTAAAAAGCCTGAAATTTACTGGCACCATCTATATAAGCTGCTTCTTCTAATGAATTAGGGATTGTATCTAGATAGCCCTTCATTAACCAGGTATTGACTCCGATTGCACCGCCTAAATATATTGTAATGATGGCGGGATGTGTATTTAAGCCAAAAGCAGGTAGTACTTTCTGAATATTTAAAAATAATAGATAGATAGCGACCATTGCTAACATCTGTGGAAATATTTGAATTAATAATATTACGAACAATCCATTTCGGCGGCCTCTAAATTCAAATCGTGAAAATGGGTAAGCAGCCAAGGCTGTCATGCTGACTGCTATAAATGATGTTATAAAAGATATTTTCACACTATTCCAAAGCCAAATAGGAAAGGGATGCTGTGTATTATTAAATAGATATTTAAAGTTTTTTAGACTGGCATTTTCAGGTATCAAATTTTGATTAATTAAGGTATTGGCAGGATTTAATGCAGCAGATAAAGTCCAGACCAATGGAAATAGAGCGAAAGCAATTACTATCCAGATTATAATATGTTTAAATATCCTTGTCTTTTTATCCTGTTTTTTATACATTTTCTTTCACCTCTTCTAAAGCACCTGTGTATTTAAAGTTGAACCAAGTGATTACTGCGGTAATCATAAAGATTATTATACTTACAGTACTGGCTAAACCGAAATCAGCTCCTCTACCACTTTCAAAAGAAAGTCGATAAGTATATGAGATCAAAATATCAGTTCCTCCGGCAGGAGTTTGTGCTCCTACAATAGGAGGGCCACCTTCATTAAAAAGATATATAACATTAAAATTATTAAAGTTAAAAGCAAATGAAGAGATCAGTAATGGGCCTAAACTAACCAGAATTAATGGCAGGGTGATGAATTTAAATCTCTGCCAGGCAGAAGCCCCATCTATAGAAGCAGCCTCATATAATTCACCGGATATACTCTGTAGTGATCCCAAGCTTATTAGCATCATGTATGGGAAGCCCAGCCATAAATTAATTACCACCAGGGCAAAGCGTGACCAAAAAACGCTCTGCAACCAAGGAATACTTTGTAAAGACAAGGTATTGAGAATTTGATTAATAACTCCAACTTCAGTATTTAATAGACCTCTCCAGATTAAAACTGATATGAAAGCAGGTAAGGCATAGGGTAAAATTAAAATAACCCTGTAAAATTTCCTAAATTTTAATGTTTTATCATTTAATAAAATAGCTAGAAATAATCCCAGAACAAAGGTTGTTAAAACACTTAAGATTGCCCATTCAAATGTCCATATAAACACCCTCAAAAAAGGCCCTGATACCCTGCTGTCAGTAAACAGTGTTAAATAATTTTCCCAACCCAGATTTGCTCTATATCCCGGCAAAAGTGTCTCTCCTTCAGGTGAAGTAAAAGAACCTTCTTTGGGGAAATAGCTTATATTGTTTTTTAGATCTATAATTTTGTCTTCTGCTTTTACATATTTATACTGCTGTCTGTAAAGTGAAAATTTTGAGATCGATTTCATCTTTAAAATATTATCATTCCAAAAAAATTCTAAATTCTGCAGTACAGATAAGTTTTTGAATAACTGTGCTCTGTCCAAATGCTCATAGTTTTCAATCATATCGATTGTTCCATCATTATTCTGATCAACAAAGCGGGAATCGGCCTTAGTCACTTCTGAAACTTTCTCATCTATTGCCAGATATAGCTTACCTTCTTCATTTTCTAAAAGAACAGCATATTCTTTTTGATCAGGTATTTTATATGCTTTAAAGTTGAAATCCTTTGTATCTTCAGGTAGATAATATCTATTTTCAATTTGATTTATAACCTGTGGTTTTGTAAGTATATTACCAGTTCCATAGTTAGTAAAAGATACATAAACAGTATAAATAATAGGATAAACAACGAGTAGTATCATAAAAAAGGTGCCGGGCAAAATATATCTTAAAGCATAGGTTTTTTTAGATAAATATACAAAATTTATGATTACTGTAACTATAATTAAGACCGATAGAAATATATATTTATGTTCTGTAAAAAGTATGGTTGCACTCCATACAGCTAAAGCATCTAATATACTTAATATGATGATTTTTGCCAGATGCAAAATATTATTTCTCCAGAATTTCAAATAACTCCCCCCCTTTCAAAAAGATTATAAAAAAACTGGTGCCCAATTTTGGACACCAGCATTTATTCTAGTTATCAATATTTTATTGACTGGCTTCAATTGCTTTATTAATTTGAGCAACCGCATTATCTAGAGCAGGTTTTACATCCTGTTTTTGTGTTAATACCAATTCTAAAGCATCACTCCATGCCTCCCAGACAGATGCCATTTCTGGAATACTGGGCATTGGCGTACCATCTGCTGCACTTTCTAGAACACCTGCAACATCAGGGTTATCAGCTGCTTTTTCTGCAGAAGGTAGATAAACAGGTGGGCGACTTCCATTTTCATATAAAGCGGTCATAGTTTCTTCATTAGCAATAAATTCGTTTAAGAAAGTTTGAGCCAGTATCTTATTTTTACTAAAGGCACTTATCATAAAACCCTGAACTCCAACAAATGGTTTAGGCGGCTGACCCTCTATATGAGGTAGCTGGGTAAAACCGTAATTAATACCTGCTTCGGATAATGCAGGTAAAGCCCAGGGACCTGTCAACATCATACCAACCTGTCCATTTGTGAAAAGGCTTTCCATTGTTTGATAGTCAACAAAGGGAACCGAACCTTCTTCATAAAGGCTATCAAGTTTTTTCAGTCCTAAAACTGCTCCTTCATTATTAAGCCCTACATCATTAGGATTTAATTTTCCATCTTCAGTTCCAAATACATAACCTCCCGCGGCACTCATAAAAGGAAATGTGTGATAAGGATCTGGTTGAGGCATAATAAAGCCGTACATATCTTTTTCTTTATCAGTTACATTACTAACAATTGTTTCAAAAGTTGCAAAATTCTTTGGTGGATTTGGTATAATATCCTTATTGTAAATTAATCCAACTGATTCAATAGCATAAGGTACGGCATAAACATCTTCGCCCCAGCTAAAAGCATCTATAGCAACTGGGTAGAAATCATCTTTTTTTTCTCCTAAATCTATTGGTGAAATTAGACCATTAGAAACCAGGTTACCCAACCAGTCGTGTGCACCTACAATAATGTCTGGACCCTCACCTGAAGGGGCCTCTACGGCCATATTATCACGAATATCCCCAAATGCTTTTTCCTGTATTTCAACTGGGATTCCATATTCTTCTTCAAATTTATCTTTAACTGTATCAAGTACTTTAATCCGATTTTCGTCAGCCCAAATGAGTAATTTACCTTCTTCTGAAGCTGCAACTAAAGAATTAAAACTGAATAGCATAGTTAAAACTAGCAGAAAAACAATTAATTTTTTCATATTAATTTACACCCCCATGAATTTTTACCAGAAATAAAAACTAATCTGGTTACATATAATATATTCTATTAAAAAAAATATTATCCTTTAATTATCGAGAGAAAAATCTGCCTTAATGTGACTGATTATGCTATGTTCTTTGAAATAGAAATTAAAGTAAAAATATAAAAAATATAATTAGCTGGAAATCGGTTTTAAGCGGGCCGTAAAATGCCTTAATATTTTTGGTTCATAACTGAATTCAAGCCCTTTTATTTGACCTGTATGTGATTTAATATTAATTAGAGATTCTGCAGTGAAGTTCAAATGAGCATCTGTATATACCCTTCTAGGAATAGTTAGCCGCAAAAATTCAAAAGGGGATTTAAGTTGTTTTTTGTTTTTGGGATCTCTGCCTAAAAGTAATGACCCGATTTCAACGCCTCTAATCCCACCTTCTAAATAAAGCTCATTAGCTAAAGCCTGAGCGGGAAATTGATCAAAGGGTATGTGTGGTAAAAACTTTTTGGCGTCAACAAAAACAGCATGTCCGCCCACCGGATATTGAACAGGTATTTGGTTATCTAATAATTTTTTACCAAGCAGAGAAATTTGGTTTATTCTGTGTTTTAGATAAGGGTATTGAATTCCCTCTTGTAAACCCCGGGAGATTGCCTCTAGATCTCTACCTGCAAGACCTCCATACGTAGGGAAACCTTCCAAGGGTATAGTTTGAGATCTAATCTGATTATATAGTATTTCGTCATCTTTAATTCCAATCATACCTCCAATATTGACTATTGCATCTTTTTTTGCGCTCATTGTAAAGGCATCAGTGTATGAAAACATTTCTCTAATAATATCTTTGATACTTTTATCCTCGTAACCCTTTTCGCGTGATTTAATAAAAAATGCATTTTCGGCAAAACGAGCTGCATCCATAATAATAGGTATATTATATTTTTTCGCTATTGAGCTAACTTTTCGGATATTATCCATAGAAACAGGTTGACCTCCTGCACTGTTACAGGTAATTGTAATTATTATTAAAGAAATATTATTCTTTCCCTGGGTTTGGATAAATTTTTCAATTCCATTTATATCAAAGTTACCTTTAAAAGGATGGTATTGATCGGTATTTAGAGCTTCTGCAATGATAAAATTTTTGGCTTTTCCACCAGCTAGTTCTACATGTGCTTTTGTTGTGTCAAAGTGCATATTGCTTAAAACATAATTGTCTTTATCCACCAGAAGAGGAAATAATACCTGTTCGGCTCCCCGGCCTTGATGAGTGGGAACCATATAAGAATAGTTGAATATATCTTGAACTGTATCTTTTAGATGAAAGAAATTCCTACTGCCTGCATAAGATTCATCACCACTCATGATGCCAGCCCATTGATTATCACTCATAGCATTGGTTCCACTGTCAGTTAAAAGATCAATAAATACCTCTTCTGATCTTAAAGCAAATAGATTATAACCAGCTCTTTTTAAAGCAGCTTGTCTTTCTTTTTTTGGAATTAAATTAATTGGTTCCACCATCTTAATTTTATATGGTGGGATATTTAAATTATCTGTCAATATAATCACTCCTAACTATTATTTATACACTAATTAATAAATTCATTTTAAAGAGCAAAAACCCTTTATTTATTAAGTGATTAATGGTAAATTATATTATAGAGAGTATAAAAGAGAAATACAAGGAGTGGATAAAATGAATAGTAATTGTATAGTAGCTCAGTCAGGTGGGCCAACTCCAATTATTAATGCAAGCTTGCAGGGTGTTATTGAATCTTCCTTAAAAAGTAAAAAAATAGATAAGATCTATGGAGCTAGATTCGGTATAAAAGGAATTATAACAGGAAAAATTTTTGATCTTACTGAAGAGGATAAAGAACAGATTGATTTATTAAAAAACACACCTGGTTCTATATTAGGTAGTTGCAGGTATAAACTCAAACATTTCAATAAAAACACAGCTGACTATAAGAAAATCTTTAAAATTTTTGAGAAATACAATATTAAGTATTTTTTCTATATTGGTGGTAATGATTCTATGGATACAGTTGATAAATTGAGTAAATATGCCAGATCTAATAAAAAGAATATAAATATTATAGGAATTCCCAAAACAATTGATAATGACCTTGTTATTACTGACCATTCGCCCGGATTTGGTAGTGCTGCCAAATATATTGCAACAAGTGTAATGGAAACGGCTTTAGACAGCCGTGTTTACCAAAGGCAAAATGTACATTTAATTGAAGTAATGGGAAGACATGCTGGCTGGCTGGCAGCTGCTAGCGCTTTGGCTGGTCAATCTGGACTCAATACCCCTGATTTAATCTATTTTCCAGAACTTGTTTTTTCTACAGATAAGTTCATAAATGATCTTAAAAAAGAGGCTGAAAAAAAGGACAACATTGTTGTAGTGATATCAGAGGGTATAAAAAATGATAAAGGTCAATATATAAGTGCATCTGAGACTTCCAAACATGATCAGTTTGGGCATAAGCAGATGGGAGGAGCCGCTCATTCATTAGTACCTTATGTCAGAAAATATATATTTAAAAGAGTGAAAGTTATCGAGTTTAATGTGCTTCAGAGAGCATGTAACCACAGCGCTTCTCTAATTGATTTAAAGGAAGCATATAACTGTGGAAGAAAGGCTGTAGAAATTGTCTCACACAGACAACAAACAGGTAAAACTATTATTATTAAGAGAATTTCAAATGATCCTTATAAATCTGAAATAACCTATGAAGATGTTGATAAAATAGCTAATAAAGAAAAGAAAATACCTAGAGATTGGATAAATAAAGAAGGTAATTTTGTCACAGAACAGGCTATAAAATATTTGAGCCCTCTTATAAAGGGGGAACCTACTAATAAGAGTAAGAATGGGTTACCACAGTATTCTAATATAAAAGCTGCTGCAACAGTTAGACATAAATATGAAATGAAAGTTTAATCACACACAAGTTAAATCTTGACAAAGAGATTAATTAATAGTATTATTATATACAAATATTTAAAAAATATAAAAACTGTGATTGGGAGGAGTAGTTTTGGTAAAGTCTAAGAGAGAGAAGTCCGTCGGCTGTAAGACTTCTTGACTGCAACTAAATCGAAGGTCGCCCGGGAGTTGTTTATCTGAATTAAACTAAGGTAAACCGGTATTAACCGTTATATTAATAGAGGGTCTGAATAATTAGTTATATATATTCAGGAACTAAGGTGGTAACGCGAAGATTATCCTTTTTCGTCCTTATTTGGATGGAGAAGGATTTTTTAATTTTAAATCAATATACAGGAGGTTTTTAAAGATGGATAATCTAGAAAAGAACTACGATCCTAATAAAGTTGAAGATAAGTGGTATGAATACTGGATGGAAAACAATTTATTTAAAGCAAAGGTAGACCAAAAAAAGGTAGCTTACTCGATAGTAATGCCGCCTCCCAATGTAACAGGGCAGTTACATATGGGACATGCTCTAGATAATACATTACAGGATATTTTAACAAGGTGGAAACGGATGAAGGGTTTTTCAGCTTTATGGCTGCCCGGAACTGACCATGCTAGTATAGCTACTGAAGTAAAGGTGGTCAATAAATTAAGAGAAGAAAATATTGATAAGGATAAATTGGGACGAGAGGGGTTTTTAGAAAAAGCATGGGAATGGAAAGATGAATATGGAAATAGGATTACAAATCAGCTTAGAAAAATGGGATCTTCTTGTGACTGGTCGAGAGAAAGGTTTACGATGGACGCAGGTTGTTCAGAGGCTGTAAAAGAAGTATTCATTAAGCTTTATAATAAAGGTTTGATTTACCAGGGAGATTATATTGTAAACTGGTGTCCGAGCTGTCAAACAACCCTTTCAGATGTTGAAGTAGAACATGAAGAACAGGAAGGGAAACTTTTTTATATCAAATATCCTCTCAAAAACAGCCAAAAATACATAGAAGTTGCTACAACCAGACCAGAAACTATGCTCGGTGATACAGCAATTGCTGTTAATCCTTCTGATGATAGATATAAAGATCTGATAGGTAAAACTGCAATACTACCTTTGATGAATAGAGAGATACCTATTATAGCAGATCCTTTTGTAGATAGTGAATTTGGAACTGGGATGGTCAAGGTAACACCTGCTCATGATCCCAATGATTTTGATATGGGTGAAAGAAATGACTTAGAAGTGATTAAAGTAATTAATGAAGATGCGAAAATGACTGATAATACAGGCAAGTATAAAAAAATGGATCGTTATGAATGTCGCCAGGTAGTTATCGAAGATTTAAAAGAGCTGGGCCTTTTGACAAAGATAGAAGAACACACCCATTCCGTTGGCCAATGCTACCGCTGTGATACGGTTATTGAACCACTTGTATCAAAACAGTGGTTCGTTAAAATGAGGCCCCTGGCTGAACCTGCTATTGAAGCAGTCAAAAAGGGTGATATTAAATTTATACCTGAAAGGTTCAGTAAGGTATATTTAAACTGGATGGAAAATATTAAAGACTGGTGTATATCAAGACAGTTGTGGTGGGGTCACAGAATACCTGTCTGGTATTGTCAGGATTGTGATGAAGTGATTGTGAGCAGAGAAGAACCTCAAAGTTGTCCGAACTGCGGTGGCCATAACTTAAAACAGGATGAAGATGTATTAGATACCTGGTTTTCATCTGCTCTCTGGCCGTTTTCTACGATGGGATGGCCAAAAAAAACAGAAGACCTACAGTATTTTTATCCAACTAATGTTTTAGTTACCGGTCGAGATATAATATTTTTCTGGGTAGCCCGCATGATTTTCATGGGACTTGAGTTTATGGATCAGCCTCCTTTCCATGATGTATATGTACATGGATTAATCCGAGATGCTCAGGGAAGAAAGATGAGCAAATCTCTGGGTAATGGTATAGATCCTTTAGAAGTGATTGAAAAATATGGAGCAGATGCCCTGAGATTTACATTGATCACAGGTAATACACCGGGAAATGATATGCGTTTTAGAGAAGAAAAATTAGAAGCGAGCCGTAATTTTGCTAATAAAATATGGAATGCTGCCCGCTTTATATTAATGAATGTAAAAGATTTTTCTTATGATTTAACTAAACAAGATGAGTTGAAAATGAATATGGCAGATAAATGGATGTTAAGCAGAACAAATCAGGTTATAAAAGAAATTGATCAGGCACTCAGCCGTTACAGCTTTGGTGAAATGAGTAAAACTTTATATGACTTTATCTGGAACGAATATTGTGACTGGTATATAGAAATCCTAAAAGAAAGACTTTATCAGGATAAAGATGTTCTTGCTAAGAAAACGGCTCAGTATATGGGAATTAGAATATTAAGAGATATTTTAAAATTAATGCACCCAGTTATGCCGATGATTACGGAAGAGATTTGGCAGAAGTTAGCTATTTCTGAACAAAGTATCATGATTACAAGTTGGCCAGAATATGATGAACTAGAAATTGACAAAATAGCTGAAACAAAGATGAAATTAGTTATGAATATAATTAAAGCGGTTAGGAATATAAGAAATGAAATGAAGGTAGATCCAGGACGCAGAATAGAGGCCTTCTTTTTAGCAGATGGTCAACAGCAAAAAATTTTAGAAGAGGGAAAGCGTTATATTAAAAATCTAGCCAGAATTGAAGATATAAATATCAAGGCAGAGCTAAAAAAAAGACCTCAACCTGCTTCAACTGCAATTGTAGATGGAATAGAGATAATTTTGCCTTTAACCGGTATGCTTGACTTACAAAAAGAGCTTGTGCGCTTAAAAAAAGAGATTGAGAATGTTAATTATGAAATTGAGAGGGCGCGTGGCAAACTTGCCAACAAGGGCTTTGTCAATAATGCCCCTCAAAATTTAGTTGAAGGAGAAAAGGAAAAGCTTGAGGATTATCAAGATAAAAAGGAAAAATTATTGGATAGGATAGAACAGCTTGAATTAAATTAAAAATTGTATTGACTTAAAAATGATATTCTGTTATGATTATTGCATAAAATGGTTTGGATAAATAAAAGATTAAATACCTCATATAATTCCGGTAATAAGGTCCGGAAGTATCTACCAGGTAGCCGATAACTAGCTGACTATGAGGGAAGTGTACCTAGGTGGCCGCATTTTTTATAAATGGCTGGTTCGAGCGGTACAGATATTATATACACCGAAGGGATAAAAGCCCAGGCGGGTAGGTTCTACTCTTAGTTATTCATTGTAGTTACTACCTGCCTGGCTTTTTTTATTTACATAAAGATTATTGAGATTGGGAGGGAATGAATTTGTGAAAAATGTTTTGATTGTTGGTAGTGGTGGCAGAGAACATACCCTAGCCTGGAAATTAGATCAGAGCAGTCGAGTAGGGCAAATTTATGTAATACCAGGTAATGCAGGTACAGCTGAAATAGCCGAAAATGTAGATATTGATATTTTAGACTTTGCGAAAATGGCTGATTTTGCAGAAAATAATAATATTTACATGACTTTTATAGGGCCTGAAAAACCCCTTGTTTATGGTATTGTAGATTATTTTAAAAAGAGGGGGCTTAATGTTTTTGGTCCAAATCAAGAAGCGGCAAAATTGGAAGGTAGTAAGGTTTACGCCAAGCATATTATGGAAGAGTGTGGTATACCGACTGCTCAGTTTTCGGTTTTTACAGAGGTTAGGAGTGCCAATAAATATGTGGAAAACTGCTATTTCCCCATCGTAATAAAAGCGGAAGGCTTAGCGGCTGGAAAAGGAGTAATAATAGTTAATAATAAAAAAGAAGCTAAGGCAGCTATAAAAAAAATCATGGAAAATAAATATTTTGGAGAAGCTGGTAAAAGAGTAGTTATTGAAGAGTATCTAGAAGGTGAGGAAGCGACTATAATGGTTTTTGCTGATGGGAAGGCCTATTATCCAATGGTTTCTGCTCAGGATCACAAACAAGTAGGAGAAGGAGATACAGGTCCAAATACAGGTGGAATGGGTGCTTATGCGCCGACCCCTCTTGTAACTGATGAGATTAAAAATAAGGTAGACAAAAATATCCTCAGTCCTTTATTTGACTATCTCAAAAAAATCAATCTTGATTTCAAGGGAGTATTGTTTTTAGGTTTAATGGTTAAAGACGGCGAACCAAAGGTGCTGGAATTTAATGTTCGCTTTGGTGATCCAGAGGCTCAAGTAGTTTTGCCTCTTTTAGAAAATGACCTGTTACAAATAGCTGAAAAGATTAACCAAAACAAACTTAAAGAAGTCAATCTACGATGGAAAAGTAGTAAGGCTATGGCTGTTATTTTAGCATCAGGGGGTTATCCAATTGAATATGAGAAGGGTAAGACTATCAAAGGATTAGATGAATTTAACGATTCAGATAATCTTTTTGTCATTCAGGCTGGTACGAAGGCTAAAGGAGATAGTATAATAACAGATGGAGGCCGGGTTTTAGCCTTAGTTGCTCTGGGTGACTCATATCAGAATATCTATGATAGATGTTATGATAATATTGGTAAAATATATTTTGCTGATGTTTACTATAGAAAAGATATAGGACACAGACTAAAAGGAGTGAATTTATTAAAAAATGAGTAAAAAGATTGGAATAATAATGGGTAGTGATTCAGATCTTCCGGTCATGAAAAAATCCTGTCAGATTTTAGATGAGTTAGAAGTTGATTATGAAGTAACCGTTATTTCGGCACACAGGACTCCCGAGAGAGCTCAAGAATATGCCTTAACTGCAAAAGCAAATAACATTGCAGTAATTATTGCTGGAGCGGGGAAAGCAGCTCATCTGCCTGGAGTAATAGCTGCAAGCACGCTTGTGCCTGTAATAGGTGTTCCAATCAGAACATCTACTCTTGGAGGGGCTGATTCTCTTTATTCGATGGTTCAGATGCCGGGTGGTATACCGGTGGCAACTGTAGCCTTAAACGGGGCTAAAAATGCGGCCCTGCTGGCTTTGCAAATGCTTGCATTAAGTGATCAAGAAATTTTAAGAAAGCTAAAAAGATATAGAGATGAGATGAGACAAGAGGTAAATCAAACTGCTCAAAAATTAGAAGATATCGGTTACAAAAAATACTTAGAAGAATATTTTTAATTCAGGGAGGCCAACAAATGAAATATAGAGATATTTTTGAAAACATTAATCCCTTCGATCACAGATATTCTTATAATAAAGAGATTTTTACTGAGTTAAAAGAATATCTTTCAGAAAAGGCAAATATTAAATATCAGCTAGAAGTTGAACTGGCTTTAATAAAAGGTCTAAAAATATTGGGTGTATGCTCAGAAGAAATTTACAATGAAGTTAGGGAAGCTATTTCGACCATAACTGCTGAAGAGGCTTATATAGAGGAACAGAAGACAAAGCATAATATTAGAGCCCTGGTTAATTTAATTCAAAAGAAGGTCTCTAAAAAGGCAAAACCTTATATACACTTAACCGCAACTTCTTATGATGTTGTAGATACCGCAAATACCCTGCGGTATAAGGATGTAACAAAAGATGTTATTTTAGTTAAATTAAAAGAAGTGATCAAACAGTTATCTAAACTAGCCGAACAAGAAAAAGACACTATTCAGATTGGTCGAACCCACGGGCAGCATGCTGTTCCAATCACTTTTGGTTATGTCTTAGCTGGTTATGTGGAGAGGCTTGGCTTAAGGTATAAGGAGATTGAAAAAAAAGCTGAACTCCTCAAGGGTAAGTTTTCGGGTGCCTGTGGTACATATAATGCTTCCAGCTTATTTTTTGATGATCCTGTTGAATTCGAAAATATTATCATGGATGAACTAGGATTAAAGGCAGGAAATTTTTCATCACAAATTGTAATTGCCGAATACATGACAGATTATATTCACTCCCTTATCTCAACATTTGGTGTCCTTGCTAACTTTAGTGATGATATGAGGAATTTGCAGAGAACAGAGATAAATGAGGTGGGAGAATATTTTAGCCAAGATCAAATCGGTTCCTCGACTATGCCGCACAAGAGGAATCCTATAAATTATGAAAATATCAAAAGCATGTGGAAGCGAACTATGCCTCAAATGAATACAATATATATGGATCAGATATCAGAGCATCAAAGGGATTTAAGCAACTCTGCCTCCAGTCGGTTTATACCAGAGATTATTACCGGTTTTACTATTTCATTACAAAGACTTATTAAAGTTTTAAACAAATTCGGTATAGACAGACAAAAAATGGAAGATAACTTCGCTCTGCACAGCCAGATGATTATTGCAGAACCTCTTTACATTATCTTGGCTTCACAAGGACATCCAGATGCTCATGAAGCCGTAAGGAAATTAACTTTAGAGGCAGAAGGCTCTGAGAAAACTCCCCGGGAGCTTTTTTATTTAAAGGATGAATTTAGTCAGTATAGGAAGAAAATGGATGATTATCAAAAAATGATCTTAGAAAACCCCAAAAAGTATTTAGGTGCAGCAAAAGAAAGAAGTCAGTTTATTATTAATAAGTGGAACAAATATTTTTTAGAGGAGAGATAATAAAATGCAGAAAAAGCAGTTACTATATGAAGGAAAGGCAAAAAAAATATTTAGAACAGATAAACCAGAACAACTTATAGTGCATTACAAAGATGATGCTACGGCTTTTGATGGGCAAAAAAAAGGAAAAATAAACTCAAAAGGTAAATATAATTTGGAAATTTCAAATATCTTTTTTTCATTATTGGAAGATAATAATGTTGATACTCATTTAATAAAAAAGATAAGTGATACAGAGATTCTTGTCAAAAAAGTAAATATCATACCCCTAGAGGTTGTTTTAAGAAACATAGCAGCGGGAAGTTTGGCCAAAAGATTGGGCTTAGAAGAAGGGACAAGGTTAAATAAACCCATTTTAGAATTTTATTATAAAAATGATGAGCTGGGAGATCCCTTGATCAATCAATATCATATTGAAGAAAGAGGGTTTGCAACAAAAGGTCAGTTGAAACTACTTTCTGTTTTTGGTTTTAAGATTAATGAAATATTAAATAACTTTTTAGAGAAGAAAGGGATTATACTTGTTGACTTTAAACTAGAATTCGGGTTAGATTCTAAAGATAATATATTGTTGGCAGATGAAATATCTCCGGATACCTGCCGTTTTTGGGATGCCAATACCAATAAGAAGTTGGATAAAGATCGTTTTAGAAGGGATTTAGGTGAAGTTGAAGAGGCCTATCAAGAAATCTTATCCAGGTTAAAAAATGATGTGATGAACTAATGGATTGGGAAGTCAAAATAGAAACAAAATTAAAAGATGGTATATTAGATCCACAAGGGAAGGCAGTTAAAACCGGCCTAAAATCGCTTGGTTACGAAAATGT